>Ga0335069_10001557_pt1 | contig 36718 bp, 34 predicted proteins | sample Lox_Sample_11_FD_206714 | JGI IMG/M metagenome (GOLD analysis project Ga0335069, IMG submission 206714) | Soil microbial communities from Loxahatchee National Wildlife Refuge, Florida, United States - Lox_Sample_1.1 | ecosystem: Environmental > Terrestrial > Soil > Wetlands | place: USA... | reverse complement strand
AGGACGTGCGCACCTACCGCAACGACGAAATCACGCTCGACGAGATCGCGCGCCTGAATCCCGACGCCATCTGCCTGTCGCCCGGCCCGAGCAACCCGCAGCACGCGGGGATCACGCTCGACGTGCTGCGCGAATTCGCCGGCAAGAAGCCGATTCTCGGCGTCTGCCTCGGCCATCAGGCGATCGGCGAGGCGTTCGGCGGCCGCGTCGTGCGCGCGAAGACCATCATGCACGGCAAGGTGAGCCGCATCGAAACCGACTGCCGCGGCGTGTTCGCCGACCTGCCGAGGCACTTCGACGTCACGCGCTACCACTCGCTCGCGATCGAGCGCGAATCGCTGCCGGATTGCCTCGAGATCTCCGCATGGACCGAGGACGGCGAGATCATGGGCGTGCGCCACAAGACGCTGCCGGTGGAAGGCGTGCAGTTCCATCCGGAATCGATCCTGTCCGAGCACGGCCACGCGCTGCTCGAGAATTTCCTCAAAGAGGCCCGTGAAACGGCCGCGCACACGGCCTGACGGAGTGACACGATGACGATCACCCCGCAGGAAGCGCTGCAACGCACGATCGAGCACCGCGAGATCTTCCACGACGAAATGCTGCACCTGATGCGGCTCATCATGCGCGGCGACATGTCGCCGGTGATGGCCGCCGCGATCATCACCGGCCTGCGCGTGAAGAAGGAGACGATCGGCGAGATCACCGCCGCAGCGACCGTAATGCGCGAATTCGCGAACCACGTCCGCGTGAAGGACAACTCGAACTTCGTCGACATCGTCGGCACCGGCGGCGACGGTTCGCACACGTTCAACATCTCGACCGCGACGATGTTCGTGTCGGCGGCCGCTGGCGCGAAGGTCGCGAAGCACGGCAACCGCGGCGTGTCGAGCAAGTCCGGCAGCGCCGACGTGCTAGAGGCCCTCGGCGTCAACATCGACCTGCAGCCGGAGCAGGTGGCGGCGTCGATCGCCGAAACCGGCATGGGCTTCATGTTCGCGCCGAACCATCACCCCGCGATGAAGAACATCGCCCCGGTGCGCCGCGAGCTGGGCGTGCGGACGATCTTCAACATCCTCGGCCCGCTGACCAACCCGGCCGACGCGCCGAACCAGCTGATGGGCGTGTTCCACCCGGACCTCGTCGGCATCCAGGTGCGCGTGATGCAGCGGCTCGGCGCGCAGCACGTGCTCGTCGTCTACGGCAAGGACGGGATGGACGAAGTGTCGCTCGGCGCGGCCACGCTCGTCGGCGAACTGCGCGACGGCGAGGTGCACGAATACGAGATCCATCCGGAGGATTTCGGCATGCAGATGGTGTCGAACCGCACGCTCAAGGTGGAAAACGCCGACGAGTCGCGCGAGATGCTGCTCGGCGCGCTCGACAACAAGCCCGGCGTCGCGCGCGAAATCGTCACGCTGAATGCGGGCACCGCGCTCTATTCGGCGAACGTCGCCGCGTCGATCGCCGACGGCATCCAGCTCGCCCGCGAAGCAATCGCGAGCGGCAAGGCGCGCGCGAAGGTCGACGAGCTGGTTCGCTTCACGCAGCAGTTCAAGCGCTGACAAGCCCTTTCGAACCCGAACTTACGCACGAGACACTTATGAGCGACATTCTCGACCGAATCATTGCCGTCAAGCGCGAAGAAGTCGCCGCGGCCATGCGCAGCACGCCGCTCGAGGCGCTGAAACTGGAGGCATCCGCGCGCGACCTGCGGGACTTCGTCGGCGCGCTGCGCGCGAAGCACGCGGTCGGCCAGCCGGCCGTCATCGCCGAGATCAAGAAGGCCAGCCCGTCGAAGGGCGTGCTGCGCGAGCATTTCGTGCCTGCCGACATCGCCCGCTCGTATGCGTCGCACGGCGCCGCGTGCCTGTCGGTGCTGACCGACGAGCAATTCTTCCAGGGCGGCGTGCGCTACCTCGAGGAAGCGCGCGCGGCCTGCTCGCTGCCGGTGCTGCGCAAGGACTTCATCGTCGATCCATACCAGATCCTCGAAGCGCGCGCGATGGGCGCCGATGCGATTCTGCTGATCGCGGCAGCGCTCGAGACGCCGCAGATACAGGATCTCGAAGCGTACGCGCATTCGCTCGGGCTCGCGGTACTCGTCGAAGTGCACGACCGCGACGAGCTCAACGAGGCGCTGACGCTCAAGACGCCGCTGCTCGGCATCAACAACCGCAACCTGCGCACGTTCGAGACCTCGATCCAGACGACGCTCGACATGCTCGACATGATTCCGCAGGACCGCATCGTCGTGACCGAGTCCGGCATCCTGTCGCGTGCGGACGTCGAGACAATGCGCGCGGCGAACGTAAACACATTCCTCGTCGGTGAAGCATTCATGCGCGCCGAGCACCCCGGCGCGGAACTCGCGCGGATGTTCTTCTGAGCACGGCGATGGCAATCGAAAAGGAAATCAAGTTGGCATTGCCGGCGGAGCAGGCCGATGCGGCGTGCCGGTTCTTCGTCGCGCGCACGGGCGAGGCGGGCCGCGAGATCGCGTTGTCGAACGTCTATTTCGACACGCCGGACCTGGCGCTCGCGCGCTCGAAGAGCGCGGTGCGGCTACGCCGCGCGCCGCAAGGCTGGCTGCAGACGTTCAAGACGGTCGGCACCGCCGACGGCGGGCTGCATCGCCGCCACGAATGGGAAATGCCCGTCGCGGCCGACGCGCTGGAGATCGACGCGCTCGCCGCCGCGTGCGACGTGCCCGAGGCCGCTGCCGCGCTGCGCACCGCCGCCCCGGCGCTGCACGCACTGTTCCGCACCGATTTTTCACGCACGCTGTGGCGCATCGCCGTGGACGGCTCGATCGTCGAGGCGGCGGTGGACGTCGGCGAGATCGCCGCGCAGGTCGGCGATGATGCGCGGCGCGAGCCGATCAGCGAGGTCGAGCTCGAACTGATCGACGGCGCGGAAGCGGCGCTGCAGACGCTCGCCGCCGAACTGCAGCGCGCGCTGCCCGGCCTCGCGCCCGACAATCTCAGCAAGGCGCAGCGCGGCTACCGGCTGCGCGCGCAATAAACGAAACGACGCATGGCTTCCCGTTCCTCTTCCCGCGCGGCGACGCCGCAAGCGTCGCTGTTCGACGATCCCGCGCCGGCCGAGGCGCACACCGCGCACGACATGCAGCCGCTCGCCGGGCAATTCGACGCGCTGCCGCCCGACTGGCGCGCCGTGCTCGACTCCTTCATCGCAAGTGACGCGTACGCGCCGCTCTGCCGCTTCGTCGACAGCGAGCGAGCGGCCGGCAAGACGGTCTACCCGGCCGACGTGTTCCGCGCGCTGCGACTGACGAGCCCGGACGACGTGAAGGTCGTGATCCTCGGCCAGGACCCGTATCACGGCGACGACCGCGGCACGCCGCAGGCGCACGGCCTCGCGTTCTCGGTGCCGCCGGCGGTGAAGCCGCCGCCGTCGCTGCGCAACATCTTCAAGGAGATCGCCGCGAACTTCGGCCACGACACGCCGCGTCACGGCTGCCTCGACACCTGGGCGCGCCAGGGCGTGCTGCTGCTCAACACCGTGCTGACCGTCGAGCGCGGCGCGGCTGCGAGCCATGCGAAACGCGGCTGGGAGCAATGCACCGATACGCTGATCCGCGAGCTGGCGCGCCGCCATCGCGAGCTGGTGTTCATGCTGTGGGGCGCGCACGCGCAGGCGAAGCGCACCCTCTTCGACCCGCACGCGCATTGCGTGCTCGAAGCGCCGCATCCGTCGCCGCTGTCCGCGCATCGCGGCTTTCTCGGCTGCCGGCACTTCGCGCTCGCGAACGACTATCTCGTCGAGCACGGCCGCACGCCGATCGACTGGCAGCTGCCGGACGACGCCGAAACGCTCGCGTAACGCACGACGCTCCCACCCCGCATGCGAAAAACGCCGCGCACCTTCCGGTGCGCGGCGTTCTTTCTGGCGATCGTCAACGGACGCGGCGCATCCGCCGGCACCGGGCTTACGCGGCGGCGATCGCCTCGCGTGCGCCGGCCAGGGCCGCGCCATGCGCTTCCGGCCCCATGTTCAGGCCTTCCGCGTAGATGAAGTTCACATCGGTCATGCCGAGAAAGCCGAGGAACGTGCGCAGGAACGGCGTCTGCGAATCGTTCGGCGTGCCGGCATACTTGCCGCCGCGGGCCGACACCACATGCACCTTCTTGCCCTTGACCAGGCCTTCCGGACCGTTTTCCGTGTAGCGGAACGTCACGCCGGCACGCGCGATCCAGTCGAAGTAGGTCTTCAGTTGCGACGACACGCCGAAGTTGTACAGCGGCGCGCCAATCACGATCATGTCGGCAGCTTGCAGTTCGGCGATCAGCGCATCGCTCTTCGCGACGATCGCATTCTGTTCCGGGGTGCGGTTCTCGGCCGGCGTGAAGAACGCGCCGAGCACGGCGTCGTCGAGGTGCGGCAGCGGATCGGCCTGCAGGTTGCGGACCGTCACTGTCGCGCCGGGGTTCGATTGCTTCAGCTTGGCGCTCAGTTCGTCGGCCAGCAGCGTGGATTGCGCGCCTTGCGAACGTGCGGCGGAATTGATTTGAAGAATGGTCGTCATGTCAGGCTCCGAGTGGGTTTGCGCTTCAGCAGCGCGAGTGATGCCATTGTGCGTGGCCACTTTCGCGTGAAAAAGCGGGCTCAGGGCGACGGATCGTTGCAGCAACGGAACAATCCGCGCCACCGCCCGGCATGACGGAATCCAGCCCCAATCAGCCTTTCAGCCAGGCCGCGCGCGCGCTGCACTGGGCCGCCGGCTTCGGACTGGCGGTGAGCTTGTAGCGCGCGACGTCCGGGCCGTCCAGTTTCAGCGTCGTGGCGCGCAGCTCGTCGCGCCGGAACGCGTGAATCTCGACCTTGTCTCCCGGCTGGTAGCGCGCAAGCAGCGTGTCGAGATTCGCGCCGGTGACGCGCAGCCCGTCGAGCGCGATCAGCGTGTCGCCGGCCGACAGGCCCGCCTTGTGCGCCGCGCCGCCTTCGTAGACCGCCGCGAGCGCGCAGTCCACGCCGCCGCGCAGGCGCGCGCCGATCGACGGCTTCGGCCGCGCGCCGTTCGCGCCGGCATCCGGCGCGAGCGTCACGCCGAACGGCGCGAACAGGTCGGCGAGCGGCAGGTCGCGCGTGCCGTGCACGGCATCGGCGAACAGGCGGCCGAGCGCCACGCCCGTCGCTTCCTCGATCAGCGCGTCGACTTCATCTTCGCCGATGCCGGCCGGCTGGCCGTGATAGAAGTCGCGGCCGAAGCGCTGCCAGAGCAGCCGCATCACGTCGTCGAGCGACTTGCGGTGACGCGTCTGCGCGCGGATCGCGAGGTCGAACGCGAGCGCGACCAGCGAACCCTTCGTGTAATAGCTGACGATCGCGTTCGTCGCGTTTTCGTCCTGCCGGTAATACTTGATCCACGCGTCGAACGAGCTGTCGGCGACGCTTTGCTTCAGGCGGCCGCTGCCGCGCTGCACGCCGCCGATCGTGCGGCCGAGCGCAGTGAAGTATTCGTCCTGCGACATCAGCCCGCTGCGCACCAGCATCAGGTCGTCGTAATACGACGTGAAACCTTCGAACAGCCACAGCAGCGACGTGTAGCTTTCCTTCGACAGGTCGTACGGCACGAACGCGGCGGGCTTGATGCGCTTCACATTCCACGTGTGGAAGTACTCGTGGCTGCACAGGCCCAGGTAGGTGCGATAGCCCTCCGAGGTCTCCGGACGCCCTTTCGCCGGCAGGTCCGTGCGATTGCAGATCAGCGCGGTCGACGCGCGATGCTCGAGGCCGCCGTAGCCGTCGGTGACGGCCAGCGTCATGAATACGTAGCGCTCCATCGGCGCCTTCTTCGACTTCGGCTCGAACAGCTCGATCTGTGCCTCGCACACCCGCTTCAGGTCCGCGCACAGCCGCTCCATGTCGAGCCGCGTGACGCGCCCGGCGATCGCGACATCGTGCGGCACGCCATGCGCGTCGAACGTGGCGAGCGCGAATTCGCCGATCGTCACCGGGTGATCGGCCAGCTCGTCGTAGTTCGCCGCCCGGTACGCGCCGAACGCGTAGCGCTTCGTGCCGCGCGCCTCGGGCAGCGCGGTCGCGACGCGCCAGTGGCGGAACGCGGCGCCCGCCGGCTTCGCGATGTCGACGTCGCATGCGTCGTCCTCGCGGCCCGCGACGCTCAGGAACACGGCCGTGCCGTTGAAAAAGCCGCCCGCGTCGTCGAGATAGGCGGATCGCACGGAAAGGTCCCACGCGTAGACGTCGTAGCGCAGCGTCAGCGCGCCCTTCAGCGGCGCGGCCTGCCACGTGTGCTTGTCGGTCTTGCCGATCCGCACCTTGCGCCCGGCTTCGTTGAACGCCTGCAGCGACACGATGTTGCGCGCGAATTCACGCACGAGGTAGCTGCCCGGAATCCACACCGGCAATGCGAAGCGCTGTCCGGCGGGATCGGGATCGGCGACCGTGACGGACACTTCGAACAGGTGCGCAGCGAGGTCTTTCGGGGCAATCGAATAGCGGATCGGCGTTTTCATCGTGAAAGTCGGTTGGAATGACTGCGGCAGAAACGGCGAGGGGCGCCCCGGTCGAACCGCGGGCGCCCCTCACCGGCCGGGCTTCGCGGCCCGGTGTCGTCACTTGATCGTGGCAAGCGCCTGATTCAGCTGGTCGGCGGACACGGCGCCCGGCAGGCGTCGGCCGTCGGCCAGGAAGATCGTCGGGGTGCCGGTCACGTTCATCCCGCGGCCGAGCGCGAGATTCTTGTCGAGCGCGCTTGTGTCGCAATTCGCTGCGGTCGACGGCGCGCGATGATCGAGCATCCAGCCCTGCCACGACTTCGCGCGGTCGCCCGCGCACCAGATCGCCTTCGACTTCGACGTCGAATCCGGCGACAGCACCGGATACAGGAACGTGTAGACGGTGATGTTGTCGACCGATTGCAGCGTCGTTTCGAGTTTCTTGCAGTACGGGCAATTCGGGTCGGAGAACACCGCGATCCTGCGCGCGCCGTTGCCCTTCACGACCTTGATCGCGTTGGCGAGCGGCAGGATCCCGAAATCGATCTTGTTGGTTTCCGCGAGGCGCGCCTCGGTCAGGTTCTTGCGCGTCTTGGTCTCGACGAGGTCGCCGAGCAGCACGTAGTCGCCCGACGCGTCGCTATAGAGGATCTGCGTGCCGAGATTGACTTCGTAGAGACCTGCGACCGGCGACTTCGACACGCTCTTGATCGGCGCGTCGCTGCCCAGGCGGGACAGCAGCGTCGCTTTCAGTTTGTCGGTGGTCTGGTCGGCCTGCGCGGTGCAGCCGAGCGTTGCTGCGGCAACAGCCAGCGCCAGCGAGGCGATGCGAATCGTTGTTTTCATCGTGTTCATCCTTCAGCTCAATCGGTACGCACGTCACAGTGTACGACGTAACGGAAACGTGTCCGACCACCGAAGCGCGCGAAGGTTCGTTCAGCCGAGCGCGGCCGACACGAGCCAGCGCTTGACGAAAGGCTGCGCCCCAACGAACGCCATGCCCGCGTTGCGCACCGCCCGCGCGAGCGTGCCCGGCGCGGAAAACAGCCGATGCAGGCCGTCGGTGGCCAGCATCAGCGCGCGGATGTCCTCGCGGCGCGCGCGCTCGTAGCGGCGCAGCAGCACCGTGTCGCCCAGGTTGCGGAAGCTCTCCTTGCCGGCAATCGTATCGACCAGCGCGGCGACGTCGCGCAGCCCCAGGTTCATCCCCTGCCCGCACAGCGGGTGAATCAGGTGCGCCGCATCGCCGACGAGCGCGACGCGCGGCGCGATCAGCCTGTCGACCGTCTGCAGCGCGAGCGGGAAACCCGCCGCCGGCGTCACGCACTCGAGCGTGCCGACCTGCCTGTGCGACACGCGCTCGACTTCCGCCGCGAGCCGGGCCGGATCGAGTGCGAGCAGTTCGTCCGCGTGCGCGGTCTGTGCCGACCAGACCAGCGACACGTGACCGTCCGGCAGCGGCAGCAGCGCGATGATCTCGCCGTCGCGGAACCACTGATAGGCCGTCTCGCGATGCGGCAGCGACGCCTTGAAGTTCGCGACGACGCCCGTTTGCCGGTAGTCGCGCCGGTCGACTTTCGACCCTATTTGCGAACGCACCCACGAATGCGCGCCGTCCGCGCCGACAATCAGGTCGGCTTCGAGCACCTGGCCGGACGACAGCGTGAGCACGGCGGCATCGTCGCGAACGTCGAGCCCCTGCGCACGCGCGTCGAACCACGTCAGGTTCGGCTGGAAGCGCAACGCCACGTCCAGCGACGCCTCGATCATCGACGATTCGGCAATCCACGCGAGCTGCGGCACCGACGCCTGATACGCGGAAAAGTGCAGCTCCGCATGCGCATCGCCATAGACGCGCATGTCGTAGACGGGCGCCAGCCGGCCATGATCGAGCGCCTGCCAGACGCGCAGGCGTTCGAGCAGCGCCTGGGAACTGGAGGACAGCGCGTAGATGCGCGTGTCGTACGCGACATCGGCGGGACGCGGCGTCGCGGGTTGGGCGAGCAGCGCGGTCTTGTAGCCGGACTGGGTCAGCGCGAGCGCGGCCGTCTTGCCGGCGAGCCCGCCGCCGACCACGGCGACGTCGAAGGTGTGGTGGGCAGTCATGGCGCGCATTATAGCCGCGGGTTCAGCGCCTTACGCGGCCACACTTTGCGGCAAATCAGGGGTTGCTGCGGTGCGGGATCGCGGCGGATCGACGCGCCTGTCGCGCCCGCCCCGGCCGCCGGCCGGGAACCCGCCCGGCGGCGGTACAATAGCGCCTTTGAACACCGGCTGCGCGCGAAGCGCCGGCCGCCCATTTGTCCCGCGCCGCCGCGCCATCGCCCGGCCGCGCCGCCTTACCCGTTCGAAGGATTCCATGAGCCTCAAATGCGGCATCGTCGGCTTGCCCAACGTCGGCAAGTCCACCCTCTTCAATGCGCTGACCAAGGCCGGCATCGCCGCCGAGAACTACCCGTTCTGCACGATCGAGCCGAACGTCGGCGTGGTCGAAGTGCCTGACGTGCGCCTGAAGGCGCTCTCCGAGATCATCAAGCCCGAGCGCGTCGTGCCGGCCGTCGTCGAGTTCGTCGACATCGCGGGCCTCGTCGCAGGCGCGAGCAAGGGCGAAGGCCTCGGCAACCAGTTCCTCGCGAACATCCGCGAGACGGACGCGATCACGCACGTCGTGCGCTGCTTCGAGGACGACAACGTGATCCACGTCGCCGGCAAGGTGAGCCCGATCGACGACATCGAAGTGATCAACACCGAGCTCGCGCTCGCCGACCTCGGCACCGTCGAGAAGGCACTCACGCGCTACTCGAAGGCCGCGAAGTCGGGCAACGACAAGGAAGCGGTGAAGCTGGCCGCGGTGCTGGAGAAGGTGCGCGCGCATCTCGACCAGGGCAAGGCAGTGCGCGGCCTCGCGCTGTCCGACGACGAGCAGGCGCTCCTCAAGCCGTTCTGCCTGATCACCGCGAAGCCGGCAATGTACGTCGCGAACGTGAAGGACGACGGCTTCGAGAACAACCCGCACCTCGACGCGGTGCGCAAGTACGCGGAAAACGAGCACTCGCCGGTCGTCGCCGTGTGCGCGGCGATCGAGGCGGAAATCGCCGATCTCGACGATGCGGACAAGGAAGCGTTCCTCGCCGACATGGGCATGGACGAACCGGGCCTCGACCGCGTGATCCGCGCGGGCTTCAAGCTGCTCGGGCTGCAGACGTACTTCACCGCGGGCGTGAAGGAAGTGCGCGCATGGACCATCCACATCGGCGACACGGCGCCGCAAGCGGCCGGCGTCATCCACACGGATTTCGAGCGCGGCTTCATCCGCGCGCAGACGATCGCCTATGACGACTTCATCGCGTACAAGGGCGAACAAGGCGCGAAGGAAGCCGGGAAGATGCGTGCGGAAGGCAAGGAATACGTCGTGCAGGACGGCGACGTGATGAACTTCCTGTTCAACGTCTGAGCGTGAACAGGCGTTCGCACGTGTTCGCCTGCGTCCGGCATTAGCAGGGAACCCCATGAAACAAGGGGCTCCCCGTTCATCGGCGTTCGCCGTCGTCCGCCTCTAATACGGATAACCTCGGGGCAGGACCGGGGGCATCTATACGGATGCTCCCGGAGAAACAATTCCATGCCCCACTTCACACCCAAACTGCCCAGTCCGACGGAAACACCGCATCCGTCAGCACCCCGCCCAGGCAGCCGGCGCGCCGAACCATCTGGTGAGTCAGCGATGCCAAGTTGTGCGCCCTGAAGCCCCCGAAGCAAGCCGTATAGGCACGCAGTCGGCGAAGGGACACCCGTGAGCCTCCCGGACAGGCTCCGGTCGCCCTGAAAGCGCGATGGCCCGACAGGCATACGCCTGTCGGGCCATCTTCTTTCCGGTGAAATTTCCGGTATGCCGGTGCGATGGCGGGCGCTCGCGCGCCGCCATCGACGGCACCTTTACATCGCGGACACCTGCCGCCCGGCGCTCGCCTTCGCGTCGCGGCCGCGCTTGTTCAGCCATGCGGCAGCCAGCACGATGGCCGCGAGCACCGCCGTCGCCGCGACTTCCATCCGGTGATCCTCGCTGATCAGCATCACCGTCAGCGTACCGCAGATGAACAGAATCACCGCCCACGTGAGCCACGGGAACAGCCACATCCGCAGCGTCAGGTTAGCGCCGGTCGTCTCGAGCGTCTTGCGCATCCGCAGTTGCGAGATCGCAATCACGAGATACACGAGCAGTGCGATCGCGCCCGACGTTGCGAGCAGGAAGCCGAACACCTGCTCCGGCATCAGATAGTTCGCGATCACGGTCAGGAAGCCGAACGCGGTCGATGCGAGCACGGCCGCAAGCGGCGTGCCGGTCGAATCGGTACGGCTCAGGAACGCGGGCGCATCCTGGCGCTTCGACAGCGAGAACAGCATCCGCGACGCGGTGTACAGCGCCGAGTTCAGGCAGCTTGCGACCGACACCAGCACGATCACGTCGATGATCGCCTTCGCGTGCGGCACGCCGATCAGTTCCATCGCGCGCTGATACGAGCCGTGCTTCGGCAGCAGCGCATCGTTCCACGGCACGATCGCCGCGACGACCAGGATCGAGCCCAGGTAGAACAGCGTGATACGCCAGATCACCGAATTGGTCGCACGCACGATCTGGCGTTCCGGGTTGTCCGACTCGGCAGCCGCGATCGTCACGATCTCGGTGCCGAGGAACGAGAACATCGTCGTCAGCATCGCCGCGAGCACCGCGCCGCTGCCCTTCGGCATGAAGCCGCCGTGCGAGTAAAGGTTCGACAGGCCCGACACGTTCGCGCCCGGCACGAAGCCGAAGATCGCCGCGCCGCCGATGGCCAGGAACACGACGATCGCGACCACCTTGATCAGCGCGAACCAGAATTCGAATTCACCGTAGTGCTTGACGGAGAAGAGGTTGGTCACCGTCAGCAGCGACGTGATGCCCAGCGCGAAAATCCACGTCGCGATGCCGGGGAACCATGCATTGAGGATGTTGGCGGCAGCGGTTGCCTCGATCGGAATCACGAGCACCCAGAACCACCAGTACAGCCAGCCGATCGAGAAGCCTGCCCAATGACCGATCGCGCGATCGGCATAGGTCGAGAACGAACCGCTGTCCGGATGCGCGACGGCCATCTCGCCGAGCATACGCATCACCAGCACGACCAGCAGGCCTGCGATCGCATAGGCGACGATCGATGCCGGCCCCGCTTCCGCGATCGCGTGCCCGGAGCCGACGAACAACCCCGCGCCGATCACGCCTGCGATCGACAGCATCGTGACGTGACGCTGCTTCAGGCCGGTTCCCAGGCCTGTCTTATTCCCTTCCATGTCTCTCTCCAAAAAACGATTCCGATCCAGTCGAGTGTGGCGTGAAGGCGGCGTGTCATACTTCTTTTTGTCGAACCGGGCGCGGCATGACGCGCGAGACGCGTCGGCATGGTGCCGGCCCGCGGCGCAATCGGGCAGGCGCGCGACGCAGGTCTGCGGGCTGCGTGTGCGGGACGCGTCGCCGGACACGATCGGATCGTGCGACGGCGCATCGTAGCGTCCTTCCCCGTTGGCGTGATGGTTGACCACCTTCGAATCGCGCAGTGTAAGCATCAATCGGTTCCGGACCGAGAACCAATTCATCAATTTTCATAGAACCACTTCCCTGTCGACACCGCTCGCACCCCGCCCGCGGCCGGGATTCAGGAGCGCTGCACAACGTCGCCGCGGCACGCGCCCGGGCCACGGCGCCGCCGCCGCGTGGCCGTGATGCGCAGCGGACGCGACCGGCCGCCACGCCAGTCGGTGCCCGCGGCGAAGTACAATACCGCTCGCGCCGCCGACACGCGGCAACGCCGCCGCACGAGTCGCGGCAATTCTCCAGACAGAATCCCTCGGCGCCGCCATGCCGTCACGATGTGCGGCCCCCAATTTTTTGACTTTCTCTCGCACATGGCCCAATACGTTTTCACGATGAACCGGGTCGGCAAGATCGTGCCGCCCAAGCGCCAGATCCTGAAGGACATCTCCCTGTCGTTCTTCCCTGGCGCGAAGATCGGCGTGCTCGGCCTGAACGGCTCGGGCAAATCGACGCTGATCCGCATCATGGCGGGTGTCGACAAGGACATCGAAGGCGAAGCGACGCCGATGCCGAACCTGAACATCGGCTACCTGCCGCAGGAGCCGCAGCTCGATCCGGCGAAGACGGTGCGCGAAGCCGTCGAGGAAGGCCTCGGCGACCTGTTCCAGGCCAACAAGAAGCTCGAAGAGATCTACGCGGCGTATGCCGAGCCGGACGCCGACTTCGACGCGCTCGCGGCCGAGCAGGCGAAGTACGAAGCGATCCTCGCGTCGAGCGACGGCGGCAGCCCCGAGCAGCAGCTCGAAGTGGCCGCCGACGCGCTGCGCCTGCCGCCGTGGGACGCGAAGATCGAGCACCTGTCGGGCGGCGAGAAGCGCCGCGTCGCGCTGTGCAAGCTGCTGCTCGAAAAGCCCGACATGCTGCTGCTCGACGAACCGACCAACCACCTCGACGCCGAATCGGTCGACTGGCTCGAACAGTTCCTGGTGCGCTTCCCGGGCACCGTCGTCGCCGTCACCCACGATCGCTACTTCCTCGACAACGCGGCCGAGTGGATTCTCGAGCTCGACCGCGGACACGGCATTCCGTGGAAGGGCAACTACAGCAGCTGGCTCGACCAGAAGGAAGAACGCCTGAAGCAGGAAGAAGCATCGGAATCGGCGCGCCAGAAGGCGATCAAGAAGGAACTGGAGTGGGTGCGCCAGAACCCGAAGGGCCGCCAGGCGAAATCGAAGGCGCGTATCGCCCGCTTCGAGGAACTGAACAGCCAGGAATACCAGAAGCGCAACGAGACGCAGGAAATCTTCATTCCGGTCGGCGACCGCCTCGGCAATGAAGTGATCGAGTTCAAGAACGTCAGCAAGGCGTTCGGCGACCGCATGCTGATCGACGACCTGAGCTTCAAGATCCCGGCGGGCGCGATCGTCGGCATCATCGGCCCGAACGGCGCCGGCAAGTCGACGCTGTTCCGCATGCTGACGGGCAAGGAGCAGCCGGATTCGGGCGAGATCGTGATGGGCCCGACCGTGAAACTCGCGTACGTTGACCAGAGCCGCGACGCGCTCGACGGCTCGAAGACGGTGTTCGAGGAGATCTCGGGCGGCGCGGACATCCTGACAGTCGGCAAGTACGAAACCCCGTCGCGCGCATACATCGGCCGCTTCAACTTCAAGGGCGGTGACCAGCAGAAGAACGTCGGCAGCCTGTCCGGCGGCGAGCGCGGCCGCCTGCACCTCGCGAAGACGCTGATCACGGGCGGCAACGTGCTGCTGCTCGACGAACCGTCGAACGACCTCGACGTCGAAACGCTGCGCGCGCTCGAAGATGCGTTGCTCGAATTCGCGGGCTCGGTGATGGTGATCTCGCACGACCGCTGGTTCCTCGACCGGATCGCGACGCACATCCTCGCGTTCGAAGGCGATTCGCAGGCCGTGTTCTTCGACGGCAACTACCAGGAATACGAAGCGGACAAGCGGGCCCGCCTCGGCGAGGAAGCCGCGAAGCCGAAGCGCATTCGCTACAAGCCCATCAGCCGGTAAGCGGCGCGCGACCGCGAGCGCCGGTTCCGGGCGGCATCGCCGCCGTGGTCGGGCGCATGCGGCTGGAAACGAACGAAAAAAGCGGGCGCAATGCCCGCTTTTCCTTTTGAAGACGAACTCGCCGGGCACGATGCCCGGCCAATGCGGTGCGATCCATGCGTGCCGCGCGTCAGATCGGCTGCGTGCGCGCCTCCAGCCATGCCTTCGCATCGCCGCTGACGTGTCGCCCGACACGCTCGCGCACGCTCGCGTGATACGCGTTGAGCCACGCGCGCTCTTCCTCGTGCAACAGCTCGATCAGCACGCAGCGCGTGTCGATCGGGCACAGCGTCAGCGTCTCGAACGCGAGGAAGTCGCCGAACTCGGTCTGCCCCGCCGCGCGGTTGAGCACCAGGTTCTCGATCCGGATGCCCCACTTGCCCGGTCGGTAGACGCCCGGCTCGATCGACGTGATCATCCCCTCTTCCATCGCCGTGTGCGGATCGGCCGGCGCGTAATGCGAAATCACCTGCGGGCCTTCGTGAACGTTCAGGAAATAGCCGACCCCGTGGCCAGTGCCGTGGCCGTAGTCGAGCCCGGCCGCCCACATCGGCGCCCGCGCGATTGCATCGAGCATCGGCGAGCGAATGCCGCGCGGAAAGCGCGCGCGCGACAACGCCATCATCGCCTTCAGCACGATCGTGAAATCGCGCCGCTGCAGGTCGCCGACCGTGCCGACCGGCACCACGCGCGTGATGTCCGTCGTGCCGCCCACGTACTGGCCGCCCGAGTCGATCAGCAACAGCCCGTCGCCTTCGATCGTCGCGTGCGACCCGGCCGTCGCGCGGTAATGCGGCATCGCGCCGTTCGCGTTGAAGCCGGCGATCGTCCCGAAGCTCGGCGACACGTAGCCGGGACGCCGCGCCCGCGCGGCGGTCAGCCTCTCGTCGATCGTCAGCTCGGTGATCGTCTCGCGGTTCAGCGCCTGCTCGAACCACGCGAAAAATTCCGCGAGCGCCGCGCCGTCGTGCTCCATCGTCATGCGAACGTGCTCGATCTCGGCGGACGTCTTGCGCGACTTCGCGAACGTCGACGGATTGACCGCCTCGACGAGCGCGACGCCGGACGGCACCGCCTCGAGCGAACCGTAGGTCACGCGGCGCGGATCGATCAGGAGCGTCGCGCCGTCGGGCAGCGCCCCCAGCGCGGCGCGTGCGGCGTCGTACGGACGCACGTCCACGCCGTCCCGCGCAAGCGCGGCGGCGAGCGCCGGCGGCACCTTGCCGTCGGCGACGAACAGGGTCGCGCGGTCGACGCCGATCAGCGCGTGCGCGACGAACACCGGGTTGTAGTCGACGTCGGCGCCGCGCAGGTTGAACAGCCACGCGAGATCGTCGAGCGTCGACACGAAATGCCATTGCGCGCCCTGCGCCTGCATCGCTCGGCGAATCACCGCGAGCTTGTCGGCGCGACTCGCGTCGGCCTGCGGCGCGACATGCTCGAACACCACGTCGTCGGGCAGCGGCGGCCGCTCCGGCCAGATCGCGTCGAGCAGGTCGAGATCGGTGCGCAACGCGACGCCGCGCGCCGTCAGCGCGGCGCGCAGCGCGCGTGCCGCGGCGACGCCGAGCACCGCGCCGTCGGCGCCGACCGTGGCGCCCGCCGGCACGTACTGCGCGAGCCAGTCGACATGCGGCGCGCTCTGCTGTCCGCCCGCCATCTTCATCAGCTGCACGCCGCTTCCTGCCAGCTCGGCGCCGGCCTGCACCCAGTAGCGGCTGTCGACCCACAGGCCGGCGAAATCCTGCGTGACGACGAGCGTGCCGACCGAGCCAGTGAAGCCGGACAGCCAGCGCCGCGCCTGCCAGCGCTCGGGCAGGTATTCGGACAAGTGGGGATCGGCGGACGGCACCAGATAGGCGGCGAGGTCCTCGCGGGCCATCGCGCCGCGCAGCAACGCGAGGCGGGCCGGCACCGAGGAAGCGTCGGAGAGTCGGGCAATCATGATTTCACCTGAGCGCAATCAGCGACGGGCCGCCAGCGCGACCGTCGCGGCCACGGCAAGGAACGCGGCGCCGGTGCAAACCGGCCATTCGAGCGTTTCGCCGTCGTAAAAAAGCCCCGAGAGATGGCCTGCCATGCGGGCCACGGCGGCGCCGGCGATGCCGACCAGCACTGCGACCCACCATGCCGGCCGCCCGGCGCGCCGCATCGGGTGCAGCCACGAGCCGAACAGCCCGACGGCCATTCCCAGAACGAGGATTCCAAGCCAGTTCATTCGACGCCCTCGATTAATTTCGGATTCGTCCCATAGGCGTGAACGATTCGCACGGCTAGCATGACCCATCATCCCAACCGAGATCAGCAAGGTGCTCGCCGCATAACGTTTGAGTTTAGGGGCCGACCCGACGTTATGGCAAGCGTGCGCTCGCTGCCGTGCTGAAGAAATTCCCATGCGAATAGCCCTGATCGATCCGGATGCGCGACATGCAACGCTCTTGAATCGCCTCCTTTTTGCCGGTGGCCACCTCTGCCATACGTTTCCGGCAAGTGCGCCGTTCCTTGAGTGGCTCGCTACCGAAACCTGCGACCTGCTGATCACCGACAACTGGGCGGGCGACCTGCCGGCCGAGGAAGTGATCCCCAAGGCGCGCGTGGTGCTGCCCGGCCTGCCCGCGATCGCAGTGATGACGCTGCCGCGCGAAAGCGAGATCGTCTCGTGCCTGCATGCGGGCGCCGACGACTGCGTCGCCAAGCCCGTGCGCGGGCCCGAGCTGCTCGCGCGCGTGAACGCGCTGATGCGGCGCGCCGGCATCCAGCGGCCGACCCGGTCGCGCGACACGTTCGGCGATTACGCGTTCGACGCGACCCACTGCCTCGTGCGCTTCGGCGACGAGGTGGTGTCGCTCACGCCGAAGGAGTTCCGCTTCGCGCTGCTGTTGTTCGCGAACCTGTCGCGCCCGGTGTCGCGGGTCCATATCCTCGAGGCGGTCTGGGCGCACCGACGCGACATGAAGTCGCGCACGCTCGACACGCATGCGTCCCGGCTGCGCAGCAAGCTCAGGCTGCTGCCCGAGCACGGCTACCGCCTGCTGCCGCTGTACGGCTACGGCTATCAGCTCGACAAGGTGCCGATCGATCCCCCGATCCGGGCGGCCCGTCACGCGAAGGTCCGGCACTCGCCGGGTGAGGAAATCGCCGAAACGCTATAATATAGGGCTAAACGATAGCCCTTGATATGCAACTCCTCACGATCGGAATCAATCACCACACTGCGCCTGTCGCCTTGCGCGAACGTGTGGCGTTTCCGCTCGAACAGATCAAGCCGGCTCTCGTCACGTTCAAGAACGTGTTCCTCGGGCGCCAGGCGCCCAACGCGCCGGAAGCCGCGATCCTGTCGACCTGCAACCGCACCGAGCTGTATTGCGCGACCAACGATCGCGCAGCCCGCGACGCTGCGGTGCACTGGCTGTCGGAGTATCACCGTATTCCGGTCGACGAACTGGCCCCGCATGTCTATGCGCTGCCGCAGTCGGAAGCCGTCCGGCACGCGTTCCGCGTCGCCTCCGGCCTCGACTCGATGGTGCTCGGCGAAACGCAGATCCTCGGCCAGATGAAGGACGCGGTCCGCACCGCGTCGGAAGCCGGCGCGCTCGGCACCTACCTGAACCAGCTGTTCCAGCGCACCTTCGCGGTCGCGAAGGAAGTGCGCGGCACGACCGAGATCGGCGCGCAGTCGGTGTCGATGGCCGCAGCCGCCGTCCGTCTCGCGCAGCGCATCTTCGAAACCGTGTCGGATCAGCGCGTGCTGTTCATCGGCGCGGGCGAAATGATCGAGCTGTGCGCGACGCACTTCGCCGCGCAAGCGCCCCGCGAGCTGGTCGTCGCGAACCGCACCGCCGAGCGCGGCCAGAAGCTCGCCGAGCGCTTCAACGGCCGCTCGATGCCGCTGTCCGACCTGCCGACGCGCATGCACGAGTTCGACATCATCGTGTCGTGCACCGCGTCGACGCTGCCGATCATCGGCCTCGGCGCGGTCGAACGTGCGGTGAAGGCGCGACGCCACCGGCCGATCTTCATGGTCGATCTCGCGGTGCCGCGCGACATCGAGCCCGAAGTCGGCCAGCTCAAGGACGTGTTCCTGTACACCGTCGACGATCTCGGCGCGATCGTGCGTGAAGGCAACGCGTCGCGCCAGGCAGCGGTCGCGCAGGCCGAAACGATCATCGAGACGCGGGTGCAGAACTTCATGCAGTGGCTCGACACGCGCAGCGTCGTGCCGGTGATCCGCCACATGCATACCCAGGTCGACGCGCTGCGTCGCGCCGAGCTCGACAAGGCGCAGAAGATGCTGGCGCGCGGCGACGATCCGGCCGCGGTGCTCGAAGCGCTGTCTCAGGCGCTGACCAACAAGCTGATCCACGGCCCGACGAGCGCGCTCAACCGGGCCAACGGCGCCGATCGCGATTCGCTGATCGACCTGATGCGCGGCTTCTACCAGCACGCGCCGCGCTCGAACGACCAGTCGGGCCGTTAGCGCCGGCATCCCTGCTTTGCCGGCCCTCCGGCCGGCTTCCCCTTTCCGATTTCCTTGCCCGGGAGCGCCGCTCCATACCATGAAAACGAGCATGCAAAGCAAGCTCGACCAGCTGTCCACACGGCTGGCCGAACTGAACGACCTGCTGAGCCGCGAGAACGTCACGGCCGACCTCGACCAGTACCGCAAGCTGACCCGCGAACACGCGGAGCTCGGCCCGGTCGTCGAGCATTACGCGCTGTGGCGTCAGTCCCGCAACGACGAGGCGGCCGCGCAGGAGCTCATGGGCGACCCGGCGATGCGCGACTTCGCCGAGGACGAGATCAAGAGCGCGCGCGAGCGGATGGCGCGTTTCGAGACCGAGCTGCAGACGATGCTGCTGCCGAAGGACCCGAACGACGACCGCAACATCTTCCTCGAAATCCGCGCGGGCACCGGCGGCGACGAATCGGCGCTGTTCGCGGGCGACCTGCTGCGCATGTACCTGCGCTACGCGGAACGGCAGCGCTGGCAGGTCGAGATGATGTCGGAAAGCGCATCCGATCTCGGCGGCTACAAGGAAGTGATCGTGCGGATCGCCGGCCAGGGCGCGTATTCGCGGCTCAAGTTCGAGTCGGGCGGCCACCGCGTGCAGCGCGTGCCGGCGACCGAGACGCAGGGGCGCATCCACACGTCGGCCTGCACGGTCGCGGTGATGCCGGAAGCCGACGAGATCGGCGAGATCGAGATCAACCCGGCCGACCTGCGGATCGACACGTTCCGCGCGTCGGGCGCGGGCGGCCAGCACATCAACAAGACCGACTCGGCGGTGCGCGTCACGCACATTCCGACCGGCATCGTCGTCGAGTGCCAGGACGACCGCTCGCAGCACAAGAACAAGGACCGCGCGCTGAAGGTGCTGGCCGCGCGGATCAAGGACAAGCAGTCTCACGAGCAGCACGCGAAGGAAGCGGCGACGCGCAAGAGCCTGATCGGCTCGGGCGACCGCTCGGAACGGATTCGCACGTACAACTTCCCGCAAGGCCGGATGACCGATCACCGGATCAACCTCACGCTGTACAAGCTCGAGGCAATCATGGACGGTGATCTCCACGAGATGATCGCCGCGCTCGCGAGCGAGCATCAGGCCGAGCAGCTCGCATCGCTCGGCGACGCCGACTGAGGCCCGCGATGAGCGCCACGACCGCCCTCGAACTCCTGCGCGCGTCGCCGCTCGACCCGGTCGACGCGCGCGTCCTGCTCGCGTTCGCGCTCGGCTGGACCCGCACCCAGCTGATCACGCGCGGCGACGAGCCGCTCGACGCGGAATCGGTCGCGCAGTTCCTCGCGCTGGAGGTGCGCCGCACCGCCGGCGAGCCGGTCGCGCAACTGGTCGGAATGCGCGAGTTCTTCGGGCGGCCGTTCGACGTGACGCCCGACGTGCTGATTCCCCGCCCCGAAACCGAATTGCTCGTCGAAGCCGCGCTCGACGCGATCGACGGCATCGCCCATCCCGCGGTGCTCGACCTCGGCACCGGCAGCGGCGCGATCGCGGTGTCGATCGCAGCGGAACGGCCGGACGCGCGCGTATGGGCGCTCGACCGCTCGACGGCCGCGCTCGCCGTCGCAGCGCGCAACGCGGACAAGCTGCTCGACGCGAGGCGCCCCGGCGGGCCGCTGCACTGGCTGCAAAGCGACTGGTACGCGGCGCTCGACCCGGCGCTCGCGTTCGACGCGATCGTCAGCAATCCGCCGTACATCGCGCAACACGATCCGCACCTGTCGCAAGGCGACCTGCGCTTCGAGCCGCGCGGCGCGCTCACCGACGACGCCGACGGCCTCGCCGCGATCCGCGCGATCGTCGCGGGCGCGCGCGCTCACCTGAAGCCGGGCGGCGCGCTGTGGATCGAGCACGGCCATGACCAATCCGACGCCGTCCGCGCGCTGCTGAGCGCGCACGGCTTCATCGCGGTCGAATCGCTGACGGATCTCGCCGCGATCGAGCGCACCACGGGCGGGCGCCTGCCGGGCTGACGCGCCGCCCGGCGCCCGGCCCGCGCAGTTGAAATCCGCTATCATTTCGATCTAACGCCTGCTATTTCAAGGTCAGTCATGGACACCCAACAACGTATCAAGCAAATCGTCGACGAAAACCCGGTCGTGCTCTTCATGAAGGGCAGCGCGCAATTTCCGATGTGCGGCTTCTCCGGCCGTGCCGTGCAGGTGCTGAAAGCCTGCGGCGTCGATCAATTCAAGACCGTCAACGTGCTCGAAGACGACGAAATCCGTCAGGGCATCAAGGAATTCTCGAACTGGCCGACGATCCCGCAGCTGTACGTCAAGGGCGAATTCGTCGGCGGCTCGGACATCATGATGGAGATGTACCAGTCGGGCGAGCTGCAGCAACTGCTCGCCGCCTGAGGCCCGCCCCCTCGATGGAATCCCGCAGCGCGCCGCCGCGCCGGCTGATCGTCGCGATCACCGGTGCCACCGGCGCGATCTACGGCGTGCGGCTGCTCGACATGCTGCGCGCCGCCGGCGGCGTCGAAACGCACCTGCTGATTTCGAGCGCCGGCTGGCTCAACATCCAGCACGAGCTGACGCTTTCGAAAGCCGACGTCGAACGCCGCGCGGACGTCGTGCATTCGGTGCGCGACGTCGGCGCGACGATCGCGTCCGGCTCGTTCGCGACCGACGGCATGGTGATCGCGCCCTGCTCGATGAAGACGCTCGCGAGCGTCGCGCACGGCCTGTCGGACAACCTCATCACTCGCGCCGCCGACGTCACGCTGAAGGAACGTCGCCGGCTGGTGCTGCTGGTACGCGAAACGCCGTTCAACCTCGCGCATCTGCGCAACATGACCGCCGTCACCGAGATGGGCGGCATCATCTTTCCGCCGCTTCCCGCGTTTTACGCGATGCCGGCGACGATCGGCGAACTGGTCGACCAGACGGTCACGCGCGTGCTCGACATGTTCGCGCTGAGCGCACCGCTGACGACGCCCTGGGAAGGCATCCGCCACGCGCAGTGAGCGCCGCGCGCGACAACTTCTCCGCGCTTTTCAACAGAACACCGGCACTTCATCCCGTATCTTCCGTCAATCGCATGAAAAATCGTCTGCGTACGCACACCAGTGCTCACGCCACGCGAATTATCAACAAATACGATTTAATTAAATTCGCCGTCGCACATTTATCAATTAACGGTGCGAATCTATAGTCGTCGGCAACATCACTTGCCAGGCCACTGCCATGACCCGCTTGCCCTCGCTCTACCTGTCCCACGGCGCGCCGACGCTGCCGATCGACCCGGCGCTGCCGTCGCACGCCTTCACGCAGCTCGGCGCCGCGCTGCCGCGCCCGCGCGCCGTGCTGATGCTGTCCGCGCATTGGGGTACGCAGCAGCCGGTCGCGAGCGTCGCACAGCGGCCGGAGACGATCCACGACTTCTACGGCTTCCCGCGCGCGCTGTACGAGATCGAGTATCCGGCGCCGGGGGCGCCGGACGTCGCCGAGCGCGCGGCCGCATTGCTGAACGCGGCCGGCATCGAGACCGCGACGCACGCGCACGGTCTCGACCACGGCGCGTGGGTGCCGATGCTGCTGATGTTCCCGGACGCCGACGTGCCGGTCGCCCAGTTGTCGATCCAGCCGCACGCGGACGCGGGCCACCATTTCCGGCTCGGCCGCGCGCTGCGCCCGCTGCGAGACGAAGGCGTGATGTTGATCGGCTCGGGGCAGATCACCCACAACCTGCACGCCGCCGATTTCGGCGCAACGCCGGAGGAAGCCGATCCGGGCGTCACCGAATTTACCGACTGGTTCGAAGCGAAGCTGGCCGGGCGCGACATCGACGCGCTGCTCGACTACCGCCGCCAGGCGCCGCACGCGGTGCTGATGCATCCGACCGACGAGCACCTGCTGCCGGTATTCGCGGCGCTCGGCGCGGCCGACGACGATTACCAGCTCGGCATCCAGTCGCTCGGCACGTATCAGCGCGTGCTCGCGATGACGAACTACGTGTTCGCCGGCGCGGCGGCCTGACACATCGCGGGCGGCGCCACGCGGCTACCGCCCGCGCCAAAGAAAAACCCCGTCCGGGCGAGGCCCGGACGGGGTTTTTTCATATCCCGCCGCCCCGATCTCCGGCGGCAGGAATAAAGCGGCTTAAGCGCCGATTCCTTCGAGAATCTCGTCGCGCGATTCACGCTCGTCGAGATACTCGGTGCGGTAGCCGGTGTTCACGCCCCAGTAATAGAACACGAGCGAGACGGACGCGACGACCGCCATGTCCCAGCCGTACGGCAGCAGGCCGTGGCCGCCGAATTCCTTGCTGCCGATCAGCGACAGCACGGCCATCGTCGGCAGATAGGCGACGAGCCACCATGCGGCCTTCAGGTCGCGGCCCCAGCCGCCCCAGCCCGACTTGCCCTGGAAGTAGAAGTACACCGGCAGCGCGACGACCATCAGCAGGATGATCTCGCCCGTCAGCGGCCACTTCGCCCAGTACAGGATCAGCGACGCGCAGACGAACGCGAACGGCGCGATCATGCCCATGCCCGGGATCGCCAGCGGACGGTCGAGATCCGTCGCCGCGCGGCGCAGCGCCATCAGGCTGACCGGGCCGGTCAGGTACGAGATCACCGTCGCGACCGAGATCACCGCCGCGAGCGAGCTCCAGCCGCGGAAGAAGAACAGGAACACGAACGAAACCAGCAGGTTGAACCACATCGCGTTGCGCGGCACGCCGTAGAACGGATGCACGTTGCCGAACATCTTCGGCATCGTGTTGTTGCGCTCCATCGCGTAGATCATGCGGGTCGTCGTCGCCATGTAGGTCGTGCCGGTGCCGCTCGGGCTGATGAACGCGTCGACGTACAGCAGGATCGCGAGCCAGTTCAGGTTCAGCGCGAGCGCCAGTTCGGCGAACGGCGACTTGAAGTCGAAGTGCGACCAGCCCTTCGCGATGTCGGCCGGATTCACGGCGCCGATGTACGCGACCTGCAGCAGCACGTAGATCACGAGCGCGAGCAGGATCGACGTGATCACCGCGAACGGCACGCTGCGCGCCGGGTTGCGCGCTTCGCCCGCGAGGTTGATCGGGCTCTGGAAGCCGTTGAACGCGAACACGATGCCGCTCGTCGCGACCGCGGTCAGCACTGACGACCAGCCGTACGGCGCGAAGGTCGAACTCGTTGCCGTGCCGAGGTTTTCCGCATGGAAGCTCGACATCATCAGGCCGAGGATCGTGAGGCCCGGGATCAGGAACTTGAAGATCGTGATCGCCGTGTTCGCACGCGCGAACACCTTCACGCCCCAGTAGTTCAGCAGGAAGTAGACAATCACCAGCGCACCCGACAACAACAGGCCGGGGGGGGTCAGCTCACCGTGGACGAACAGATTGTGCGCCCATTCGTACGGCCAGGTGCTCATGTACTGGATCGACGCCTCGGCTTCGATCGGGATCACCGACACGATCGCAATCCAGTTCGCCCACGCGCTGATGAAGCCGACGAGCGCGCCGTGCGAGTAGCGCGCGTAGCGGACCATGCCGCCGGATTCGGGGAACATCGCGCCCAGTTCGGCGTACGTCAGCGCAATCGCGAGAATCACGACCGCGCCGATGATCCACGCGCAGATCGCGGCGGGGCCGGCGATCTTGGCGGCTTTCCAGGCGCCGAACAGCCAGCCCGAACCGATAATCGAACCCAGCCCGGTCAGCATCAATGCAAACGGGCCGATGTTCCGTTGAATAGAACTCTTCACATCCTCTCCTGTGTCTCAAAAAGCATGGTCGGCACGCAACCCGGGATCGGCTCGAATTGCACCACGTATGCCTTCTTTGGGGGGACGGATCGCCCGATCGGGGCAACCCAAATCCACGCGGCGCGTAGTTTACCGGTTGCACCATCGAAGATGGCGCCAAAGTTGACCGCCCCTACAAAATTTTCGTGATATCCGCAAGATTTGTAAGCAAAAATCTCGTCGAATCTCGGAAATAACCCTGAGACAGCAGAAATCCAGTTGACCGGAGAAAAATTTAGCCGTATAAAGAACAACGCAGGATTTCAAGCGGCGAGTGAATAGGTTCTTTCGTAGTTCGCCCATCAACGGTACTCCGGTTGGTCCCATTACCCCCTTCCTTGATTTTCATGCACTCCTGGGCTTCGGCCCCGTTTTACCTTTTTAGGAACAAGTAATATGGCAACCGGCACCGTCAAGTGGTTCAACGACGCAAAGGGCTTCGGCTTCATCACCCCGGAAGGCGGCGGCGACGATCTGTTCGCGCACTTCTCGGAAATCCGCTCCGAAGGTTTCAAGACGCTGCAAGAAAACCAGAAGGTCGAGTTCGAAGTGAAGACCGGCCCGAAGGGTCTGCAAGCAGCGAACATCAAGCCGCTGTAAGTTCAGCGCGAGATTTCGTCTGACGACAAAAGCCCCGCCTCGGCGGGGCTTTTGTTTTTCTGGCGATGCGCGCGGCCGGCCACACCTTGCCAGCCGCACCCGGCCGGCCACGTTCAGCCAAACAGGCGCTGTGCGTGAATACCGAGCCCGGTCGCCACGCTCGCGAGGCGGTCGCCGAACACCGGCTGCGCATCGGCGAACGCCGCCGCCAGCGCGCCCGACAGGAACGCGAGCCCCGTCGAGCCGCCGGTGAAGTACAGCGCGCCGACGTCGCGCGGCGCGACGCCCGCGAGCCGCACGGTCTCGCGCGCAGCCTCGACGATCCGTGCGGTGTCGTCGCGGCTCGCGTCGATCAGCAGGTTCGCGTCGAACGCGATCTGCAGATCCTCCTCGACATCGTTCAGGTCGATCATCGTCTCCCCGCCCGCCGCGACACCGATCTTCGCTTCTTCCGCGCGCGCCGCGAGCGCATGCCCGAGGCGCCGCTCGACCACCCGCACGAGGCGCTCGAAATGCCGCGCGTCGCGGTAAAGATGCCGCATCAGCTTCAGCTCGCCGAGCCGTTTCGGCGTGTAGACGGTGTTGATCAGGTGCCAGGTCGCGAGATCGAAGTAGATCCGGTTCGGCAGCTCGCGGCCTTCCGGGTCGAGCGACCGGTAGCCGAACGCCGGCAGGATCGCCGCCAGTTCGACGCGCCGGTCGTAGTCGGTGCCGGCGACGTGCACGCCGTGGTGCGCGAGCACGTCGTCCTTGCGTTCGAGCCGCTGCATCCGCGCCGGGCCGACCCGCACCAGCGAGAAGTCGGAGGTGCCGCCGCCGATGTCGGCGACGAGCACGAGCCGCTCGTCCGTCTGGCGCGACTCGTAATCGAAGGCTGCGGCGATCGGCTCGTACTGGAAGTGCACGTCGGCGAGCCCGACCGCGCGTGCGGCCGCCTCGAGCTGCTGCTCGGCGAGGCGGTCGGCGCGCGGGTCGTCGTCGACGAAGAACACCGGCCGGCCGAGCACCGCGCGGCCGATCGGCGCGCCCGCGCACGTCTCGGCCTTCTGCTTCAGGTGCCGCAGGAAGCGGGCGATGATCTCGGTGTAGGCGATCGCGGAGCCGTCGCCGAGATCGGTGGTCGTCTCGGCGAGCGGCGAGCCGAGGATGCTCTTCATCGAGCGCATCAGGCGGCCGTCGAAGCCGTCGATGTACGACGCGAGCGCCGCGCGGCCGTATTCGAGCGTCTGCTCGTCGCTGTTGAAGAAAATTGCGGTCGGCAGAGTCAGGTGGTCGCCCTCGACGGGCGCAAGCCGCATGCCGTTGCCGTGCGGCAACGCCACTGCGGAATTGGACGTGCCGAAATCGATCGCGCAGTAAGTCATGGCAAGAGCCGCCGCATGGCAGGCGCGAAAACGGGAAAGGACGGGCTTTGTATCACGAAGCCCACGGGATCACAACCGGCAGGCGGCATGCCGCCGCTGCCGTTGCGCGCAACGCGCACGCCATATCGCGCACGCAGCCCGGCATGCGGGGCCGCGCCGCCCATCCAGCCCCGACATCGGCGCGCGTGAAGCGCCGATGCGACGGGCCGGACGGGCGGTTCGGCCGTGTTACTCCGCGCTCGAAAAACCCTTCTTCCATGCGCCGGCGTACACCACCTCGCCGATCGGATGGCGCGTGCGCGGCGCTTTCTCGCGTTCGCGCAGCACCGGGTCGAGCTTGTCGGCGTCTCCGTAGTGGCCGAGCGAGATGATCGCCGGAATCTCCACGTCCGCCGGAATCTCGAACGCATTGCGGAATGCGTTCGCATCGAAACCGCTCATCTGGTGCGCGGCGAGACCGAGCGCGTGCGCCTGCAGCACCAGCGACATCGCCGCGGCGCCCGCATCATACAGCGCGGTATGGCTCGGCTCGCCCTTCGACGTGAGTGTGTGCGCGGTGACCGCGATGAGCACCGGCGCGGGCGCGTTCCAGCCCTGGTTGAACGGCACGAGCGTCGCGAACGCGCGCTTGAACGCCGTTTCGTCCTGCGCGCGGTCGAATACGATGAAGCGCCACGGCTGCGCGTTGTACGCGGACGGCGCCCAGCGTGCCGCCTCGAGCACCGCGTGCAGGTGCGCCGCGCTGACGGGCTGGCTCGAATAGGCGCGCGGGCTCCAGCGGCCCGCGATCAGTTCGTGAATCGAAACAGTGGTGGAAGCAGGTTTGACGGACATGCAGATCCTCGCTGACATCGGTGAAGGGGCGCGAACGCCCGGCGAACCGCAAGCATAACCGCTTGCGATGGCACGTGCCGCCTCCATACGGGCGATGCATATCGCATGACGTGCAAAGGCCGCAACCGGACAGCGTCCGGCGCGCGGCCGCTCAGAGCGCGTGCGCGGCCGCGCGCGCCTGCCCCCGGTTGATCCGCAGCACAATCAGCGCGCCGACGAGGCACAGACCGCCCGAGATCATCGACGCGACCGTGTAGGTGCCGAGGCTCGCGCGCAGCATCCCCGCGCCGAGCGCCGCGAACGCCGCGCCGAGCTGGTGGCCCGCGACGATCCAGCCGAACACGATCGGCGCGGACGTCTTGCCGAACACGTCGGTCGCGAGGCGTACGGTCGGCGGCACGGTCGCGATCCAGTCGAGGCCGTAGAACACCGCGAACAGCGGCAGGCCGAAGAAGTCGATGCCGAACGCGTGCGGCAGGTAGATCAGCGACAGCCCGCGTAGCCCGTAATACCAGAACAGCAGCACGCGGCTGTCATAGCGGTCCGACAGCCAGCCGGACAACGTCGTGCCGAACAGGTCGAACACGCCCATCGCGGCGAGCAGCGACGCGCCCTGCACTTGCGTCATCCCGTAGTCGCTGCACATCGCGATCAGGTGGGTGCCGACGTAGCCATTGGTGCTTGCGCCGCAGATGAAAAAGCTGAAGAACAGCAACCAGAAGTCGCGCGAGCGGCTCGCCCGCAGCAGCGTGCCGAACGCGACGGCGAGCGGGTTCTGCTTCCCGGTGTCGGCGGCGGCCGGCGCACTGGCCGGCTCGCCGTACGGACGCAGCGCGACGTCGGCGGGACGCTCGGGCAGCAGCAGCGCGACGAGCGGAATCACGACAGCCGCCGCCAGCGCGACGACCAGCACGACCGGCCGCCAGCCGTGATGCTGCGCGATCGCCGCGAGCATCGGCAGGAACACGAGCTGGCCGGTCGCCGTGCTTGCGGTGAGGATGCCCATCACCAGGCCGCGCCGCGCATGGAACCAGCGCGTGACGAAGGTCGCCGACAACGTGAGCGCGACCACTCCCGTCGAGCAGCCGACCATCAGGCCCCAGATCAGCACCATCTGCCAGGCAGCCGTCATCATCGACGACAGGGCGACGCCCGCGCTCATCGTCGCGAGCGCGACGAGGATCGTCGGCCGCAGCCCGAAGCGCTGCATCGCGGCGGCCGCGAACGGCCCCGTCAGGCCATAGAGCGCGATGTTCACCGAGATCGCGAACGAGATCGTCGCGCGGCTCCAGCCCAGTTCGCGCTCGAGCGGCACCATCAGCACGCTCGGCGTCGCGCGCGTGCCGGCCGCCGCCAGCAGGATCAGGAACACCACCGCCGCCGCCAGCCATCCGTAATGGAATCGCCCGCCGATTCGTCTTGCCGCCCAGTTCATGTCCATGTTCTCCAGGGAGCGGCATCCATCGCCGCCTGTGCTGCAGGCCCGCGCCACGGATACGCTCGGAAAAAGTGTCGATGCGATCGAATGTTACCGACCTGTCACAAGCTGCTTGCGATCGTAGTGACTGACCGGTAACATGTCAAGCAGTCAATTTCGTCGTCGAGGGCAGCATGTCCGGCACCGAGGCCACCAGGCCCGCATCGCAACGTCAGCGCCGGCCGGTCGCAGGCGCCACCGCGCACGAGCACCTGCTGCGCGCCGCCGAGGCGCTGTTCTACCGGGAAGGCGTGCACGCGGTCGGCGTCGACGCGGTCGTCGAGCGCGCGGGCGTCAACAAGATGAGCCTGTACCGCCAGTTCTCGTCGAAGGACGAACTGATCCTCGCGTATCTGGATCGCATGGACGCGTACTTTTTCGAGCGTTTCGACGCGAGCGTCGCGAAGCATCCGGGCAACCCGAAAGCGCAGTTGATCCAGTATTTCGTCGATCTCGCCGAACGCGCGACGCAGAAGGACTATCGCGGCTGCCCGTTCGTCAACGTCGCGGCCGAATTCCCGGACCCGTCGCATCCGGCGCGCGAGCGCGTCGCGCAGAACAAGGAACGGCTGATGGCGCGGCTCGTCGCGCTGTGCGGCAGCGCCGGCGCGCGCGAGCCGCAGGCGCTCGCCGCCGCGCTCGCACTCGTCATCGAGGGGATCTATGCGGCGAGCCAGACCTTCCGGCAAGGCACATCGCCGATCGGCACCGCGCCGGCGCTGGTACGGCAACTGATCGAAGCCGCCTGCGCGTGAGCGCGCCGCGCGACCAGTCGCCACACGACGCACGAAGCTGCCGCCGCGCTCGCTACAATGCGGACTTCACCGCCGAATCCGACCTGACATGACCGACACCCGCCCCGCCTCGAACGACGACATCCTCGCCGCCACCCGGCACTGGCTCGCGCGTGCGGTCATCGGGCTCAATCTGTGCCCGTTCGCGAAGAGCGTCTACGTGAAGGATCAGGTGCGCTACGCGATCAGCGAAGCGACGACGCTCGAGGACGCGCTCGCCGGTCTCGAAACCGAACTGCGCCTGCTCGAAGCAGCCGATCCGCAGCACATCGACACGACGCTCCTGATCTTTCCGCACGTGTTCGCGGATTTTCTCGACTTCAACGACGCGCTGTTCTTCGCCGGCCGCCTCGTGCGGCAACTCAAGCTCGAAGGCCTGCTGCAGATCGCCAGCTTCCATCCGCAGTACCAGTTCGACGGCACGGAGCCGGACGACATCGAGAACTACACGAACCGCACGCCGTATCCGATCCTGCATCTGCTGCGCGAAGACAGCATCGCGCGCGCGGCCGCCGTGTTTCCCGACGCGTCGGATATCTACGAACGCAATCAGGAAACCCTGCGCCGCCTCGGCCTCGACGGCTGGCGTGAATGGATGAGCCGCCCCGGCGACGACGTCTAGCGCCTGTTTCCGCGAACAACGGGAACCGGCGCCAGGGTCTGCCCACGCCGATTTCCGGCCTGCCGCCGCGACCGGGTCAGTCGGCCGGCGCCGCCTCGGCGGCGGCCGACTGCCCGCCGTCCGGCACGAAGAAGCGCTCGCGCAGTTCGGCGAGGCCGAACATGTCGAGAATCTCGTTCAGGCGCTCGCTCGGCCGCCGGCGCGGCAGATTCTTGTACTGGGCGATGATCAGCTCGTTCTTCATCGAGTGCTCCCAGCCGACCAGCTCGGTCACGCTGACCTGATAGCCGTGCGCCTCGAGTTGCAGGCAGCGCAGCACGTTGGTGATCTGGCTGCCGAATTCGCGCGTATGCAGCGGGTGACGCCACACCTCGGTCAGCGCGCTGGCGAGCGACTTGCCCTTGCTCCGCCGCAGCACGCCGGCAACTTCCGCCTGACAGCACGGCACGAGCACGAGGTACCGCGCACGCTTCGCGAGCGCGAAGCGGATCGCATCGTCGGTCGCGGTGTCGCACGCGTGCAGCGCGGTGACGACGTCGACCGTCTGCGGCAGCCGTGGCGACGTGATCGAATCGGCCACCGACAGATTGACGAACGACATCCCGCCGAAGCCGAGCCGCGCGGCCAGTTCGGCCGAGCGCGCGACCAGCTCCTCGCGGGTCTCGATCCCGTAGATGTGCGACGCGCAGCCGGGCGCGCCGGCGCCCGGCTGCGACTTGAAGAACAGGTCGTACAGGATGAAGCCCAGATACGACTTGCCCGCGCCGTGATCGACCAGCGTGACGCTGCCCTTGTCCGCCTGCACGCTCGCAAGCAGCGGCTCGATGAACTGGAACAGGTGATAGACCTGCTTCAGCTTGCGGCGGCTGTCCTGATTCATCTTGCCGTCGCGCGTAAGGATGTGCAGTTCCTTCAGCAGCTCGATCGACTGCTCCGGACGGATTTCGTAGGTCTTGTTCGACATCATGGGGCGGCGCCGGGCCGCGCACGGTCGATGTGCGCGGCCCGACAGCGGAAAATCGTGAGGAATGGCGTCAGTTTACCTAAAACGCGCGGGTCAATCGCGCGCGGCGAGCCGCCACAGCGACGTGACTTCGGCGCGGCGCGCGGCGTGGAGCGGATCGTCTGCGTCGCTCGCCTTCGGATGCGCGGGGCGGATATCGTCGCGGCCGAGCACCACGAGGCCCGCGTCGTCGAACATCTTCAACAGCGCGTCGCGCGTGCGCATCCCCAGATGCTCGGCGAAATCGGACAGGATCAGCCAGCCTTCGCCGCCCGGCTCGAGATGCGCAGCAAGCCCCGCGAGAAAGCCGCGCAGCATCCGGCTGTCCGGATCGTAGACCGCGTACTCGATCGGCGAGCTCGGGCGGGCCGGCACCCACGGCGGATTGCAGACCACGAGCGGCGCGCGGCCCGCGGGGAACAGATCCGCCTGCACGACCTCGACCTGCGCCGCGCAGCCGAGCCGCTCGACGTTCTCGCGCGCGCACGCGAGCGCGCGAGGATCCTGATCGGTCGCGACGATGCGCTTGACGCCGCGCGACGCGAGCACCGCCGCGAGCACGCCGGTACCGGTACCGATGTCGAACGCGAGCGTGTCGGCGGGCAGCGGCGCGCGCGCGACCAGTTCGACGTATTCGCCACGCACCGGCGAGAACACGCCGTAATGCGGATGGATCGACGCGCCGAGCGCGGAGATCGGCACACCCTTCTTGCGCCACTCGTGCGCGCCGACAAGGCCGAGCAGCTCGCGCAGCGATACGACGGACGGCTCGCCGCCCGGGCCGTAGGCCTCCTCGCACGCCGCACGCACGTCGGGCGCGCGGCGCAGCGGGATCGCGTAGTCGGCGTCGAGCGGAATCAACACCATTCCGAGCGTGCGGGCGCGCTGCGATTGCGCGAGGCGGTGCAGGTTGAATGCTTCGGCGCCGGCCGCCGCCTTCGACTTCTTCGGCTTGCGGTCGATCCGCCGCGCTATTGCCTGCACCAGCTGGCGGGCATTCTGGAAGTCGCCCTGCCAGACGAGCGCGGTGCCCTCGCACGCGAGCCGGTAGGCGGCGTCGGCGGTGATGCGGTCGTCGGCGGGCACCGCGCGCTTCGGCGGCGGCATGCCCGCCTCGGAGCGCCAGCGCACGGCATGGTCGGCGCCGGCGGCGTCGGTCCAGTGGAAAACGGGGAAATCAGTCACGCGAACTCGGCAACGGTTGGCTGGAAATGCGGCGGGTCGCGCCGCGCGGACGACACCATACCGCGCTTTGCCCGGCGCGGCAAAGCGCATCGACATCTTCGCACCGCACGCCGCGTCGGGCACGCGTCAGCCGCCCCACCACCCCGGCATCGCCGGCAGGCGCAGCACCCCGGCGTCCGAGAAGCGCACGGTGCCGAGCATCCCGCCCGCGAGCCGCCCGTGCAGCGCGTACGGCAGCTCGCCCGCCGACGCGGCATTGGCAAATAGCCCCGCCTGGCGCGCGGCGGCGAATGCCGAGACCGTGACGAAGCCTGCCCAGTGTGTTCGACGCGCCGGGCGACGGCACGCAGAGCAAGGCGGCAGCCATACCCGGGCGGCCGGGCATTCGGCAATGGCGCGCGATAGCGTCTTTGGGATACGCTCAGCACACCGCATGCGGCTTCGCGCTCCGCTCCGGCCATGCCTGAAGGGGATCGTTTGCTGAACCGGAATGCACGCAGCGCGACCCCACGCCCTGCATCGAGGAGCCACATGAAGAAGACGCTCGCATTGATCGCGGTGTTGCTGACTTGCGGCCCCGCCCACGCCGACGACGCGCCGATGGTCGGCTTGTGGGAACAAATGGCCGTCACGGCGAACCAGGGCGAAAGCGGTCCCGCACGCGTCGACATCGTCGTCACGGACCGCAGGATCGAAAAAGCCACGACGTTTACCGCGCTCGCCGCCGCCGGCACGAAGGCGGAGATCTTGTGCTGCGTGCGGGTCGACACGCCGTCGCCGATCGCCCTGACGCAATTGCTGGACAAGTACCCGTGGGACGACGACGACACGGCCCACCTGAAGAGCATCACGGGCGGCAAGTACATCTACGAAGCAAAGCTGGCCGCGCCGGCCGAGCAGAACGCCAGCATGCGGAACCTCGTCAGGTATCTCGGCATCCCGCCCGCCCTCTCGCCCTACTCGGCGGCCGTCATTGCCGCGGACTTCCGCGGCGCGGAACAGACCGACATGCAGTTCTCGGTCGGGGCGCGGACGGTCGTGCTTTCGATTCAATGGCTGAAGTCGAAGGACACGATGGAGTACGCGTTCACGATCGACGGCAAGCGGACCGCGTTCACCGAATCGACGTTTCCGGAGTGATCCGCTCAGCCGCGTTTCGGCGACCGGTGCAGCCGAATGGATGACGCAACGATCCGGCTTCCCATTCGGCCCCGTTATCGACACAATCAGGCTTCGGCATTCGGGCAGCTTGCCGCGACAACCAGAAACAGAAATCGCCGCCCGACTCTCAATTACAAACAGGAGATTTGCGATGAAACCCTCGAAGTTCCTGCTCTCAAGCGTCTTGTTCGCGTCGGCCCTGGGCTTCACCGCCGTCGCCGCGCACGCGGAAGACCTGCTGGATTCGGTCAAGCAGGCCGGCGTGCTCAAGGTCGGCCTGGAGGGCACCTATCCGCCGTTCAACTATCGAAACAGCGACGGTCAGCTCGAAGGCTTCGACGTGGACGTCGCGAAGGCGGTCGCGGGCAAGCTCGGCGTGAAGACGCAATTCGTTCCGACCGAGTGGAGCGGCATCATCGCCGGCCTGCAGGCCGGGAAGTTCGACGTGATTGTCAACCAGGTCACCATCACGCCGCAGCGCAAGCAGGTGATCGACTTCAGCCAGCCGTACACGTTCTCCGCGGCGCAGTTGATCCAGCGCGCGAACGACAAGCGCGAATTCAAATCGCTCGACGAGTTCAAGGGCAAGAAGCTCGGCGTGACGCTCGGCACCAACTATGACCAGATGGCGCGCGCCGTCCCGGGCATCGACGTGCAGACCTACCCCGGTGCGCCCGAGAAACTGCGCGATCTGGCGGCTGGCCGCATCGAGGCGACGCTCGACGACCGACTGATGCTGCCGTACATCATCAAGACGTCGAACCTGCCGCTTCGTCCGGGCGCCGTGCTGAACGGCGGCAAGCAGGAAATGGGCATCCCGTTCCGCAAGGGCAACCCGAAGTTCGCGAAGGCGATCGATGATGCACTGAATTCGCTGCGGCAGGACGGGACGCTGAAGAAGCTGTCGGTCCACTGGTTCGGCACGGATGTGACGCAGCCGGTCGCACAGTAAGGAGGACCGGAAGGCTGCGCGCCGCCCGGGGGTATCGGCGGTGTGGTGCGCGGCCCTTCCTGCCGACGGCGTGGTCCGGATTGAACGGTACGGATCACGCGCGCCGATTCAGCAGCCCCGTGAGGCCATCTGTGCGGCTCGGATGCTCCAGCGCCCGCGTTTTTTCGGCCAGCCTTTGAGATATCCGGTAGGTCGACCACCCGAGCACAAGCGGATAGACGACGAGGAACGGGAGACACGCCAGAATCGTCGGTATGTGCGACATCGGGTTCGAACGCGAATCCGACAAGCAGCAGCCCGCCGAGCAAGCCGGCGAGATGGGAGGCGACGCCCAGCAGAAACAAGCGCAATCCGCCCGCGGCAATGTTGTCCATGCTGAGCATGACCACGATCAGGACGCTCGGGCAAGTTGGACAACATGGCCAGGTCACTACGCTGCCACCCAATCCGCCGACAGCGTTTCCGCCTGCGACAGCACGGTATCCGTGGCCTCCTCCTGCCGGTCAGGCGGATATTTGTATCGCTTGAGCAGCGTCTTGACCATCACGCGCAATTTCGCGCGCACTGTCTCGCGCTTCGACCAATCGACCGTCACCGAACCGCGCAGCTTGACGACCAGCTCGACGGCGATTTTCTTGAGCGTGTCGTCGCCCAGCTCGCGCACCGCTGCCTCGTTGGTCGCCAGTGCATCGTAAAACGCCATCTCGTCGGCATTCAGCCCCAGGCGTTCACCGCGTTCCGCTGCTTCCTGGAACTTCCTGGCCATCTCGATAAGTTCTTCGATGACCTGCGAAGTCTGCACCGTGCGATTGTTGTAGCGCGTCAGGCTCTGCTGCAACAGCTCGGAAAACTTCGTGCTCTGCACCACGTTGGTCTTGAAGCGCGATTTAATCTGGTCTTTCAGCAGGCGCTCCAACAGCTCGACCGCCAGATTGCGCTGCTTCATGTGACGCACGTCATCGAGGAACGCTTCGGACAGCACGCCGATGTCCGGCCGCTTCAGACCTGCGGCCGAGAAGATGTCGATGACCTCATCGCTGACCACCACGCTGCTGATGATTTGCCGTAGCGCGTGTTCCTTCTGCTCGTCGGATAGCGTCTTGTTGACGTTCTCGCTCTTGATCATCGCGGCCTTGACTGCCTGCAAGAAGGCCAGCTCGTCGCGGTACTGAAGGGCTGCATCGAGCGTGCAGCACAACGCGAATGCCTGGCCAGCCGCCAACACGGCATCGGCGAACCGTTTCTTGCCGTCTTTCTGGCCGAGTACATGGTCGGCCAGGCGTGCCGCCATACAAGGTTAAACGCTGCGCGCGCGTTCCTCATCCGGTTCCTTCGGACTGCGGCTTCGGACGTGACCTTGCACATCGTCTCTGTTGCCTGTCGTCGCAGTGCATCAGGGCGAAGCAGAGGGAAGAACGGCGGCAGGCACAGCGCCACCCCACGCCGGCACCGGGAAACGATGCAGGGGCTCGGCATCATGAACCCGGTCAGCGTTCAAGGAGCAAACACCATGCAGGACAACGCACGCAACCCCGACGACGTTTTCGGCAAGACGATTTCGAAATACAACCGCGCGCAGGCGATTGCCGATGGCGTGCTGGTCGATGTGAGTGCTCTGGCGCGAGAAGCCGGCTTTCGCATTCCGGTCGCAGTGACATCAGCGGTATGGGCGGATTGCGTGGCATGGACCGACGCGGACAGCGAGAGGCAGGCCGCACAGGACGAAAGTGGCCGGCTTTGGGACGTGCTCTGGATGGGCGCACTGGCAGCGAAGCGCGCACGTGGCGCACAGCGTATCGCGTTTGAACTGCACCGCGTACCGCGCGGCGGTCGCGGTACGCGGCCTCAACCTGTCGTCCTGAACCTGCACATCGGCCCAGGGGACAACGCCGAACCCGTTATCACGATTCTGATGACTGACGAGGGCTGAGTAAGTTTCACCCGCCTCGTCGACGACGACGGGGTGTTTTCCAACCGCTCAACAAGGGGAGCGCTATGACCTACCCCATCAATCCGGCAACCGGCTTGCCGATGAGCAGCGACGATACTCTGGCGTCGATGTCGGCGGCAAGGCGTACGGCACGCGCCTGGACTCTCAGTTGCCGTGGTCGGTGCCTTTCTGGGATGCCGTGTAGCCGAAGCGATGTAGACCGGGATTGACTGAATCCAGTTCATACTGGTTACACCGCCGCCAGAAACGAACAAGGGGTTACAAGAAAAATCTTGTAACCCCTTGATTTTATTGGTGCGGCTGCAGGCCCCGAATTTAACAAAAAACCCCTTTTGCATCAATGCGTTTTCATCGCGCAATCAGGAAACATACCAACAAAAAT
>Ga0335069_10001556_pt1 | contig 36739 bp, 28 predicted proteins | sample Lox_Sample_11_FD_206714 | JGI IMG/M metagenome (GOLD analysis project Ga0335069, IMG submission 206714) | Soil microbial communities from Loxahatchee National Wildlife Refuge, Florida, United States - Lox_Sample_1.1 | ecosystem: Environmental > Terrestrial > Soil > Wetlands | place: USA... | reverse complement strand
GGATCGACGAGATCATACCCACGCTGCGGACGAGCTTTCCTCTGATCAAGTGCGTGATATGGTTCGACATCAACAAGGAAGCCGATTGGCGCATCAGCTCGTCTCCTGATTCGGAAGCTTCCTTCCTTCGGATGGAGAAGGCCCCATTTTTCAATCCGTAGGATTACGGGGCAGCTGCCGACTAGCACGCGTCACTCTACGCGAGTCCATTCCGCACAGGCTTGGCCAGTAGGAATCAGGAGAAATGGTCGAATTTGTGAGTTTGGCGGAAACTAACCAGAATTTCTCTGCAGTTGGAACTGCATGGCGGAGCACGCAGTCTGGCGCTAACCATTCTCTGCCTGAATTCCCTGCTAACAGGGAAAATAACAGGGAATTTCGCGAATCTTGCCCTCCAAAATCGCACTCCTCTACTCTAAATCGCACATTCTGCGAGAGAAGCAGTCAAGTCGACCCAAATCGTAACAGGGAATTAACAGGCACGTATCAGCGAAATTTCGCTCGCTGAACAGGGCCTGTGATCGCCGCACATCGTGTGGAAAAACGGCGACTTATTAACAGACAAAAAGCGGCTGCACAGGCTCTGGCCGTCGTAAAATCTTGGGCTGAAATCTCCCTGGACACTATGGATGCCCCGGTACGTCGGGTGGTAACTGAGGAAGGGAAAGAACTGGCTCGGCTCTGCCGAACCGGACGGCTGTACGACATCGAGAAATGGATTGTGGCCGGAAAGTCACTGGACCTTCCCGTTGACAGGCACAAGTCCCTGCTTCGCATCGCCGTTGAGACTGGGTTCCATAGCCTGATCGACCTGATTGCCAAGCACGAGACCAATCAGGACACCAAGAACTCCGCCCTCTGGGATGCGATTTCCTTAAAACGGCTTGATCTAGCTGAGGTATTGATAGAGAACGGAGCGCAAGTGACTGGCGTTCCCTTTTCTGAGGTCTTGCTGACTTGGGACCCGAAGATCATGCACTTTTTTCTGGAGCGAGGGGCGGACCCAATCACGGACAGACCGTTTGCGGTTGCCTTTGGCGCCAAGGTGCGAACTGCGATCCGCACGTTTCTGGATTGCAAACGGATGCATCCGGAGCACGCTGAGGCTCTGCAGGAGCAGGCGAATATCGCACTCCGGCACTTTTGCTCCAAAGGAGACATGAAATGGATCAGTCTGATGCTCTGGCTAAAAGCAGATCCGAGGTCAATGGGACCGTCGCTGGAGAAGGACTACACATACGAACCTGAGTGTTACACCTCAGCTTTTGAGCAGGCGGCTTACGCAGGTAATGTCGAAGTTCTGAAGAAGCTCAGGCCAGAAGCGGGACGAGACAATCTCGAGGCCCTGCTCCACTCTGCTGCCGTTTCTGGCCGCCGGGAAGCTATCCATTATCTGTTGGAGATAGGGGCAAAGCCGAATGACAGGCCGAACGGCGGCTCATCGGCCCTAGAGAGTTGCTTATGGCGCCTGAGCTGGGGGCGCTTCAATGGCTACGGTGAGAAAAAACTGGCCTCCAAATACGATGCCTCCGACGCTTTGGAATGTATTGCGGAGCTCCTCGCTCACGGTGCGGTGTGGAATCCTAGTGAGCCCCACAACGTAACCTCGCTTCGCCGGACGCTGTGTGAATGTGAACCCTCTGTGACGGTTGCTCTCCTCCACCTGTTCCGTAAATACAATGCTTGTCCCGCAGAACGAGTACATGAGCTGCTAGGCACGCCTCGAATCAGAGAGCACTTGTCTCCCGAGGGCAGCAACATTGCACGACTGGGAATTCGCTTCGCCGTGGAATCGCCTGGCGGGAGGTTGAGAACCGGATCGTGGAGGGCGTCCTAAGCGAGTCTTCGTCCGTACGGCGGAGATGAATAGGCCGCCTTTCTCCCGACCACTTTTGAATATTTCAGAATGGAGATCAGTCATGTGGCAGCAATACAACCGCGAAGAGTTGTACCAGAAGGTATGGGAGAAGCCAATGATTAAGGTCGCCGAGCAATATGGTGTATCGTCTGTTGCGCTCGGCAAAGTCTGCCGCAAATTGTCGGTCCCAGTTCCGGGCCGTGGGCACTGGGCGAAGCTGGCTCACGGACAGCCTGGAGCCCAGAAACCTGAGCTGCCAAAACTCGACAAAGTGCCGGTCGTGTATCGCTCGGCGCGAGCACAACTGAAGCAGAACTCTGCAGCTGAGAGTAATCCTGAGCTTGTGGTGATTGATGGATTGCTGGCTTCAGGAGCACTTAACCCTCCACCGGAAACTGCATCGAAGCCTCATCCGTTGATTCGGGAAACCGCGAGTTTGCTTCGTAGTCGCAGCCGAAAAGACGAGCATGGGCGGTTGCTGCCGCGAGAAGCCGGAGGCCTGAACGTTCAGGTGACCGAGGGAACGCTGGATAGGGCCTTGCAGATTATGTCGCGAGTGTTGGCTATTTTGGAAAAGCAGAACCTTGGAGTGGAGATTTCCGAGCAAGGAAGTACGGTGGCTCTCATCGAAGGCCAGAAGATTTCGTTCGGTATAGAAGAACCAATCAGTAAAGTCGTAACCCAGAAGCCGCGGGTACCTAACCCGACCGACCGTTGGGATTACGATCAGACCATCACTTACGAACCATCCGGGAAGCTGGCTCTGACGATCCACTCCGAAAGCTGGCTGACCCCAGGGCAGCGGATGAAATGGAGTGACGCAAAGATCCAGAGAATCGAACCTATGATTCCTGACTTTGTTGCCGGTCTGATTCGCATTGCCGTCGTGCTTCGGCAGAAAGCCGAGGAGGAGAAGCGGCGCGAGCTGGCCAGGCAAAAGCGGGCACAGGAACTGGAACAGCTGCGAAAAGACATCGCGGAGGAAGAGAAAAAGCTGAAGCAATTCGATGATTGGCTGGAAAACTGGGAACGCGCAGAGCAAATGCGGCGCTTCATAGCGCTATATGCGGAGAAATCAGAATCCTGGCCCTCCGAGAAGCAGCCGAAATATCGTGAATGGATCGAGTGGGCCCATCGGCAAGCGGATCGGCTCGATCCATTTGTGTTGGAGAGACCAACTTCCGTGGTGGACCGAAAGCACGAACTCGGACGCCAGTGGTAGATTAGTCGCAGTTTTCCTGACCGGGGGGGCAAAAAGCTCGGGGCATCTACGCGACTACCCTCGGGTTCTGGGGGAAGCCGAATTTGGACCGTTGCTCTGCCCAACTCAGAGGAATGTCGTGGCACAACTTCTCGAAGGTTAGATCGGGTGGCTGCCGTCCGTCCAGGATCGATTCGATAATATCGGGTGCAAGGAAGGCACACGCGAAGACTTTTCCGATGTAACGCTCCGTTAGTCCTGCCTGTCGAGCCAGAGATCGCATATCGGGTGCTTTCCCCTGAAGGACCTTTTCATACCAGCCGTGGGCGCGGGCAACAGCTTTTATTAATGCCGCCTTCGGATGCGGCACGGAGACCGCACTCGCGTTCGGTGGAACGACCAGATGAACTCCTCCACTTCTCTTCAGCTTTAGCTCGATGCTTAAACAGAGAAGATCTTTTCTGTCGGCAGGTTTTTGTCGGTTGCTGATGTTCGAGCCGTTCCGTCCGTCGCTCGACAACAATTGGCGGAGTTCATTTCCACCGATCATTAACTGAATCTGATCTTCTCCTATGACAACTCGTCGCAGGAAACAGGACAATGAGTCGCGAAGATCATCCGAGGGAAGGGAGGACAGCCTGTCTGCGAGTTTCTTCGCCCCGGTTACTTGCTTCCGTAATTGTTCCGGAGCTATCCCATCCGCGTGCACCTGATCGAACACGTCTGAGTCAGACCTGAGGAAGCTGATGAGCCTTTCCATGACCCGGCTTTCAATCTCGTGCGCTGGTAAACGTGTGATCCCGTCGTACTCCCCGCCAGGGTTCTGTACTACAACCTGAGAGACATAGTAGCGGTAACGTCTCCCTCTCCGGATTGTGAATGACGGAGTAAAACGATTACCCGCTACATCCTCGATTAACCCTGTCAGCAAACTCGACCCATGGTCTCTCGACCGCTTTCGTCGCGTCGTCAGATTGCTTTCGAGCTGTGCTTGCACCTTCTGCCACAGCTCCAGTGGGACGATCCCTTTGTGCTCTCCCGGATACCACTTTTCGCGGTGACGGATCTCGCCGACATAGAGCCGGTTCCGAAGAAGGTCATACAATGCGCCACGGGCAAAGGGTACGCCTCCAAGCCGAATGCCGGTTCGTGTGACCCACATTTTGCTTCGGATCTTCTCGCGATCCAGTTGCCTGGCCAGTTTTGAGACGCAGCCAAGTTGCAGATAGAGGGAGAATATCTTTGAGACCAGTTGGGCTTCTCTCGGATTCGGAACCAGCTTGCGCCCTTCGAGGTCGTAGCCAAGCGGAATCATTCCTCCCATCCACATTCCCTTTCTCTTTGAGGCCGCAATCTTGTCCCGAATCCTTTCTCCAGTGACCTCCCGCTCGAACTGGGCAAATGAGAGGAGGATGTTAAGGGTGAGTCGGCCCATCGAAGTCGTCGTGTTGAACTGCTGTGTGACCGAGACAAAAGAGACTCCCTTGGCGTCGAGTGCTTCGACGATCTTGGCGAAGTCGGCCAGGCTGCGCGTGAGGCGGTCGACTTTATAAACAACAATGACGTTGATCTTTCCCGCCTCAACATCCTTCAACAGCTGTTTCAGTGCCGGGCGTTCCATCGTTCCGCCCGAGTAACCGCCATCGTCGTAACGAGTTGCCAGCGCGTCCCAGCCTTCGTGACGTTGGCTGCTGATGAAGGACTCGCAAGCCTCTCTCTGCGCATCAAGGGAGTTGAAGGATTGTTCCAGCCCCTCCTCAGAGGATTTCCTTGTGTATACGGCACAACGCACAGTGCCTTTCGCTTCCGGGCTCATTGGGCCTCCTTGCCTGCGCTGTTAAGTCGGTCGCCTTTGATGCCAAAGAACAGAGGTCCGGACCAGCGGGTGCCGGTGATCAGGCGCGCGATTTGCGAGAGACTCTTGTAGCGACCGCCTTTGTACTCGTAGCCATTGGTTTCAACATTGACTAGGTGTACCTCGTTACGCCACTCGCGCACGAGCCGAGTCCCGGTGTTGAGAGTCGGCCTCGATGACAGCGCCAGCTTAGGATCTCTTGCAAACCCTTCGGCCAGTTGGCGAAGGCGGGTCCGGGTACCAGCTCTGAGTGGCCCGAGTGTTTTCTCCTGAATTCGGTAGGCGAGGATCGGGATCATCTGATCCCTGCGCAATTTCACGGGCGGAGGAGCGTCAAAGAGCTGCCGCCACAGATCAGTCAGGGCAACTTTGTCGAGTTCGCTTAAATCGGCAAGGTGCTTGGGAATCGGTTCCGGCATAATAACCTCCAGTCAGACATTGACGCTTCCCCGGCGCGAAGAAGCAAGCCAAACCCGCCGGGGATCCGCGAAAGACCCTGATCCGGCAAAAAACGGTTTTCTCCTTGTCAATTCGCGCCTGACATCAGAGTCCGAGCCGGTTTTCGTTAGATAGTGGAGCGTTTCCCGGTGCCGAGAATTTCAAAGGACGACCTGGAATATTGTCGTGAACGCAAGGAATGCCTCGAGTGTCACTTGTCGGGAATCGTCAAATCTTCGGCTAGGATCCAGACCCGCGGGAAGCTGAAGGTGCCATGTTGTGTCGCGCATTTCAACGCCTACAAGAGCAAGCTCAGCCAGGCCAGCGCCAGGAAATATCGTCGAAGTTCAGAGGCGAAAGAAAAGGCCGGCCGGTGCGTCTATAAAGGTTGTCACAACAAGTTGATTCCACCAGAACTGCTGCCGCCCTGGATACGAGAACGCACGTGTGGCATGCATGGTGCGTTCAAAGCTTTCCGCGTGAACCGTGTGGCAATGCTCCGCTTCATCACAGAACACTGTCTGACTGAAGAGGAACGGAAGGGAACGCCTGAAAACATCATTTATGACCCGAAAGGCGGTTTTGCACACATTAAATTGCGATACGACAACCGCACAGAAACGACTGTTTTCAGTGCTCGCAGTCTGCTGAAGGAATTTCTGAAACTCCGCCAAAAGTAACTTCCCGTCACCCAAACTTCCGATCGCGAGCGCTTCAAACGCCTTGACTGCTAAGGGTTTTGCCGTTTTCACCCTGCATCTTCTGTTTCTTTTTCCCCATCCGAGGCACTCTGCTCTGTGGGAATTTCGACCCACGAACCAAAATTTGTTGGAGGAGGCTCAATGGGAAATTCAACAACACTAGCGGTTGAATACCAGGAAATCGAACACCTCATTCCGTATCCGCGCAATGCACGAGTCCACTCGAAGCGCCAGATTCGACAGATTGCGGACAGCATAAATACGTTCGGCTTCACCAATCCTGTTCTCGTAGATCGTTCGGCAATGATCATTGCAGGACATGGAAGAGTCGAAGCCGCGAAGCTGCTCCGGATGAAGCGAGTACCCACGATTTGCCTGGAGAATCTCAACGAAGACGAGATCCGGGCTTATATCCTGGCGGATAACAAGCTGGCCGAGAAAGCTGGTTGGGATAACGCAATCTTGGCTATCGAACTGCAGCACCTCACTTCGGTCGATCTGGGCTTCGATGTCACGCTGACAGGTTTCGAGATCGGGGAAATTGATCTCATCCTTCAGGAAGGAAACGCTGATCAATCAGCCGACGAACCGTTCGAAATCAACTCTGCGCCCGCAATCACGAAAGTAGGTGACATCTGGCAACTCGGCAATCATCGTCTCATCTGCGGTAATGCTCTCGATGAATCAGTGTATTCGACCCTCATGAATGGACCAACTGCAGACCTCGTATTCACCGATCCTCCGTACAACGTGAAGATTGACGGAAATGTTTGCGGAAATGGCGCAATCCGCCATCGTGAATTTGCGATGGCGTCCGGCGAAATGACCGAAGCTGAATTTGTCCGCTTCCTGAGCCAGGCTCTCAGTCTTCTGGAGCAGCACAGCAAGAACGGTTCGGTTCACTTCATTTGTATGGATTGGCGTCACGCTGGCGAATTGCTGACTGCCGGCAAGCAAACCTACGAAACGCTTCTGAATCTGTGCGTCTGGGCGAAGGACAACGGCGGGATGGGATCGTTCTACCGCTCCCAGCACGAACTGATATTTGTCTTCCGAAAGGGCGTCGAGTCACATCGCAACAACATTCAGCTCGGAAAATTCGGTCGCAACCGCACAAACGTCTGGCGCTATCCCGGCGTCAATACTCTGTCGCGATCGGGAGAAGCAGGCAATTTGCTCGCGCTTCATCCGACAGTGAAGCCCGTTGCAATGATCGCTGATGCAATCCTTGACTGCTCCGCACCTGGCGATATTGTTCTCGATAATTTCTCGGGCGTCGGCTCCACGATTCTTGCGGCGGAGCGTGTACGCAGAACCTGCTACGCCATTGAGATTGATCCGTTGTATGTCGATACGGCTGTACGAAGATGGGAAAAGCAAACCGGAAGGAAGGCCGTGCTGGCTGGTAAGCAATAACTCTCAGACAAAGCGAGGACAATGCAGTGGGTGAAGATCGCGAAGATGAAGTTGGTTACGGGAAGCCGCCCAAGGCAAGTCGATTTCAGAAGGGCAAGTCGGGAAACCCAAGCGGGAGACCGAGACGGAATCCGGGCATTGCAGAATTGTTTCGCAAGGTTTCGAAGCAGGTCGTTCAAGCCAATGGACCAAATGGCCAGAGGCGGCGAATGACAAAGCTTGAGGCCAGCGTTACGCAGCTCATGAACAAGGCAACAGCCGGCGACTTGAAGGCGATGAAGGTTCTCCTGCAGATGGCAAGCCGCTTCCCTGAGCTCGTTAAAGATCCTGAGCCACCGTCGGAACTCACTATTAAGGTCGTACCGATGGGGGAAGGGTGGTGAACGCAAGGATGGATAGACACATTGTTAAGACGAACGCCGATGCAACCCACCCCTTGAGACCGCGACAGAACCTGGCATCGCGTATTCGAGGGGTGTGGCAGCGGCTTAAAAGCGAGACGCGCTACTCAAGTTTGACCAGTTGCCGACTCGCGCCTGGCCGACCACATCTTTCCGTGCTCGAAAGGTTGAATAACTAAAATGTTCACGTCAATTTGTTGTGACATTTAGCAAAAAGCTTATTACGATTGCATCGCCATGTTAGGAGTGTGCCAATGGCGACGATAGATGCAGTCGCTTTCCTGCCAAGGTGGACAAAGCTCGTGCGGACAGACGGAGGGGGACGCGATCCGCTCGGTTTATCTCGTGTCACTGAATCGATCACGGATCATCTTCTTCAAGGCATCATCACAACGACAGACCGTGCCCGTTACTACTCCTTTTACTGCTGGTCACTCTGGCACATTCAACAAACTGGCCAGTCCCGAAAGTTCGCAGACTTCATTCGAGAGTTCCGGCGTCGAGAGGCCTTCATGGCCCTCTCGACAATCATGGCAAACAGCGAGGCGTCACCCGTTGGCGTGCGCATGGTCGGCCCAAAGCTGGAGGCGGCAACCCAAGCGGGGGTAGTGGATTGCGACTTTAAGGTTCTCCCTTCTAATGACCTCGGTGGTTATGGGCAGTACTATGCTGGATCGCTACTCCAGCTCGGCCTAACGCGGCATGCGGATGGAATTGACCTGACGACTGATTTGGGAGACCCGCTGGCCTTGGCCTTCCACAAGGCAGTTGATGGAACGCCATATCTAAAGAAGAAGCGTTGGCAGGATCGTGAGGTTGACCTAAAGGAAATAAAGCAGTCGGCTAGCAATTTCAGCCTCGATTCACTTTCTGAGCCTTTCGCTTCAACCGAGCGTGATCTGCTTAGGAAATTGTTTTTCTCGCTTGATGGCACGACACGATCTGAACGCTCGACACTGCGCAGACATTCCCTTGGCTTAATTCTGCATATCATCGGTGAATACGAGCGCAACGGTGCTCCCGTCAAAAACTCAGAACTTGAGTGGCAGGTTGTGCATGCTCCCCACTATTTTCGACAACTATGGCTCGCCGATCGCAAGGCCATTGCTTATGAGGTCCCAGCAGCATTTCGTGTTTGCGACTCCTTCTGGCAGCAGTTCTGTCTTCACCAATTTGTGGCTCATGCCATCGAAACCCTTCTCTATGCGGTACTCGAAGTCTTATCAACTGAACCTTCTGGAGTCCCGGTTGACCAGATTTGCAGCCGGCTTATCGCGGAGGAGTTTAGGTCCGAGATTCGCGACATCGCTGGCAAGAACTGCGACAGTCCAAGAATGCTGTTGGCGACGCTTGGAATTCAGTCGAAACCATCGGCCTCATTTTGCCGTGGCAAGCAGGCTGAGGTTGGACTGCTGCATGCGCGCAGTGAATTCAGAACTGCGAAAGAGGTCCCATCCAATGCTGGTAATGCTGTGGCACGGGCAGTCCTCACGCTCGCAACTCTCTACTCGAAGTGGCGAGCCGCCGATAACGAAGCCTTTGCTTTCGTGACGGCAAACGCGGGCAACGAACTCAGTGCCGGGAGGGTCTTGCCGTATCTAGACGAATGGTTATCGACGACATGCTCGTGGCAAACCGCCCTAGAGAAACTGATCGGTGATTGCGTAATTGATCAGCACGACAGTGTGATGTACGAGAAGCGCAACCTGGAGAGTTGCTGGCTCCATCGACAGGAACGGAAGATCATAAAAGATCAGGACTATGACCCGCCGTCGAGATCGTCTCGCCAAGGAAACGCGATCCGGATTCTCTCAGATATTAGCTTATTGGATAACGGTTCGGATGTTTATCGTTTGACTGCGGACGGACGGAAGCTCCTCAACAAGATATCAACGCAATGACGGCAAAGCCCCGTATTGATTTGCACAAAACGCTCCAACAAATTCGGAGCGCTTCCGGGGCGGTCATCTGCACCTACGGGTTTGACCCCAGTTTCTTTGAGGATTACTGCCTAGAAAAGTTCGGATGTCTTCATCGTAACAACAACATCACCATTTTGATGGATTGGGGATGTTATGACGAGCTACTGGCGGGAACTTTACGAGATCGGCCTAATTTGGCAAACATCCGTTACCTGCTTCAACCGATTACCTCCAAAAGAGTGTTTCATCCCAAGGTCTTCCTCTTCACAAGTGAGGACAAAGGGTCGCTCTTAATCGGTAGCGCAAACGCTACGCGGCCAGGATTGACGTCGAACGCTGAACTGGTGAGCCTGTTGCAGTATGAACAGGGCAAGAAAGAAGAGGCTTTACCTATTTTCCAATCCGTGTTTTCCTTTCTTTCTGCGCTATCCGATAGAGCCGGCACACAAGGAATCCGGTCAAATCTTCAAGCCCTGCTCCGTGACGCACCATGGCTCGCTGCGACCCGTGAGCGGCACGAAGACATCGAGTTTTTACACAATCTAGAGCAGTCGATATTGGATCAGGTTGAGGAACGAATCCATGAACCCGTTACGACAATCACGGCGATTTCACGGTATTTTGACTCCAACCACGCTCTCATTGTTGATTTGGACAAGCGCTTCAACCCAAAAACGATCAGAATAGTCACTCAAAATCGTTTCACAACGCTTCAACCGAATTTTCTGTCTCATCAGCTCTGCAAAAATGGTCGTGCCGAGGTCTACCTAAGGGAGTTTGAAGATGACGGCCACAACCAGCCGTTACATGCAAAGGCACTCTTGTTTGAAACGAAGAGTTACGCCTTGATGTGCTACGGAAGTGCGAATCTCACATCGGCTGCCCTAAACCGTCCGCCCGAGAATAGCAATGTTGAATCAATGATCGCTCTTCGACTCTCAAGACCAGAGCAGCGTACCGCCGCTCTGCAATTGCTGGTTCCAGACGGTTCTACAAGACGTATACACGGCGAGTCCGATTTGCAATCGTCAATCGAAGAGGACGAACCCGCGTTCTTCCGGCCGCCTACTGGCATCATCCTCCGCGAAGCAGAACTGTCCGGTCTACGAATCTCGTTAACAATGGAAGTGAGAGACCGCACGGCGTACAAGAGCCTGTCTCTTGTCATCACCCTTCGCAATGACCTGCAAGAAAAGGTGCGAATCAGTCACGACGGGGATATGTATTCGGCTGTAATCCCGACTTCGCTTGAAGCCCGCGTCCAACAATCCTCTTGCATTGTTCAAGTGGAAGCGGTTGAACCTGACGGCTCCACTACACAGAGCAACGCAGTGCTCCTTACGAATCTTCGAGATATTTCAACTGGGAACAGCACACGCCGAGAGAGGTATGTAAAGGAAGCGCAAGAGAGTGCGGCTCAGTTTTACGCTGTCCTTGCGGATCTCATCAACGGCAGCGACGACGATGCCCTCCGAGTGTTCTTGAGCTTTTGTGACATTCCAATCACACTGGCGCCCCGCCCAATAATGCGGCACCGGGCACAGTGGGCGATTCGTGACAGTATGAGGTCCCTCGGGGTCCGCAATTTTCAATTATGCCGCGATCTACACAGCGCCGTACTGCAATTTTGTGATCGCCATACTCGTAAGCTGCGACGACACATTACGGAGCGGGACACAGACGGGATTCCGAATTTTGTCCACATTTTTCTCGCAATCACTGCGCTGCTTCGCTCCCAAATGGAGAGGGCTGTTCAAGGTTTGGAAGCGAAGGAGGGTTTTGTTTCTAGAGACGAGTGGGCTGAATGTCGGGAGTTGAGTGACGTCTACTATGAGCGCTTCAAGGAAGTCACATCTCTTTTCTGGATGGGGTTTCTTGAGCCGCTGAGCAAGGAGCATCCCGAGGTGGACTTTGGTGAACAGTTGGCTCCTGATTTGGAAGCGATCAGAGACACAGCAACGGACATGTTCGCGTTCCGTGATCGGATAGAAGCATTGCGCGTAAAAAAGTGTATAGCCCCTCCGTCCAGCATGCCGTTCGGCTATTTCTATTCAGTTCTAGCATGGGAGACATGGGCGAAATATAAGAAATCCGCTGAATCAGCGTACTTGCATGTACAGCAGTTAACGGGCACTCGCCCGTAGCTGGCTTTTTCAGGTTCGTGAAGACTACAGAAAACGATTGGTAGGTTATGGAAGTGAAAAGCATATGAAATAGAGGCCTCCGTGGGACCTCACGAGCCACCTCGACAGATCGGCAAAAAGCGTCGGCGAGATCGACAGGGGCCTTGCATTGCACTTGACACAGAGCTAGGCCGACGATGATTGCCACGATGCATCTTGCTGCTATTGCGACATTCTCGAAGCAAGCATTACGCAGCTTATGATTAAGGCAACAGCAGGCGATCTAAAGGCGATGAAGGTTCCTTTTCAAATGGCCAGCCGATTTCCTGAGCTGATGAAAGGTCCTGAGGGTCCGATGGGGATTCGCATCATCGAAGGTTAACAGAGATTCAACCCTATGTTCTGATTAGGGCTTGTGGCCGTAGGCTGCGCTAGCTGACATGGGCAAAGCGAGTTCGGACGGAGCGTCGAGAAGTTGCCGCCCTGCTCCGTGCCGAAGCGCGATTACCATCTGCCCAACTCACGAATGCTTGCGCGGCGTGCAAAATCTCCTGTGGATATTGCGCCTCCGGATCCAAAATTGCCTGTCCTGTTTTCTTCGCTTCGTCCGAGGACAATTGATCAAGCAATTCGCGCTTGCGCTGTTCAGAGAGATTCCGGTACTGGGCAAGTTCGGCTAGCAAGAAGGCGTCGTGATTGTTGAAAGTGGTCATTACTTCTCCAAGCCTAACAAAATCCAGTTCTCAGCCGAAAACACCAACGTAACAATTATAGCCCGCTACCGGTTCCTGCCTCATTATTTTGATGCCAAACTGACTGGATGGATTCCGGACAAAATCGGGTATCCCGCGTTTTTATGGTCAGACCGGCCGTCAGCCGCCCACTCTTCCTTGTAGCGAACATTAAGCGAAATAACGACCGCATCTTTGCCTTCCGGCAGCTCTATTTCTGTTGCTCCCTTCTCGGCATCCTTCCACAACGCGATGACTCTAGAACGGCGAACTGAATCATCAGTTGGCCAGCTTAGATCACACATGCCCAGGCTGGTGAGTGTCAGGACTGAACAACCTGGATCATCTGCAAGAACGCTCGCGAATCGGGCTCCCCACCGCTGCTTCAGCTGTGGACCGTCCATCAACAAGGCGATGACCAAATTTGGTCCAACAGCACGAACTAAGTCTCCTATTGGATCTGGCCGTGAAAGATCCTCACAGATAAGGACCGAGAACACAAGCCACTGGAGCATTGAAATGAACATCAATTCCCGATTGTGCACGTCTATATGCTCCCACCACTTTCTCTCCGAATATAGTCGAGAGCCTAGTCCATACTGCGACAGCTGATTGTGATCAAGTCTCCATCTGTGATGTTTCGACTGGGAAAGTGGCTCCTTATATCGGGGAAAATCGACACTAATGAAATTCTTGCCGTGCTTCAGTCCAGGTTCCGAACTGGTGCCAACTCCGCTTATCAAAAACGACCCTCGAGCGAGAACCTTATCACGCACGCCGGTATGTTGTTCCGGGCTTAGTGCCAATTCAGGCAATATTACGCCGTGAATCGGACCGACGAGATTGCTCGCGTTCGTCATTAGCGTTTCAATATCTGGAACCACTCCCGAATCCCCATGAGTAAAAGTAAAAAAGCCGAACTCTTCGTCTTCCATATTCCCCATTTCCTGAGATAGGCCGCGTGATGGGCTGAATTGAATTGGCGCGACTCGAGCGGGCCACGGCACAAGCAGGAAATTCAAAGCGAGCGCCTGTTCGGGCCGATACGACCTCAAGATCCACTTGGGCCTTACTTCGTTTGCCGAGCACAAACTGAGATGATGCGAGAGAGAGCGGATGGTCAAACCAGTCTGAGGTGTTCTCATCTTGGGGAGAACCCTCAAGCACCCGGTGTCAATCTCGTCACATAGCGTGGAGCCATTCCGATCTCGCTGCAGGATAGTATCGACGTGCGAGAAAAGCTCCTCAATCTTTTGAATGCGCTCTGGCGTTTCATCTTCTTCGTAATGGGGGCCGGGAGTGCCCATTCCTGCGCACGCCTCATCTGCAATCGCACAAATTTCCAACAGCGATTGGCAAACGAGCAAGTTCTCATCCTTTCCGAGGTCCGCAACAGCGAGATCCCATCCTGTTAGTACCTTGTCCCATAATTTCGTCACTTCACCAGGGACTTCTATTCTCGGCCAATTCGAGAGCCACGAAGTCCCGAGTTTTTCGACCTCTTCAGCCCATTCCGATGCGCTTGCTCCGTTTGGGGGCCAATTCTTCAATACCGCGCAATACGCGCCCGATTGGTGTAGTGCTGACATGCACAGGGCAAAGAGATCTGGTGGCCACGGCGGTACGTCTTTAACAGAAGCCAGTCTTGGCAGAAGATATGTAAATAGACGCGCGAGTGTAACGGCGGAAGGAGAAGGACCGTCGGAGGTGAGAGTTGTCGATGTTCCTGACATTTGAGTCTGTCCTAATGCCGTCCGAACTGCTTTTGAGCAAGTCTCGAACCACTGGCCAAATCGCTGCACGAACGACGAAACATTACTAGTCAAATCAATTGCTCAGCCCGGGTTTGGGAGGCTAGCAGCAGCCGATGAGTATATGTCAGCGAGTAGTGCGATGTAAGCCTGCGAAAAACCTGTTCGGAATCCGGAACAGCAAATCGCGTGTGGGCCGGCGGCGCCCAGTCCTATGCGATAATTTTCGGTTTGCGAGACCGCGCCCTCATTGAAGCATCGCGAAGAACGAGCAATTCGTGGAGGTCCTTCGAGCGATAGAACGCTACCGCGCTGAGTTGCTTCAACAGTTTGGCTCGATCGTCGCATTCAATAAAAGGTCACGATGACAGCAACAGGGCAATCTGATAATCTCGTCGCGCCTTTCCTTCCGTCCCGTAAACGTTTGATTCTTAAAGGCAATGATGTCTAGATTGCCTTGTTAGTTAATGAGCATGGACTCGCAGTTACCCGAGGTCGGACAAGTTGTCGAGGTTCGACAGCGCCTCTACCTTGTTGATCATGTACTCTCGCCTCCCAACCCATCCGACTCTCACCTGGTTCAACTCTCATGTGTCGACGATGATGCCCAAGGACAACCGCTCGAGATTCTCTGGGATCACGAACTGGACGCCCAAGTCATAACCGGCGAAGCGTGGGACGAGATCGCCAAACGTGGATTTGATCCAACCGATCGTTTTGCTGCCTATCTGAATACTCTCCGCTGGAACTGCGTCACGTCCACTGATCCCAATCTTCTGCAATCGCCTTTCCGAGCGGGGATTCGGCTTGATGCTTACCAGCTCGAACCTCTCAGAAAAGCTCTGCGACTTCCCAGGGTGAATCTTTTTATCGCTGACGATGTCGGTCTAGGCAAAACGATCGAAGCGGGACTGATCACACGCGAACTGTTGATGCGTAAGAAGGTTCGCGACATCGTGGTGGCATGCCCACCCTCCATGCTCTTGCAGTGGGAAGAGGAACTAGATGCGCGGTTCGGTTTGCGTGTCGAGATTCTGGACAAGGATTACATCCAGAAAGTGCGTCGAGAACGCGGGTTCGGCGTAAATCCATGGACTACACATTCACGTTTCCTGATTTCTCAGCGTCTATTGATCGATGAAACGTACTCTTCATCACTTCAGGATTGGCTCGGAACGTTCCGACCTGGAAGCCTCCTGATTCTCGACGAGGCCCATCACGCCGCGCCATCCAGTGGGCAGCGGTACGCAATCGACAGCCACATTACTCGTGCCGTCCGTGATCTGGCACCTCGATTTGAGCATCGGTTGTTCTTGTCTGCGACTCCCCACAACGGGCACTCGAACAGTTTCTCGGCGTTGCTCGAAATTCTTGATCCTCAACGTTTCTGTCGCGGCGTGAAGGTGTCGAAGAAGATGCTGGATGACGTAATGGTTCGGCGCCTGAAGGAGGATCTGAGGAAAATCTCCGGAGGATTCCCAGAGCGCAAGATAGTTCAGCACACAATCGAGAATCTTCCGCAAGAAGCTCCCGAATTACGCCTTGTCACTCTTCTAGACGAATATGGACGCACGCGCGAACAGCGATTGAGTGGCGAATCGCGCCGGACACAGTCGGCGTCCGGACTGCTGATCTGTGGCCTGCAGCAACGGTTGTTCTCATCGGTTGAGGCTTTTTCCCGGACGTTACATGTTCATCGTCGAACGGCCGAAAAGCAGCGCGATGCCGCCCTATCAAATCAGCCTACACAGGCGGTCCAAGCGGACCTGCTAACGAAGGTTCTCACTTCAGATGACGAGAGAGCATCACTCACCGAACAAGAAATTGCGACTGAAGAGGAAGCTCAATTTGCAGTAGCATCGGCGGCTTCTGCCGGCGATGCGTCCGCGATTTCCGAAGCTCAACTCTATGCTCGCGAGCGTCAGCTCTTGGACGAGATGGCCGAAATTGCTGAGACTACGAGGGCTTTGCCTGATGCTCGAGTCAAAACACTTGTCTCGTGGATTAAGGAGAACATGTGCGCTGACTTGGGCGTGGTCGGCGCCAAGTGGAATGACCTCCGAGCGATCATCTTTACAGAGTGGGAGGACACTCGTCGCTATCTCTATCAGCAATTGAGTGCTGCGATCAGTGACTCAGATCGTGCGGATGCCCGCATTGCTGTCTTCCACGGTCCGACGCCGGCTGATGAGCGCGAGGAGATCAAGAGCGCGTTCAACTCGGCACCTGAGCAACATCCGGTTCGAATTCTGATAGCTACCGACGCTGCTCGAGAAGGCCTGAACCTCCAGGCCCATTGCTGGAATGTGTTCCACTTTGATGTCCCGTGGAATCCGAGCCGAATGGAGCAACGCAATGGACGCGTAGATCGCAAACTCCAGCCGAATCCGGAGGTCTACTGTCACTATTTCTTCTACAAGCAACGGCCGGAGGATCGCGTACTTCAGGCGCTCGTCCGAAAGACGAAAACGATTCGCGAGGAACTTGGGAGCCTTTCCCAAGTTATCGACTCAAAGCTCGATGACCTGATGAAGGGTGGGATTCGGCGTTCTGACGTTAATAGCTTGGTCGAGAGCATCGACACCGCGGACCTGGAGAAAGAGCGACGGGAGACGGTGGAAGAAGAGCTTGAGGCAACGCGCGAACGTGAAATGGACCTCCGTGCTCAGATCGAACGCCTGAGCACATTGCTAGAACGCTCCCAAGTGTCTATTGGCTTCTCAAAAAATCACTTCCGATCTGCACTCTCTTGTGCGTTGGAGGTCATGGGTGCGGAATCGCTGAAGCCTGCGCCAAATGGTCACGGTGCGAGTCGCTCTGTATTCCCAGCGCTTGATCAAAGACCTGGAGCTGACCCGTCCTGGGCGGGGACAATGGACAGTCTTCGTGCTCCTCGCCAAAGAGACCAGAAGTTCTGGGAGTGGCGTCGCACATCGCCAATTCGTCCCGTCGTCTTCGAAGATCCGGGTATCGTCACCGAGGAAGTTGTTCAGATGCATCTGGAGCAGCGCGTGGTGCAACGCCTGCTCTCTCGTTTCATGGCGCAGGGCTTCGTTCACCATGACTTGTCCCGAGCCTGCATGGCGCAGACTACGGATGCGGTTCCGCGAGTATTGCTGATCGGACGACTGGCTCTGTACGGACCGGGAGCAGCTCGGCTTCATGAGGAATTGATTCCGGTGACCGCCAGATGGGTCGATCCACAGATTCGAAAGGGGCAGCTCGCACCCTACGGCCGTGAAGCAGAGGCCAAAACAATGACTCTGCTCGATACTGCTCTCCTCGAGAAGCATGCGAAAGCAGTTTCGGATGTTGTGCTCGGTCAACTCCAGGCCTCAGCACCTCGAGATGTTCGCGAGTTGCTTCCTCATCTGGAGGCACGAGGAGCCGAATATGCGAAACTTGCTATTGCGAAGCTCGGAGGACGTGCCGCAGCCGAATCACAGGCCATGCTGAACATTCTCGAAGCGCAGAAGAAACATCTCTCAGAGACAATAACGAAGAACGAGAACATTGAGCAGCTGCATCTCTTTAATGAAGAGGAACACCGACAGCTGGAATCCAATCGCCGCTATTGGGCGAAGCGGCTGGTTGAGTTGGGTGGCGAGATCAAGACTGAACCCGACCGCATTCGTGCGCTCTACCAGGTACGAGCGCAACGAATTGAGCCGGTAGGGTTGGTCTATATTTGGCCGGTTACCAGGTAAGTTGATGGCGAAGGACCCTGCAATCCTCGCGCACCAAGAGTGGCTCGGATACGTCCAGCCCACTGGCCTTGTCGTCTCAATTCCTGCTCTCGTCGATGCCAGCGCATTCCTGAACCGCAACTACGGACCTGATCACCAGCGGTTCCTTTCTGCGCTCCCTCAGGATGCTGATCATGAAGTCGTTCCTGAGATTCCGGACCTTGTTCAATTCGCAAAGGATGTCCTGAACTGGGACGCCAGCCTGCTTAACGGATCTCCCGACGCAGATCCGATACCCGCTGAGCTTGAGGTCAATCTCGAAAACTACAACGAGACTCTGCGCCCAAAATATGCGCTCAAGAATTTGGAAGGCGACCGCAAATGGCTTCTGCTAGTGGATGTTTTTCCGACTGGAACAGATCTCGATCAGCCATTTGCTCCGCATGACCGAGCGTGGCAGGCGAGTCCGCAGTCCAGGTTCGAAAAGCTACTGCGTCAAACTGGGGTTGGAATTGGTCTCCTTGTAAATGGACGGGAGATCCGTCTTGTCTACGCTCCTGAAAAAGAGCTGAGTGGGTACATCACATTCAAGCTGGCTGAAATGGTCCGGGTTGCCGGACGCCCGATCTTCGCTGCACTCCGCATGCTTCTCGATTCAGAGCGGCTCTATAGTGTCGCCGAAAAAGAACGTCTGCCAGCAATTCTGGCAAACAGCCGCAAGTACCAAAATGTGGTTTCCACGCAGCTCGCCGAGCAGGTTCTCGAAGCGCTTTACGAGATGCTCCGCGGTTTCCAGGCTGCGAATGATCAGACTAAGGGAGAATTGCTCCGCGAAGTCCTCGCCCGAGATCCCGATCATGTTTATCACGGCCTGCTGACGACCCTGCTGCGTCTCGTCTTTGTGTTGTATGCCGAGGATCGCGCACTTCTTTCCACCGATCCGATCTACTCCAATTACTACTCGGTGAGGGGACTCTACGAACGGCTGCGTGCCGACGCAGGCCGATATAACGACACCATGGACCAGCGCTACGGCGCGTGGGCTCAGCTCCTGGCGCTGTTTCGGTTGGTCTATTCCGGCGGAAGCCATGGAGGAATGAAGATTCCGGCGCGCGAGGGCTACCTATTTGATCCAGATCGCTACCTGTTCCTCGAAGGGCGCCACGATAAGAAAGACAAGCCGGTTATTCCTAGGGTTTCTGATGGCGTGCTGTATCGCGTACTCTCAAACCTCGTGTTACTGGATGGAGAGCGACTCAGTTACCGGTGGCTTGCGGTTGAGCAGATTGGCAGTGTGTACCAGGCCATCATGGGATTTAGCCTGCAGGTTGCTAGTGGCCGGTCGATTGCGATCAGGCCGGCAAAAAAGCATGGCGCTCCAGCAACCATCAATCTGGAAGCCCTCCTCGACACAGCACCCGAGAAGCGCCTCAAGCGGTTCACCGACGAAACCGACCATAAGCTGACAGGGCCCGCAGCGGAAGCTCTGAAAGCGGCTGCATCCATCGAAGATCTGCTAGCCGCTCTGGAACGGAAGATTGCGAAAACTGTGACGCCCGTTCCCGTGCCGAAGGACGCCATGGTCTTTCAGCCGTCGGACGAGCGACGGAAGAGCGGATCCCATTACACACCGAGCAGCCTAACCGGTCCGATCGTTGAGGCGACGTTAGGACCAGTCCTTAAGCAACTTGGGCCGAATCCTGCAGCGGCACAGATTCTCAATCTGAAGGTTTGCGATCTGGCCATGGGCTCTGCCGCGTTCCTGGTTGAGGCGTGTCGCCAACTCGGCGACGCACTTACGACGGCTTGGCACTCGCACAACGAAGTCCAGACGATCCCCCCTGACGAAGACGAATCCCTCTACGCGCAGCGGATAGTCGCTCAACGGTGCATTTATGGCCTCGATAAGAATCAAATGGCAGCCGATTTGGCGAAGCTGTCATTGTGGCTCGCTACGTTGGCTAAAGATCACTCGTTTACGTTCCTCGATCACTCGCTTCGCCACGGCGACGCGCTAGTGGGGCTGGCGCGAAAACAGATTGCGTCATTTCATTGGGCACCCGCCGCACAACAGAGCTTTCTAGAGGACGAGATTCGAAATCGGATCAATCGTGCCACCGAATATCGAAAGAAGATTCTCGAAGCACGGGAGAACGTGTCCTATGCGCAGTTGGAGCAGGAACTCCGGAACGCCGACGACGCTTTGAACCTGCCTCGCATGGTCGGCGATGCCGCGATTGAGGCATTTTTCGCGGCTGACAAACCGAAACGACGAGAAGAGAAACGCTGCGAGATGCAGTCTCTTGTAGAGACCGACTTGAAGAAACAAGGATTTATATCAATCGACGGCAAGGTAGATCGAGCGGTCCAGACATTGCATAAGGGGCCGAAGGGGATAACGCCTTTTCACTGGGAGTTGGAGTTCCCCGAGGTATTCACGACGGACGGTAAAGGAAAGGTGGTGGGCGGATTCGATGTGATCGTTGGAAACCCTCCGTTTGCGGGGAAAAACACATTGATTGAGGCTCATGCTGACGAATACCTGCCCTGGCTACAGATGATTCATCCCGAATCCCACGGTAATGCAGACTTGGTCGCTCACTTCTTCCGCGAAGCTTTCGATCTGCTGCGACCTTACGGTCGCTTCGGCCTGATTGCAACGAATACGATCGGCCAAGGCGATACTCGTTCCACCGGACTATGCTGGATTTGCAGCCACGGGGGCACTATCTACAGGGCGCGCAAGCGGCTGAAATGGCCTGGCGAAGCCGCGGTTGTGGTAAGTGTAGTGCACGTTTGCAAAGGGGAACTCGAGGGACCATTTGTATTGGATAACCGCCAAGTGCCAATCATCACGGCTTACTTGTTTCACGCGGGCGGGCACGAGGATCCGGCACAATTACGCGCGAACGAAGCCAAGAGCTTTATAGGTAGCTATGTGCTCGGCATGGGATTCACGTTTGATGATTCCGACAAGAAGGGTGTGGCTAACGCCGTGCCCGAGCTAGAGCGGCTCATCGCAAAAGATCCGCGCAACCGAGAACGAGTCTTTCCCTACATTGGGGGAGAGGAAGTGAATGACAGCCCCACACACCTACCCAGTCGCTACGTAATTAATTTTGAGGACTTTCCTCTGCGCCGCGACGACCTGCACCCGGCCTGGACGAAGGCGGACGACGATCAAAGAAAAGAGTGGTTGAGAACTGGAGTTGTACCACTGGACTATCCTGATCCAGTCGCAGCGGACTGGCCTGACTTGCTCGATATCGTGGAACGCAAGGTAAAACCTGAGCGACTCGCTCAAAAGGACGAGTTCGGCAGAAGGTTTTGGTGGCGGTTCCTGCGAACCAGACCGGAAATGCGCGCGGCTATACGAGGCCTGCAAGAGTTCATCGTGCTTTCTCGGATTGGCACCGCTCTCGCCTTCACATTCATACCAGCGGGAATCGTGACGAACGAAAAACTCGTTGTATTCCCTTTTGATGACTGGAGCATTTTTGGTTTGCTACAGAGTCGTCCACACGAGATATGGGCCCGTTTCTTTAGTACCACTCTGAAAGATGATTTAAGTTATACGCCGAGTGTCTGTTTCGAAACGTTTCCGTTTCCGCCGGTGCTCGACGAGAACATCGCCCTCCATGCGGAGCAATACTACACGCTGCGTGCACGAATTATGGCTGAGCACCAAGTCGGGCTGACGTCGGTATTCAACTGGTTTAACGATCCTAATTGCGAGAATCACGAGATTGCCGCTTTGGGCGATTGGCAAGAAAAACTCGACCGCGCTGTCCTGAAAGCATACGGCTACTCGAAGATCAAGACGGATTGTCGATTCATGCCCGAATTTGAAGATGAAGAGGAAGCGGACGGTGATCGGCCACGCAGGAAGAAATATCGCTATCGATGGCCTGATGATATGAGGGATGAAGTGCTCGCAGAACTCCTCGACTTGAATAAGAAGAGGGCATTGGAAGAGACGCCACTAGTTGAAGGTGACCAAGCTACCGAGGCGACGAGCAAAGACAATAAAGCTAAGAAGCGCAAGAGGAAGCTGAAGTCGGAATCCAAAGATCAGCTCGCGATATCTCTTGGTGAGGCATAAAGCATGCCGGAAGAAATAAACTCGGTTCAAGTCCGGGGCAAACTTGTGGATGCGCTCCGCATTGACTTAGTTGGGCCTTCCGAGAATCTCGGGGACTCCAAGGAGATTCTGCCGCAGTCGCCTTCGCGCTGGTATCTGACCGGTTTCCTTGTCCCGCTCGACGCCGCGCCTGAAGATAAAAGAGACGAAACCGCTAATGACGAGGTTGACCAAGCTGGCGAAACCGGAGGCACCGATGACGACACCGCTCCAGAACGACCGGCCGTTCGAGCCCGATACTTCCCGTCTTCAATCGGAGTCAGTGTTCTCGTTCCGGCCTTAGCGAAAGTATTCAGGGTCCGCGTGACCTGGGGTGACTACCGCCTTCGCAAAGAAGCCCCAGAAGAGTGGGAACGCATTCCGCGGCAGGAGTTTGTGGAAATCGAATTGGCGAAGGCATCTGAGACCCCTCACGAAAAAAAGGTCCCGGACAGCGATGGATTAAAGGTCGCCTATCTGGCGAGGACAGTCGGGCTGCTCGCAGCGGATTCGGGAGTTCCCGCCGATGCTCGAACAGTATCCGTGTTTTTGGTCAATCGGCGCACGCCTAAGCCCGATACAAAGAAGGACGAGGCGTTCGCATTCCAGGTCCAGCTCGAAGTTAGCGGCGACGCCGAGTTCCTTGCGCGCCCGGACCTCCGAAGTATGGCGAGCGGCGAGTGGGACGAGTGCGTTGCTGACCTACAGTACCGCGATATTGGCGAGTATTCGGTCGGTCATAACGTGGCGACTGAGGCCGTGCTGGACGGAGAGAAATGCTGCAAGGTAGTGCGCACATGCTGGGTTCCGCAAGCCGAAGTAGAGCGCGTCGAGCCAGCCAAGATGGATGTCGAGCTGAAAATGGAAGCGCTGGGTACGCTGAAAAACGGCGACGAAGCTAAATCGACGCTCAATCCTCTTGTTACTGCGTATCGAAAGTGGATTGCGGACCAAGCAGCCACCGTGCCCAGTTCCCCGGCAAAACGGAAAGAGACCAGCAACGAGCTGTTGAACCGCGCGAAAGTCGCCGCGAATCGCATTCAAGCTGGCATCGATTTGCTCGCCGATCAGCAGTGTCTCGACGCATTCCGCATCGCCAACAAGTGCATGGCAGATGCGGCTCGGCAGCGCCAGGGCATCTTGCAGCAGAAGCGACCCGAACAAGTGGATCCGCCCGCGTGGCGTCCGTTTCAGTTGGCATTCATATTGATGAACCTGAAGTCTATTGCCGAACCGACGGACGACGACCGCCAGACAGTCGATCTCCTGTTCTTCCCGACAGGTGGTGGCAAAACGGAAGCCTATCTTGGGCTTGCCGCTTTCACCTTATTGTTGCGCCGCTTTCGCAATCCAGGAATCCAGTCGGCTGGCTTAAGCGTCTTGATGCGGTACACACTACGGCTGCTGACGCTCGATCAACTTGGGCGTGCCGCCACGTTGATCTGTGCACTCGAGTTGGTGCGCCGAAACGACGTGACTAAGTTCGGCGATTGGCCTTTCGAGATCGGGCTCTGGGTCGGCCGCGCTGCAACTCCGAACCGCATGGGTAAGAAGGGCGACAACGACCCCAACACTGCCCGCGCACGTACTCGGAAATTCTGGGACAGCGATAAGAACCCCTCGCCCATTCCAATTGAAGAATGTCCCTGGTGCGGAACTAAGTTCTCGAGGAACTCTTTCCGGCTGACTCCGAATCCTGACGATCCTACGGATTTGCTCGTCAAGTGCATCAAGCCCGGATGCCCCTTCGCCGGCAATTCGTCTTTGCCAATCGTTGCCGTTGATGAACCAATCTACAGGCGAATCCCATGCTTTGTTATCGCAACTGTCGACAAGTTCGCCGCCTTACCGTGGACGGGACGGGTCGGTACCTTCTTCGGTCGAGTGGAGCGCTACGACAAAGCAGGATTCTACGGTCCATGCGATCCGATGCTTGGCTCGAAGCTTCCCAATGGCCACTTGTTGCCGCCTGATTTGATCATCCAGGATGAGCTTCATTTGATCTCAGGGCCCCTTGGAACTTTGGTCGGCCTCTACGAGACGGCACTGGATGAGCTGTGTACGGTCAAGAAGGAAGGCAAAGACATCCGTCCCAAGATAATCGCGTCGACAGCGACGGTCCGGCGCGCTGACACGCAGATCAGGGCCCTCTTCAATCGAGCCACGGTGGATATTTTTCCGGCACCTGGTCCAGACCGTCGCGACTCGTTCTTTGCCAGAACACTCACACCGGCAGAAGCAAATGCTCGACTCTATGTCGGAATTGCCGCTCAGGGACGAAGCCCTAAGGTTGCCATGTTGCGCGTGTATCTAGCACTGCTAGGGGCTGGCGAACGATGGAACAACCAACTGAAGAAGAAGGGCGAGAAGTGGACTGCAGCCGATCCGTACATGACATTGGTCGGCTACTTCAACAGCCTGCGCGAACTTGGCGGAGCGCGGCGCCTCATCGAAGATGAAGTACGCAATCGCTTGGCCGGATACTCGAGCCGTAAGCGAATCGGGGAGACTGAAGGACTCTTTGACAACCGTAAAATCGGCTACGAGCCTGTCGAGCTCACTAGCCGCGTGAGCACGGCTGAAGTCGCCGATGCGAAAAGGAGACTTGCGCTCCTTTTTTCGGACGAAAGTCGGGTGGATGTCGCGATTGCGACCAACATGATCTCCGTTGGGCTAGACATCATCCGTCTCGGCCTAATGGTCGTCTTTGGTCAGCCTAAAGCGAGTGCGGAATATATTCAGGCGACGAGTCGAGTTGGACGAGATGTGGACCGTCCAGGTCTGGTCGTGACGATCTTCAACGTGCACAAACCGCGGGATCGTTCGCATTTCGAACGCTTCAGCTACTATCACCAGACCTTCTACCGGAGTGTGGAGGCGACGAGCGTAACTCCGTTCTCGCCACGTGCGCTCGACAAGGGTCTAGCTGCGACATTGGTCGGGCTCGCACGCCAGGGATACAAACCCATGACGCCGGCACTTGGCGCAATGGAAATATTAAAAGAGCGCCAAAAGCTCGAGGCCATTGTTCAGACACTGGCCGATCGCGCGTTCAATAACATGCTGGACCTGCCCGCAGAAGACAAAGAGCGATTGCGGCTCCGTGTGCAGGAGCGTGCCAGAGACTTGCTCGACGATTGGGCCAAGGTCGCTCAGGATTATCAAACCGTGGGCACCGGCCTGCAGTACAACCCAAACGAGGCCGGCGGCGCGAAACAACTGCTCTATGACTTCCTGAGTCCAGAGGTTAAGAACCTTCCTCCGAGCAAATGGCAGATGAAGTTCAGAGCGAACTGGTCCTTGAGGGACGTTGAGCCTGAAGTGAACCTTTATGTGAAGACTCTTTCTGATGAAGAACTGGAGGAAGAGCCGGCATGAACCCGACGAAAAAAGCTTCTGGCGAGATGCGACAGAGTCAGCTCGTTACCACGTTTGGGCCCGGTTCCATGGTTGATCTGCCGAATTATTCAGTTCTGATTTCCGGTCTCGAATTCTGGTCACCAGGAGGTCAGGCAATCTCGGAACCGCGACTTGCTCGTAAGCTCGCGCGTGTGCTCGGGATCGATAACGTCGAACTCCGCACACCTCCGCCTGCCGACGACAGCCCGGGGGCAGCGTCGACGGGCATCACGGGTTTCCAGTTTCCGGAATGGTTTATCACTCAAGGCTTGGAAGAGTCGAAAGGACCATCGATCCGCACTCGGCTGCTAGTGCACCGGAAGTCTCTGACGAAAGGCAAGTACATCGATCGCGACAAGAAGAAGAAAACAGTTGTGCCTGTTCGGTTCGTTCGCGCTTGTCGCGCCGGCCACATTGCCGACATCGATTGGTATGGGTTCGTGCACACGGGTCCTTCCGATTGCGCGAAACAAGGACGGCAACTATTCATCGATGAGCGTGGTACCAGCGGGGATCTAACCGAGGTGTGGATTCGTTGTGAGTGCGGCAAAGCCGAACGAAGCATGGCGGCAGCAGCGACACTCACCAATAAAGCGCTGGGATCATGCGATGGCTCCCGAATCTGGTTAGGACCTAAGACTAAGGAAAATTGTGGAGAGCCCAATCGTCTATTAATAAGATCAGCGTCGAATGCCTACTTCCCGCAATTGATGAGTGTAATATCTTTGCCAGAACGCGACGAGGCAGTGAAGCAAGCGGTCGATGCGGTGTGGTCCTACTTAGAGGCGGTCGAAAGCATCGAGGACCTCAAGTACGAACGCAAAAAGGCGGCCGTGAAGGGCGGCCTGGACGGTATTTCCGACGAAGAGGCCTTTGCGGAAATTCAAGGTAGGCGAATGGGAACGCTGAAAACTGATAAGCCGGTTAAAGTGGCCGAATTGGAAACGCTGCTTGCCTCCAAAGATGAGGTTGGGGAGGACCGTCCCGAAGGTATCTTCTATGCCAGGGCGCTGCCACGTTCTTTCTGGGATCGGCCTTGGATGCAGCCGATCGAGCGGATTGTTTTGGTTCACCGGTTGAGGGAAGTCGTTGCTCAGGTCGGGTTCACACGATTTGAGGCGGCTGCCCCTGATATTGAAGGCGAGTTGGACATCGGTGTTCGCCGTGCATCCCTAGCTCGAGAAGTGACCTGGTTGCCGGCGTTTGAAAACAGAGGTGAGGGCGTTTTTCTTCAGTTTAGTGTTCAAGCAATTGCAAGTTGGTTGCAGTCTTCGGAAGTCCAATCACGCTGGATGAAATTGGCGGCGGGATTCGCTGAATGGAAGAAAGAGCATGTGGGGTCGAACCGAGAGTTACCTGGGCCAGCGTTCCTAATGCTGCACTCGTTTTCCCACCTGCTCATTACAGCTCTATCGCTAAGTTGCGGCTATCCCGCGAGCTCAATTCGCGAACGCGTGTACGCCATCCCTCGCATAGGATTTGGAATATTGCTCTATACCGGAACCTCTGATTCCGAGGGGACGCTCGGAGGCCTGGTACAGGTTGGCAGAAGGATCCACGAGACGGTGAAGACCGCCCTGGAAATCGGAGCGCTCTGTTCCAACGATCCCGTTTGCGCGCAGCATGACCCTGGCAGTCGGCATGAAAGAAGATTTCTTCATGGTGCCGCATGTCACGGTTGCTTACTCATTTCTGAAACAAGTTGTGAGCAGCAGAACGACTTTCTCGACCGAGCCCTGGTTGTACCGACGGTCCAAGATGGCGGCGGTCAGTTCTTCTCGGAGATCACCAAAGGTGAAGGAGCCGCTTCTGTCGTTAGCGCCGACTGAACTGAATGCGCTTGCAGCATCGATTCGGAGTGGTCGTATCACTCTCCCCTTCTCGGCTAACAGTCTCCAGCGCATCGTTGGTACGGCCGATGCCGACTTAATCTCGAGGAGGCTGGAAGCTCTCGCGTCCTTGGGAATGTCACCAGAGGCGATGAGTGCGTGCCTGGAGCTCGTGGCGCAGTCGGTCAACTCAAGGCCCGCTCTCGAAGACCTAGTCGATTTAGTAACGACGGGACCCGAAGCAGGCGGAGTCGCCAACCGCGGCACAGGCGTAGTAGTCGCCGATCTATTTCGAAATGCTGAAAAATCGGTATTGGTCGCCGGCTACGCAATTTATCAGGGACACAAGATATTCCTGTCGCTGGCTGAGCGAATGGAACGTTGTCCCGACCTGCACGTCCGAATGTTTCTAGATGTACCGCGTACCCGCGGAGATAGCTCGTCCATTAGCAACCAAATTGCCCGATTTGTTCAAAGGTTCAAGACGTCTCAGTGGCCCGATAGTGCGCACATGCCGCACGTGTACTGTTGTGAACAGACAATGGATGCCGAAAATGCCAAGCCCGGCTCCCTACACGCAAAGTGCATAGCTGTCGACGACAAACAAGTTTTTGTGTCTTCGGCGAATTTCACGGAAGCAGGACAGGATAGAAACATCGAGGTTGGTTTACTAGTCCGGTCGGCGGTGCTCAGCGAGCGGCTGAATCGATTTTTCGAATCCCTCGTCGACAACCACTATTTCCGTCGTGCCATTTAGTACGCTAGGTATTGCGGCGCGACCCGCGTTTCCCTCGACTGCACAGAGGATCCTAGGCTTGCCGTCCATTGACGAAGCCTCTCCTGATCTCGCTTTCGTATGGCTTCATCCTTAGACATAGGGCCCCAGCTTTTCTTGTGACGCTACCCACACGGAGCTCTATTTTGGGAAAAGCTCGGTAGCAGGATTATCGGTCGGAAGGGCACCGCTGTCCTGCAGAATACGGATCACTGCTTTCACGTTGGTCTGCTCGTCCGGGCTCAGTTTGGACATCACTCCGCTGATCTGTTCCCCCATCTTCTTCTCATCAATCCAACCATAAAATGGATGACGATATTTCTCCAGCCCGATTTTCTTGAGGGCCTTTCCGGGGTGGCGCAGATCGGGAGCCTCCGGATATACGGGGCCAACGTAGCTCCCTGAAAGTTGCTTTGGCGCTTCTGAAATCCCGGCATGAAGAAGCACCAGTTGGCCGATGGGTGTGCCGGGGTAAAGCGCGATCGCCGTGTTAGAAACATTCGCAATTTCCAGCGTGAGGCAACCCCGGTACAGAGGATGAATCCATGGCGCTGTTTCGATCACCATAAACATCCGGGCAACTGACGACTTCGTCAGGATCTGGCCAGAAACATCAAAAGGCAGCTTGATATATTCCAGCGTTGCTCCCAAAACTGTTTGGTGAGCCGGGAGGACGAAGTAAGACCCGAGCGGAGTATGGAGGTGAAGGTATGACTGCGCTGATGCTTTTGGAGAATTGGGATCAACGAACGGTTGGGGTGGTATCTGGGGCATCAGGAAATAAGTTCCCAGTCGCAGGTCCACCGACTCTTCATCGAAGGCATCTTCTTCAAGCAGAGGAGTGATGACCAGGCTTCCAGGTTCTTCGACTGGAAGCTTCCTCCGTTCGTCGATGTCGGCCTTCGACAGAACAGCCATTCAGATCCTGCCCTTCCCCTCCAGTAAGCTGACGTCTTCAATTGCCTTGGACGTCCAGGTTTGCACCTTGCCAGCCCACTTGCTCCTGGTTCCTATATCGCTGGCTTTGGCATCCTTGATGTGTGCGAGGAGTTGGTCCAGAGACTCCACGTAAAACTTGTACGATGAGTTGAGCAGTCCAACCAAATGGGGTCGAACAAACTTCAATTCCCCCTTCTTCTCCAGGAGACTCGATGGAACGACACCGTGCTCGAGATAAGTTTCAACGTTATTCTTCGTCTTGCTCCACTCATCGAATCCTGGGGTGAGACCCGCTGTGATTGTGTCAAGCTCTGAGAAAACCTGCGGGACTACAGCGAAAAAGGCCGCCAGAATTTTTGCAGAGTCCGCATGATTGGCAAGCGGAAATTCAAAATCTGCCTCGGTCATTTGCTCGGCCGCCTGAAGCAGTTTTACATAATGTGAATCGACCTTTACCAACTCTGCCCACCATCGATCTTTCACAAGAACCGCGGCCTGCTGTTTCACTCGAAATAGGTCAGCTGGGTATTCATCAAATCGGGGAAAACTCTGAGAGCGATGTGGCGAGAGTTGGCCATTCTCATCCAGTGCTTTTGAAAGATCAAATAACTCCACAAACGCAAGCGAGTAGCTAAAGCCTATCAATCGCACCGCGAATACATCACAGAACAACTCTTCAGCCCACTTCGCCAGAATCTCTGTGTAACCGACTCTTTCGAGCAGAGGAAACTGGTTCCCCAAGTTATTCACGAGCTGTTGCTCGATCTCCCTTCGGAATTTCTTACCTAATGCTGCGTCAGCAAATACGTAATGTCCCATCTCATGAGGAATCAGGCAGTTCATGAATAAGGAAGATGACTGCGAGTAGGGTATGCCAATGAGGCCAAGATCTTCAGGAAAACTTGGACCATTGACCAAACTGGCCATTCCATCGGCATTTTTCTTAAGGGGGCTCGAACGGACTGTCAGATAGTTGAACTCATCGGTATGAAAAATGACGAAGTCCGTTTTCGAGTATCTTGGAATTTCTCGGAATCGGCGAATGAGTCCCAGCACGCGCGCACCGGGTAAGTGAAGCGTATCGCTTTCCAGTGCGGGACGAACAAACGCATGAAGAAACTGCCAGCCGGCGCGAAGAAGAGCGATCTCATCCCGCAGGTCCAGATATTCCGCAGGTTGAGTCCGACCCCCCGGAAATTGCCGCACATATTCTTTTGTCGCTCTGCCGAGTTCGACAAGATAGTCGAAGAACCGTTCTGAGGAACTGAGATAAGCAGCCGCTGGGTTTCGCCGCTCACACAGATCTACAATCGAGCACACGAATTGATAGAGAGAGGCGGCATCATGCCGGACTTGCTCTGATAATGCAGCCATTCGTTGAAACTCATCGGCCGAGCGCGGACCCGGCAGAGCGGTTGTAGCGTTGCAGCGCTCGATTCTCCAACACGGCGAAAAAGGATATGGCCCACTCGATATTTCGCCTGCGCTCGGCGAGATCAGCGCTAGCACCCACAGTAGACAGCCGATCAGCTAAATGCTCGTCGTTCATCGTCAGCTGAACTTCCTGAAGCGTTCGAATCTGCTCGAAATACTCGTAAGAGGACTCAGCGCGCAATCGCGCAAACACTGAGCCTCCCGACGACAGGGCCCGCAACGATTCCGCCGTGTCGTCTAGCGCCTGTTTCACTTCGGCGCTCTCGGCCCCGGTCTGCATCCATTGTCCGAGTGCCTTGATTGTCTTGCGCGCATCGAGAGCGAGGGAAAGGTAGTTCGTCCGGTCTGTACTTGCGCTTACCATGTAACCCTCCCTAGTTGGACTGACAAGTGTAATCGGAGGTTGGCTGGCTTCAGCGTAAATATATTTACTCTCGTATGTAAACATCTTTACAATCCTTCCTTGCTAATGTCAACATATTTTGGACTTTCCTAATCATGACCTGGCAACGTGAGCTCGGCGAACAGATCCGAAAAGCCCGAAATGCGGCGGGAATTTCACAAGAACGACTCGCCGGGACCCTGAGCGTTACCCGCGAGCAACTCAGCAATTACGAAAATGGCAGATGCGCTCCGCCCGTTAACGTTGTGACCGAGATCATCGCCACGCTCCGCGTCGACTTCGTGGTGGGTGGATGCCGGATCGCTATGGATGATCAGAAGCAACGGTCTGTTCAACCCGCTCCACAACAACTCTGCTTTACCTATGACACGGAACACCGTTTCAGTCCGGCGACAGTAACGATTAAACCGACGGAACACTCAATTCACATTATTGCCGTCATTCCTCGCTCACGTCTGGCCTAGCCTTAATCAATTCTAAGTCCGTGAATCCATTCGCCTATTGTGTGTCCGGCTGTACAATCAATCGTTTCCTGTAACGCGTCACCGTGATAGGAGATAGGTGGATCTACGGCCTTTGAGGACCTCAACACGGCAGATTTTCTCGGCCAACTCCAGACTGGCTCGGATACGGCTTGTGCCCTTTTGTTCGAGAGACTCGTTTCTCCCCTATTTCGATTTCTGACCGGCGGAATGGACATTCCCGAAGCGGATGCCGAGGAACTCGCGGCCGATGTCCTCATGACGGTTCGCAACTCAGTGCGCGATTTCCAGTTTGGCGAGCGAGCGAGGCTCACCACCTGGATCTTCAAAATCGCCAAGAATCGAGCCATCGATTATCACCGCCGATCCAAACCTGAGTCCTGCGAGCTCGACGATTCGGTCGTCGGGCCAGCCGGGGAAAAAGCTGGAAGTTACACGAGCCGAAACCCACACCTTCGTGGCTGGCTTGCAAACGAGCTTGCAGGTCTGTCCGAACAAGATCGACAAATATTGAACTGGCGTGCCCTAGACTACGATTTCGCTCAAATCGGAGAGTGGATGGGGATGGCCGAAGGCACGGCACGGGTGCGCCACAAAAGGGCCTTGGACAAGCTCAAGGCGGCAGCGGAACGCCAGGTTCCGCAGGGAGCCTCTCAGTTATGAACGAGAAGGAATTGAACGACCTTATATTGAAAGGTATTCGTAATGGGGAGATACCGCTGGAGGTAAGCGATTCGGTGGCGGATCATTGGCTCTCGACTGGTGCCGAGATCTCGAACGCAGTCAAGTTACGCATCAAGTCGAACCTTAAGCAACGTATGCAGAATGCCGCCATTCAACAGGCTTTGAGTTCTGCTGGGAAAGAAGTGCTTCCTTTTGGGCGATTCATCGAATCAATTCGTGAGCGAGCTGGACTGAGTAGATCCGATGTCGCAGAACGGTTAAATAAGAATGATGAGTATGTCCAGCGGGTCGAACGGGGCGATGTGGTTCCTACACAACTGAGGACGCCAGAATTTGCTGACCTGGTAGAACTGTTTCAAATTACCATCCGCGCGGCGGTCGAAATGCTCAAGGTTGGATTTGACACGCTGGACTACAGGAATACATTTCGTGCCTCGGCGCGGGCATGTGCTGGGCTCCGGAACGACCAGCGTGGCGAGGATGTCGAGAGGGCGTTGGACGCCTTCGCACGCAAGAAGAAACGCGACCTCCCAAGAAAATCGTCTTTGCCTAGGGATATAGAGGTATGTGCTGCGAAGCTTCAAGACGAACTCAAACAGCGCGGGCGCGTCGACCTACTTAAATAGCGCGTGCATATGCTTGCTGATAGCGATGCTGACAACTTGCTCGCTGACCAGAAATATCTTCGAAAGCTCCGGGATGCCCTTTTTTACGTGTAGCTTCAACATTTCAAGTGGAACCAGGAGTTCGCCGGCGAAAAGATCGGCTTCGATCTCTGCTGGATCCTTTGAGCCGAAATCGTCTTCTTCTGATGGTGGGCTGTCGATCGTGATCGGTTCTTCAAACTTACCGTCTCTGTGTAAGAAGTAGTGCCCCAACTCGTGAGCCAGCGAGAATCGACGCCGGTGCAGATGATGCCGTGAATTGACGGCGGCATACACCTTTGCATCGTCCTCGATAATCAAGGCGTCGACTGAATCTGGGAAGTCCTCTACCTCTTCGTACTCAATTCCGTGTTTGCGAAGAATCGCCACGAGATCCACGGGAGGGGTGTCGATACGGCTCTCCTTGAGGACCTTGCTCGCCATTTTTCGCACAAACGCCGCCCTCACCGCCGTCATCGCCCCACTCCCTTGGTTCGCGTAACGCGTTTTCGTGTCACAAGTGGATGGCTGTTGCCTTGCGCCCGCTTTTGACCGGGCACGTTCAATGCAGGTTGCAACGCGACATCGTGAAATGAAATGAGAGTGTACCAGCGCGAGCAGTCCATTTTGAAGGAGGTATTGTGTCCGAAAATAACGCAGAAATGCATGACTCCCCTCATCACCATGAACACCAAGTCCGAGAGCTTTTTCTCGACGGAGCAAAGGTCACAACCCGTGCGCATCGGCTGAACGGTTTACAGATCCGGGAACTGGGACCTAGAGACCGGGTACAAGGCTTCAAGACGGAAATTGTCTCCGGACAGGTACGCGTCATCGGCGATGGGGAGGAAGTCGAAGTCCACAATGAGGAGCATTTTCGAACGGTCATTGAAATTTACCTGGACGGCGAACCCGTTATTAGCCACTCCAAGGTATTGACCGGTCGTCAGATCCGTGAGCTTGGCCCGGCCGACCGCGTGGAAGGCTTCGAAACCCAGGAAGTCGACCGCCACGGCAAGAAAATCCGCACGATCGGCGACAACGAGAAGGTGGACATTCACGAGCATGAACGTTTCCGGACCGTCCCCAACCACGGAGGTCCAGGTGCCGCCCTCTGAAGACCTCTTGAAAGCGGTCGCGGATCTCGGGGAGAGATCTGGCTACGTTTTCCAGATCTCTCCAGAAGTCGTTCCCGGCACGAATATGTTCGTGGTCCACACAGCCGACCACCCGTTTCGCCCGGAGTACACAGTGACGAAGGGTGTGCTTGGCTTTCGTGTGCCATCCAATTTTCCGGATGCGGCGCCGGAGGATTCCTTCTTCGTCATACCCGCCACCGTCAAACTGGTGAAACCTGATCCAACGCGTAATTCCATCGATCTGAATCGCGCTTCGAGCGCCGAGAATTTAGTTTTGAAATCAGATCTTGGCGCGGCGCCGGTCCTGCTGTTTTCCTGGCACCTGTGGGACCGAGTGCCTTGGAATCGGCGGATTCATACGCTCGTGGATCACTACAACCACTGCATCCGTCGCTTTGAGCAACCGGAGCACGACTGATGGAGAAAGGCAAAGACAGGGTTGCCCTACCGTCCTTTCATCGCGCAGAGGAAGTTCATTTGGCGGTCGAACGAACCGTTTGGGCCGAACTCTCTAGCCGGCTGATGGCCGATGCGCCGAACGAAGCGTGCGCGTTTGTTCTTGCGCGTCCCAGCGTCGGCATTCTGAGAACAACGGTGATTCTCGGCGCGATCATTTGGCCTCGCGAAGGCGACGTGGACGCTAGTCGACAGAGACTAGAAATATCCGCCGACTACATCACTCGGGCGATGGATGCTGCCGCCGATGCCGGGCCTCTGGTCGGTCTCTGTCTGGTGCACACTCATCCCGACACGGATTGGGGGGAAGGAATCGCTGAATTCAGCCCTCGCGACGACTGGTATGAGCAGCGTCTCTTCCCAACCGTAGTGGGGTCTCGCCCAGAAGCGCTATCGGCGAGCATGGTCTTGAATCGCAAAGGAGAGATTGACGCCCGGATCTGGTGGAGGGGGCCAAAACGCGCGATAACTCAGCCAGTTCAGGCACTTCGCATCGTGGGCCCAGAACTTACTGTGCTAGAGACCCCGGCATCGAACTGGACTGATCATCCCGATCCCGCCGTCATGGATCGTTCCACGCGTTTGTGGGGAAAGGAAGGAAGACGACGTCTACAGAACCTCCGCGTTGGCACTGTCGGCGGCGGTGGGACTGGCAGTTTGGTCACATTCGCGACCGCAACCATGGGAGTCGGCAAACTACGGATTTGGGATAAGGATTTCGCCGGCAAGGAGAATCGGCACAGAACGGCGGGTATCACCAAGGAGTTTGTCGGGAAGCCGAAGGTTCAGGCGTTAAAAGCCCTCGCCGAGGCTGTAGCTACGGCGCACCCTTTCTCGGTGGAGGTCTACCAGAACTGGGCGACAACAGAACTCGGTCTACGACAACTGAAAGACTGCGACATCATTTTTTGTTGCGTCGACAAGTTTGCGCCTCGCGTGCCCATCAACGATCTCGCCTACGCCCACCTCATCCCGACTGTTGACATGGCGTCTTGGATTCACCCCAATCGCGACGGGAAGATCGACGCTTTGATGACGCACGCACATGTTTGGTCCCCAGGCATCCCGTGCGCTTGGTGCCGCGAAACACTGACATCCTATCAGCTGACCCAAGAGGCGCAGGGGCGACAGCATGGAGTTGAAAAGCGCGTTCCTTATGGAATTCCCCTCGAAGCGACCGATGGCGTGGAGCCCAGCGTATTGCCACTTAACATGCTGGGCGTGAGCCTGGCACTCATGGAGTTCATGCAGGTGGCGCTCAAGATCACCGTGCGCACGCCGAACGATTTGAAATTCATCCTGCCGGAGTGGGAATTGGATGAGAGTGACCGACAGGCCAAAGGCGATTGTGATTGCATGAGGACCATCGGCCTTGGGGATACATTGCGGATCCGGCCTGTGGTTGTGGAGTGATCTTCGACTATCGGAGGTGATCTGTTGGCTACGTTCACAACTAGAATTGAACTGCACCGAGCCTACGAGGATGACTACGAGATCTTACACGCGGCTATGGAGCAGCGAGGCTTTTCGCGATTGATCACAAGCGATAAGGGCAACACCTATCACCTGCCGACCGCGGAATACAACTACTCAGGGAACAAAACACGTGGCCAGGTTCTCGATCTCGCAAAGGCGGCAGCTTCTGCAACGAACAAGAGATTTGCAGTACTCGTAACCGAGTCGAATGGCCGAATGTGGGATGGCTTGGAACAAATATAGTTTCACCCGACAGGTCGGGCGAAAGGAGTGAAGCAATGTCAAGCAAGCAAGAGAACTTGATTTGGGGTGGCCTGGTTCTTCTGGGCATAGGATGGGTTTTGTCACGAAATCCGAACTGCAATCGAGGATGCAAAACCGTCGCCGAGCACCTTGTGTCGCATGGATTGGATGACATTATAGGGGGACTTCTTGGCGCGTAGCGCAAACGACGGGAATTATATCGGCTGATCGGCCGTCAGTCAGACTGAGGGCATCGGATTCTCAATAACCGGAAGTCAAGTCTTGTTCGCAACGACCACATCTTGTGATCGCCAACTGTTCGCTCTACGGGCGATTGCAAATCGGACTGCTTATCGACTCTTCGGAGAAGACGGCGAATAGACTTTAGTCCTTTCCTAAGCAGTCCGTTCTCCGCAGTCCGACTTGTAGAGCACAAATCGCCAAAAATGGGCATAATTCGCGAATTCTGCGGGAAACTAAGGCAGGAATTCTCTGCAGCCCAGACTGTCTGGCGGAGAGGGAGGGATTCGAACCCTCGGTACAGGTGTTAGCCCGTACAACGGTTTAGCAAACCGCCGCATTCGGCCACTCTGCCACCTCTCCGCGACGATTTGCACCAGTTTACCACGATGG
>Ga0335069_10001555_pt1 | contig 36750 bp, 37 predicted proteins | sample Lox_Sample_11_FD_206714 | JGI IMG/M metagenome (GOLD analysis project Ga0335069, IMG submission 206714) | Soil microbial communities from Loxahatchee National Wildlife Refuge, Florida, United States - Lox_Sample_1.1 | ecosystem: Environmental > Terrestrial > Soil > Wetlands | place: USA... | reverse complement strand
CCTCCCGGCCCCACCCCTCGTTCGAATCCTGTCCACCAAACACAAACATCGTTCTTCTCCCATGCAAGGGCGCATCGGAGCCGCGAAGGCGGCGAGATAGAGGGCGCTTTCAGCAGAAAGCGACCCGTCCCTTGCATGGGAGAAGAACGATGTGGTGCGCAGGGCAGGATTCGAACCTGCGTAGCCCGTAGGCGCTTGATTTACAGTCAAGTGCGTTTGACCACTCCGCCACCTGCGCAAGGGAATGCGAAACCTAATTGTTATACACCGTTTTTTTGAAAACCGGAAGCCGAAACCGAAGGCGATCAGAGGCCCCCGCCGTCCGTCCTGTCGGATGCGCGCCGGCCGCCCTTGCGGCGCTCCTCGACGCCCTCAGGCAATCCCCCTTCGGCGATCTCCCTGAAGTCGATCGCGGACCGGCGCTCGAGGTCGTCCTCTTTCGCCTTCATCTTTTGAAGCTGCGAACCGAGGCCGTTGTCGATCTTGAGGACCGCGATCTTGATGCGCCGCAGGAACTTGAAAAGGAACCCGTTGAATGCGATGTCGATCTTTTCGGGCAGTTCGGAATTCGCCCACCGATCGAGCAGCCCCTTGGATTCGGACGGCTCCTCGACGACGCGCGGCAGGGCGCGGACCATGAGAAAGAGCGCCGCCGATAGGCAGAACATGAGAACCGTGGTGAAGACGTATTCGATCATCCTCTCATTATACCGCATGCCGCGCGGGCATCGTGCGGTCCTAGACTTCGATGCGGTAGAACTGGTTGACGGTCACGTTCTCGCCGACTTTGGCGATCACGTCGGTCACGAGATCCTTCACGGTGCGGGATTCGTCCTTGATGTAGGGCTGGGTATAGAGCTCGTCGAGGCTCTTCGGATCCATCGCCGAAATCTGCATGGCGAGGTCGTGGGCAAGCTTCTGGAACGGTTCCGAGCGGACGACGAAGTCCGTCTCGGCGCGAAGCTCAACCATCACGCCGATGCGGCCGTTGTGAACATAGGAATGCACGAGCCCCGCTCCGGTCTCGCGGTCGGCCCGCTTTTCCACTTTCGACAGGCCCCGTTCGCGGATGATCGCGGCCGCTTTCGTCATGTCGCCATCAGCCTCGATAAGGGCCTTGCGGCAGTCCATGACGCCGGCGCTCGTCATCTCACGGAGCTTCTGGACGGCTTCTGCGGTGATTTCCTTCATTTCCTTTGCCATGTTTGTCGTGGTGCGTTGCGTTATTGCGCTTTTGCCGGCGCGGCGGCTGCGGCCTTGTTGGCCTGCTCGGCTTTTTCGGCTTTCTCGGCGTTCGCAGCGGCCACCTGGGCCTCCTGCGCGGCGCGGAGCTTCATGCCCTCTTCGATGGCGGCCTCGATCTTCTGCATGAACCACTCGATGCTCTTCTTCGCCTTGTCGTTGCCGGGAATGACGTAGTCGATCGTGTCGGGATCGGCATCAACGTTCGCCAACGCGACGATCGGGATGCGGCGCGTGCGCGCCTCGTTCACGGCGGTCACGTGCATCACGGGATCGACCATGACGATCAGGTCCGGCTCGCGGGTCATGGCCTCAAGTCCCCCCATCAGCTCCTCGAGGCGGTGCATCTCGCGCTCCATGTCGAGGCGCTCCTTCTTCGTGTATTTTTCGAGGGCGCCCGAAGCGAGGTCGGTGCGCAGCTTCACAAGATGCTCGACGCGCTTCGAGATGTTCTTGAAGTTCGTGATCGCGCCGCCGACCCAGCGGACCGTCACATAGGGCAGGCCGAAGCGCTTGGCGACGTTCGCCACCGCGCCGTCGGCGGTCGGCATGGTCCCGACGAGCAGGACGAGGCTGCCGTTCCGCACCTTCTCTTTGATGAAGGCGGTGGCCGCCTCGAGCATTTCGCCCGTCTTCTGCAGGTTGATGATCTCGATGCCGCCCCGGTTCGCAAGCACGTACGCCCGCATCTTCGGGTTCGTATTGCTCTTCTTGCGGCCATAAAAAACGCCCGCTTCGATCATCTCGCGGGAGGCCTCAACCGGGTAGCCCGTCATGGGGTCGTTTGACATACCGTCGAAGTATACCAGATCTTTTCTATTGGTCAACCGGCTAGAACGCGCGCGACAGGAAGAAGGTTACGAGGCCCAGCGCGCAGAAGACGGCCGAGATGATCCAGAACCGCATCGTGACCTGCGACTCGGGCCAGCCGAGCGCCTCGAAGTGGTGGTGGATCGGCGTCGAGCGGAAGACCTTCTTGCCGCGCAGCTTCTTCGACAGGACCTGCACGATGACCGACAGCGATTCGATGACGAGGATGATCGCGAAGAACGGCAGGATGAACGTCGTGTTCGTGAGCATCGCGATCACGCCGATCGTGACGCCGAGGGCCATCGAGCCGGTGTCGCCCATGAAGAACTTCGCGGGATAGATGTTGTTCCAGAGGAACGCGAGGAGCGCCCCGATCATCGCGCCGCCGAACGCCGCGAGGTCGTAGCGGTGGAGCACGAAGGCGACGGTCGTGAGCGCGACGAAGGCGAAGAGCGACACCCCGCCGAGGAGCCCGTCGAGGCCGTCGGTCTCGTTCGCCGAGAAGGCGCTCGCGAAGATGATGAAGACGAATATCGGGATGTACCACCAGCCGATCGTGATGTTGCCGACGAAGGGAACGAAGAGCACGTCCCAGCCGAGCCGGAAATAGAACCACCACGCGCCGATCACGGCCATCGCGAGATACATGACGGACTTATGCCTGATCTTCAGTCCCCCGCCGTTCGCCCCGCCGAGCTTGAGCACGCCGAGCCAGTCGTCGAGCAAACCGAGGAGCGCCGCGCCGGCAAGCGCCGCAAGCGGCAGATATGTTTCGGCGCGATTCAAAAAATTAAAGTACTGCCACGGCCCGTCGAACAGGCGCGCGAGCAGGCCGAAAACGAGCGCGAGGCCGAGCACCGTGGACCAGATGATCACGCCGCCGCCGGTTGGCGTCCCGGCTTTGGCCTTGTGCAGGTTATGGAAAACCGGCGTGGTTTTGTCGTCGCGAAGCTGCTTGCCGAACTTCCTGCCTTTCAGAAAATTGAACCAAAACGGGGTGATGAAGAGGGCCACGAAAAAGGCGATGGTGGCGACGATGGTGACCCGGATGGCGGCAGCGGCAAGCATGGTTCGATGGGGATATTAAAAGACGATTAACGGTAATTTGACTTTACCCAATTATAGAGCTTCAAGGAATCCCCAAACCGGTCGGCCGTCCCGAGCACGAGCACGAAAAGCGGATGATTGCCGTAATCGAAGATCGTCAGCAGATTGCCGCTCGCCTCGTCGGTATGCCCGGTCTTGCCGCCCACGAAGTCGGTGCGGCCCGAAAAATTGTCGATGCTGTTCACCGCGGCCTTCTGCCCGGTCGCAAGGTTCGTGACGGTCACATGCGGCACGCGCGTGATCGCGAGGATCTGCGGATAGTCGGCATACACGTGCTGCGCGAGCGTGAGCAGGTCGCTTGCCGTCGACTGGTTTGCCGCCGAGAGCCCCGAGGGGTCGTCATAGAAGGTGTTTGTCATGTTCCATTCGGCCGCCTTGCGGTTCATGAGCGCGAGGAACTGAGGCCGGCCGTAGGATTGCGCGAGCGCCTCGGCTGCGACGTTGCTTGACGGCAGAAGCAGCACGCGCAGCAGGTCGTCGACGGTATAGGTCCCGCCAGCCTGCAGGGTGAATTCCTCGGGATCGACGGCGAGCTCCTGCGGCGTCACGGCGACCGTCTGGCTCGTCCGATAGACGTCGAGCGCGACCGCGGCCGTCATGAGCTTCGTGAGCGAGGCCATTGGCCAGCGCGCGTTGGGGTTCAGGGCATAGAGCGGCGTCCCGTTCTCGAGATCCGCGACCAACGAAGCGGCGTCGGTCATCTTGGGCGGCGCGGCGTTGCCGACCTTCGCGAAGGCCGGCGTCGATTCCCCCGCCACGTAGCCCGAAGGCGTCCCGGTTGCCGGCTGGGCCGCCGGTTCCGGAGTGGGTGCGGCCGAGACGGCCCCCGACGAATTGAGGTCGTTGAGCGTCGTCCCCGGCTGCGGCTCCGGGGTCGGAACGCCGCTGATGGTCAGCAAATCGGCCTGATTCGCCGAAAGGCTGGGCAGGATTCCCGAGTGCGGATAGGCGAACCGCGAGAACAGCACCGCGCCGATCACCGCGAACAGAAAAAGGAACTTAAGCGCGTTGTTGTTCATCGAAAACCTTGAGCAGTTCCTGGAACTTCTCGTATTCGGGAAGCGCCGCCTTGTCGGTGATGCCAAGATGCCTCAGCAGGTCGAATGTCGCCCGGTACAGGAATCCCGAAGGGTGCTCGGGGTCGGGCAGCCGCTCGATGAGGCCGCGGATCATGAGGCTGCGCAGGATCACGATCGAGTTCACGCCGCGCAGGTATTCGATTTTGGCGCGCGAGATCGGGCCGAGGTACGCGATGATCGAAAGCGCCTCAAGCGATGCCGGCGAAAGGTCCTCGGTGATCTCCTCTTTGATGAACTGGTCGAGGATCGGATTGAACTCGGGCTTCGTCACGAGCTGCGCCTTGTCGCTGCCGACCACGAGCTGCAGGCCGCGGTTCGACGATTCGAGCTCCTTCTTATATTCGGCGATGAGCGGCTCGAGTTCGTCGGGCGGAACCCCAAGGACGGTCCCGATCTTCTTGAACGTCAACGGCTCGCCGTGAATGAAGAGCAGCGCCTCAAGGGATGCCCGCCGTTGTTCGGGATGGTCCATGTTATTCGGAGTTCCGCTTTTTGACCATTATATCAGAAAAGTTCTCCATCTGCTCGAGGAGCACGAGCTGCTCGCGCGCGAGATGAAGGATCGCGAGGAAGACCACGATGATCTCCGAGCGCGACTTCTCGCTCGACAGGTTCTTGAAGCGCGCCTCCCCTTCCTGCTGCACGCGCCCGAGCACTTCGGTGATCTTTTCCTCGAGCGTGATGATCTTCTCGCGCACGGTCTCGGTCTCGAGCTCGAACGTCTTGATCGTTTCTAAAATGCCGCTCAGGGATTCGCGCAGCCGCTCGGCGGTCGTCGTGCCGCCGGGATAGAAGACGTTCTGCCCTTCGGGCATGCCGGCGCTCGATCCGCGGCCGAGAAAATAGGGCCGGCTGTAGGAGCGGTGGCTTTCAAGCCAGAGCCGGTGCAGGTGCCGGATCGCCGGCTTCAGTTCCTGATAGATCTTGAGATGGCTTTCAAGGTCGCGAATGCCCGCCTCTTCCTCTTCGGTGAGCGTGAGTCCCGGCAGAAGGTGTTTGGATTTCAAAAAAATGAGCTTGCTCGCGACGGCGATGAAGTCGGCGAGCACGCGCAGGTCAAGGCGAAAACGCTCCTCGACGGCGAAGCCGCCGCTCTCTTTGAAGGCGTCGAGGTATTTGAGGAAGCCGTCCGTCACCCGGGTAAGGCTCACCTCGCTCACGTCGAGTTTCTGGTCCTCGATGAGCTCGAGCAGCTTGTCCAAGGGGCCGTTCCAGGTCCCGATCTGAAGTTCGAATGCGTTCACGATAGGCTCATCATACCGGAAAAACCGTGGTTTGATCAATGATTTTTGGGTATAATGAGGCATATGCCCCAAGCCCTCTATCGCAAGTACCGACCGAAGACGCTGGGCGACCTGCTCGGACAGGAGACGAACGTCGCGATCCTTCAGAACGCCGCGAAGGCCGGCCGCATCGGCCAGGCCTATATCTTCTATGGGCCGCGCGGAACGGGAAAGACGACGACGGCGCGCCTGCTCGCCAAGCTGCTGAACTGCGAGAAGCGGCGCGATGACGCCGCGTTCGCGAAACGGGGCGAGCCCTGCAACGAGTGCCGCGAATGCCGGGCGATCGACGATCAGACGTCGTTCGACGTTATCGAGATCGACGCGGCTTCGAACCGCGGCATCGACGAGATCCGCAACCTCAAAGAGAACATCCAGACCGCGCCGGCGTCCGCGTCGAGGAAGGTCTATATCATCGACGAGGCGCACATGCTCACCGGTCCGGCCTTCAATGCTCTGCTCAAGACCCTCGAGGAGCCGCCGCAGCATGCCGTCATCGTCCTTGCGACGACCGAGTTTGAAAAGCTGCCGCCGACCATCACCTCGCGGGCGCAGCGGTTCGTCTTCAAGAAGCTGTCCAAGGCGACCATCGTCGACAAGCTTTCGGCGATCGCCAAGAAGGAAAAGATCGCGATCGATGACGCGGCCCTCGAGCTTATCGCCGCGGCCTCCGAAGGAAGCTTTCGCGACGCCGAATCGCTCCTCGACCAGATGGCGTCGTTCGGCAAGCCCGTGACGGTCGCCGAGGCCGAACAGGTCACCGGCCGGACAGGACTCCGCAAGGTCCACGATTTCGCCGCCGCAATCATGAAGCCCGACCTGGCAGGCGCGCTCGGCACGATCTCGTCGCTGAACGACGATGGCTACAACCTCGTGCAGTTCACGAAGGACCTCATTCATTATCTGCGGAAAGTGCTTTCACTGAAGCTTAACCCGGCGCTCGAGAAGACGTTCGAAAAGGAGCTGACGAAGGACGAACTCGCAGGCGTCAAAAAACTCGGCGCGGCGGCCGATCCCCGCAAGCTCGTCGCCATCCTCAAAGCGCTCATCAGGGCCTATGCCGAAATGCGCTATTCCCCCTTCGCGGTCGCACCGCTCGAAGTGATGCTCGTCGAGCACCTGTCGGCATGATCACATAACCGTTTAACCAATTCTTCCCCGATGCGCTCGTTCCTTTCAAAACATCAGTTCCTCGTCATCTGGATAGCCGGCCTCACGATCATCGGCGCGCTTACGGTCCTCGTCATCCAGCTCAACAACTCGTTCATCGGCGGCCCGGCCGGATCGCAGGCGGGCCCGATCGCACCGCTCGCCGGCACGGGCGCGGTGCCGCTGCCGCCCGCTCCGAGCGTTTCGCTCACGCTGCAGACGGCCTCGAGCGGCGCACAGTCCCTCAATTTGCAGTGGAACAATCTGCCGGGCACGACCGACGCCCTCCTCATTTATCGCGGCAAGGGAAACGACACGAGCACGTGGACGTTGTGGAAGACCATCGAGCTCACGCTTGGCCAGCTCGCGAACGGCAACGCTCAGTTCGTTCTTTCGAAAAAGGATACGGGTTACGAGTATTACGTGCAGGCCGTGAACTCGGGCGGTGGCGGGAATGGCGGCGGGGCGAGTACCTCGACCGACGTGCTGTGGACCTCGAACCCGGTCGCGCCGTCCCAGGGCGGCGGCGGGAACGGGAATGGGAGCGGGCAGGCGCCTCCCCCGGGATCGAACGGCGGCGGGAACGGCGGCACGCAGGGCGGCGGCACGGGCGGGCAGCCGACGGGAACGACGCAGGGCGGCGGTGGGAACGGCGGCACGCAGGGCGGCGGCGGCACGGGCAACGGGCCTGGTCCGAGCGGCAACCCTTTTTATAATCCGAGGATCCAGATCACCGGCTACGGCACGGCGCCCGGAAGCTTCTGGGTGCAGCACGTGAATCAGAGCATCGAGATCGGCTGGCAGGACCTTCCCGCGTCGACCGACGGCATCGTCGTGAGCCGCGCGGCGACGTCGACCGGCCCCTGGAACCAGGTGCTCGCGCAGAACAATCCCGGCGAAACCGGATCGTTCTCGATCACGCTCGTCGATGGCACGCTCGGCGATCCCTACTATTATCAGCTGGTGGCATTCCACGGCACGACGACGGTCGCGACCTATGGTCCGATCTTCCTGCCGGCAACGGGGCAGTGACGGCAAAAAAAACGCCGCTCGTTCAACGAAAAATGTTATTGCGTGATCGTGATTTTCGCGCCGAGTTCCGCATAAGGAGCGGCGATCGTGATGCTGCCTGATGCGTTCTGCAAAATCGAATAGCCCGTGTTGTAGTCCGAAGGCGAATTGTAATAGGACGTCGATGCCGACGGATCGAACGGGAGGTTGGGCAGATAGGTCGGGATGAGGCACTGCGCGATGTCATAATTCCCGGCTCCTATCCCCATGATCTTCGGCGACGAGGTCGGCAACGTCCCGGCCGAGCAGCTGAACTGCTCGTTGCCGGTGTCGGCAACCATCCTTTTGATATTGATGCTCAGCGTCTCGATGTCCGACTTTCGCCGGTTGTTGCGCGCGCCCGCAAGCTGGCCGGCGGGATTTGCGGCGACGAAATAGACGCCCATGAGGAACGCGATGATCGCGACGACGACCACGATTTCGATGAGCGTGAGCCCTTTGCGCATATCACCCATTGTAGCACGCGGACGCGGCCCGCGGCGCCGTTCCGGCATCACTACAGCTCCTGCCACGAAAGCAGCTGATAGCCGTTCGTCGTGAGCGGGAAGCTCGGCGGCGGTGCATACAATAGGTTCGCATCATAGTTGTACGTGCGCGTGCTGAATCCGCTCGTCGGCGAATAGGCCAGTCCCGACTGCTGGTTGGTCGCCATGATCCCGAGCGTCGTGAGCGAGTTGCGCACATAGCTCGCCCCGCAGTTCGAGCTGTAGTAATAGCGCTGGATCGCGCCGTTCTGGGCGATGAGCGCCGCGTCGATCACGAGGTTGTTGTCGGCGGCGAGGCCGATGTTGATGTTGTTCTGGGAGATGAGCGCGACCGTATCGGATCCGTTGAAGTTCGCATAGGTGATGCTGTTGTTCACCGTGATGTTCGAATAGGTCGTCGGGTTCACCGGGAACCGCCCCGAGGCGATCGTCACACGCACGTTGCTCACGTTGCCGCGCACCCAGAGGTTGTCCTCGAAGAACATGTCGCCGTTCTGCGGGATCGTCCCCGAGGCATAGGGCGTCTCGGTCTTGATGCTCCAGGTCCCCCACCCGGTCTGCGCGCCACCCGGCCAGTTGTTCGAGCAGCCGTTCGGCGCCGGGGTGAGCGCCGTCACCTTATAGACGGTATAGGTCGTCGTCGTGAGGTCGAGGTCGTAGCCGAAGACGGTCGAGCTCGGCTCATAGACCCCGCTCGACGTCGCGACATTCTTGATCGTCGCGAGGTCCTCGGTGATCCCCGTGAAGTCGACCGCGGGGACGCCGAGCGCGCGGCCGGCCGTGAAGACGTCGGCGCGGGTCGGGAGCGCCGTCGGGGGCTGCGGGTCGGCGGGCGCGTTCGTCGTATAGACGGCCCATTCGGTCTTGTTGCCGTTCGCCGCGTCCTGATAGGTCGTGAGCGCGCTCTGCACCAGGTTGTGCGCGACGCCGTTGAACTGCACGCCGTTGTTCGAATAGATGATGCCATAGACCTGGGCCGTCGTGCCGAAGACGACCGGGCTGTTGAGCACCCAGGCGTACTGCGCGAAGGACGGGACGCCGAGGCGCACCTTGATGACCTTCCTGATGCTCGCGTCGGCATTTACCATCCCGGTACTCGTGATCGTGACGATCGTCGAGCCGTTCGGCGGCGCCGTGATCGCGAGCGAGAACTGACCGATCGCGACGCCCGACTTGTTGTAGTACGCATGCACATAGGGACCGGCGTGCCCCGTGCCGTCGTTGAAGTCCTGCGGCGAATAGGCAAGGTGCCATTTGTAATATTCGATCCCCGCCTCGGCGATCGCGAACGCCTGCGCCTCGTTCTGCGCGCGCACGGAAAGGTTGAGGAACGACGCGGCGAGCGACACGAAGCCGCCGATGAGCGTGATCACGATCGCCGCGAGAAAGAGCAGCTCGACCGCGAGCTGACCGCTGCGGCGCTTTTTGGATCTGAGGTCGGCGATGAGTCTTGCGATGATGGTTGCCATGGGATCAGTTGCTGTCGAGGTTCCTGATGTCGATGAGGTCCGAAAAATACTGGATGGGCGACCGGTTGGTGGTCGAGGTGGTGTTCGACTGCACCTCGAACGAGACACCGACCAGCCTGATCGACGACAGCGAAAGCGGATAGGTGAGGGCCGACTGCGAGCCGGTGTACGAGCTGCCGTAATAGCTGAAGAGCGGCGTCGAGCTCGCGACGATCACGTTGTCCGCCACGTCCGTCAGGACCTCGCTCGAGGTCGGATAGGTCGCGGGCGTCCCCGTGGGGCGGATCACGCCGCGGAAGATCGTCGAGCTTGCAAAGAAATAGCGCACATGCACCGGGCTGCCGGTCTGATAGATGTCGCTATAGAACGCGAACGAGCTCGTACTCGCGGAATCGATCGGATAGGCGCCGCTCGCCGAAACCGCCGCCGACTGGATCTCGCGCGCCATGACCGCGACCGACTCGTTGACGTCCGATTTGGATTGGAGCTCGGACGTGACGAGCGTGTCGAGGCCCGTCACGTTGTTGCTGAAGTTGCCGACGACCAGGACGACCGTGACGGCGATCGCCACGACGACGACGACTTCGAGCAGCGAGAACCCTTGTTGTGCGCGGCGAGGGATCATTGCGGCGTCATGATGATCGTGCTGGTCGACTCGCCCGTCCCGACCGCGGCCGTTCCCGTCGCCTCGGCGTAGCCGGTAGCCGTCACGTCGACCAGGTAGTTCCCCTGCGCAAGCCCTGAGAAGAACGCCTGCGCGGGAGGCGTGCAGTCGGCCGCATAGTCGAGCGAGACGCTTGTAATCTGCGGCGTCGACGACGGGTCGGTCGTGTTCATGAAGACCTCATAGCGGAAGTAGCGCCTGCCGTCGAGCGCCGCCGGAATCGTCGTTGAGACCGACGTGAAATAGGTATTGGGCGTGCCGTCGGGCCCGACGAAGTTCCATGTCGAGCTGTCGTTGTTCGCCGCGACCTGGAACTCGACGGCCGTGCTGGTCGGCTGAGCGGCCGGGGTCCAGGCGAGATCGTAATAGGTGGAGCTCGATCCCCCGAGGTCGAACGTGTTCGAGACGAGCCAGTCGTTCGACGAGGTCGCATAGGCGGACGTCGAGGCGTCCGCGAGCAGCGTGATGACCCCGGGCTGCGAGGTGTCGATGCCCCCGTCCTCGATCGAGAAGCTGCCGCCCGACCAGTCCGACTGGACGAGCGCCGCATGGTCGGTCACGGCCGCCAGGGTCGCGCCTCCCTTCGTGATCGAAACCGTCGCATTCGGAATGCCGCCCCCGGTCGACGCGTCGGCGACCGATACGAGGAGCGACGGGTCGCTTGCGGGCGCAAGGACGAACCTGAGCGTCTGTGTCGAGCTCGGGTTGATCGTTATCGGGTCGAACGGGATCGTCCCCACGACGTCCTGCGTCGCATCGGTCAGCGTGACCGCATAGGTGTCCCATTCCACCGAAGGGAACGACGCCGCGCCGCTTCCGTTGGTCTTCGTGGTCGTCGAGAACTTGAGGACGTCGGGCGAGGAACCGATGAGCTTCGATCCCTGCATCGAAAAGGTCTCGTTGGGCTTCGCCGCGCAGCGGCTGTCGCCGGTCGTCACGGCGAGCGAGCTCAGGCGGTCGATGGCGAACGTGACGTTGCTCACCGTCTGCGACGCCACGGTGATGTTCGGCTGCACCGGGTTCGTGTTGCCCGCGCCGCCCACGGGATAGGTCTGCGCGCTCGAATAGCCGTTCTTCGAGGCGAAGATCTGATAGCCCTGCGAGCTCGTCGGCACCCCGATGAGCTTCAGGACGCCGCTCGCGTTCGTCGTGTCGGTGAGGTCGATCGACGGCGTGACCGACGCGTTCACCACGCGGACCGTCGCCGTCGGCACCGGCAGGCCGTTCGCGTCGATCGCATAGATGAAGATGGATCCATAGATGGTCCCCTGCGCGAGGAGCGACGGGGCGACCGTCGTCGTGATCTCGATCGGGATGAAGTTCTCGCAGAGCGGGCACGACGCCGTGATGTCGACGAGCTTATAGTCGGCGACCGGCGAGCTCGACGGCGAACTGTCATAGGGATCGTCGATGTTCAGCACCGTCGTCTGCAGGACGAACGTGAAGTTCCCCTGCGTGACGGTCTGCAGCTGAGGGATGACGCCGTTCGGGATGCCGCCCACGGTCCCCACGCTCCCATACGGCAGGTTGCGGACAAGCTCGACCTCGTTCCGGATCGCCGTCGTCGCCGCGTTGCGCACGCTCACGTTCGCGACCGCCGTCTCGATCGAAAAGAAGACGAGATAGATCCCGCCGAAAAGGAGCGCGATGATCGCGATGCTCATGATGAGGTCGATGAGGGTTGTTCCGCGGCGCGTGTCCACGTGTTCAATGACTAATGGATGCCCTGCGAGATCGAATAGATCGGCGTGATGATGGACAGGGCGACGAATCCGACGAGGAGTCCCATCATGAGGAGCATGAGCGGCTCGATGAGCGAGGTGAGCGAGTGCAGCTTGTTGTCCACCTCCTCGTCGTAATAGCCCGACAGGTATTCGAGGTTCTCCTCGAGGTTGCCGGTGCTTTCGCCGATGAGGACCATGCCCGACACGAGCGGCGGGAACAGGCGCTTATAGTTCGCGATATAGGTGCCGATCTGCGCGCCGGTCCTCACCTGCTCTCCGGCCGCGATCACGATCCGGCGATAGACGACATTGTTGAACGTCGCCGCCGTCACGTCGAGCGCCTCGACGATCTTCACGCCGCTCTTCAGGAGCAGGCCGAAGACCCGCGTGAAGTTGACCATGTTCACGCCGACCGAAAGGTCCGCGACGACGGGAATGTGCAGGATGAGCCAGTCGATGCCGTAGCGGATCGCCTTCACCCGCGCGATCGCAATCCGCACCGCGAAGACGAGCACGACGAGGACGCCGAGCGTCTCGATGCCATAGGACTGCAAAAAGTGCAGCGTCGCGAGCAGGATGACGGTCGTGAGCGGCAGCTTCACGTTGAGGCTGCTGAAGACCGGGATGAGCTTCGGAAAGACATAGAAGGTGAGGAATCCGGCGACCGCGAGCGTGGCGACCAGGATGACCAGCGGATAGATCATGGCCGACCGCACCTTACTCTCGAGCGTCTTCTCGCGGTCGAGCTCCTCGGCGAGGTACAGCAGGTTCTTCGAGAGCGTTCCGCTCGTCTCGCCAACGCGCACGATGTTCACGAAAAAGTCGCCGAACAGGAACTGGTACTTCTGCAGGCCGTCGGCGAGGAACTTGCCGTTGTTCACGTCGGCGATCAGGCTGCTCAGCACCGTCTGCAGCACCTTCGACTCGGTCTGGGACTGGATGATCTTCAGCCCCTCATAGATCGGCAGGCCGGCCTTGATGACAAGCGAAAGATGGCGCGCGAAATTGATGCGGTCCTGTACCGAAATCCGGTTGAAGATGCGGTTGAAGAGCCCCGGCTTGCCGGGCGTCTTCGCCTTGGCGTCCTGGCCGTCCTTCGCGGCCTTGGCCGCCTGCCCGCCGGGCTTCGGGATCGGCGTGCCGATCGGCGGCTCGGGATTCCCCGACGTCCCCTGCATGATTTTTTGGATTTCCGGGATTTCCATGGTTTTTCAAAAACGCCCGCGACAACCGCCAGCCCGCGCCTATTCGTGCACCACGCGCAGGATCTCTTCGATCGACGTGAGTCCGAGCGACGCCTTGCGGAGCGCGTCCTCGAGCATGGTCGTCATGCCGTCCTTGATCGCGGCCGCCTTGATGTCCTGCGCGGTGCCGCGCGTCATCACCAGCTGCCGGATGCTGTCGGTCACCTCGATCACCTCTCGTACGCCAAGCCGCCCCTGGAACCCGCTGCCGTTGCACTCCGCGCACCCCTGCGCCTTGAAGAACTGCATCTCGGGCCGCAGCGTCGGAATGAGCTCGAGCAGGCTCTTGAATTCCTCGAGCGTGAGCTTGCGCTCGATCTTGCACTTCTGGCACAGCTTGCGCACGAGGCGCTGGCCGATCGCCACGTTCACGGTCGAGGCGACGAGGAACGGCGGCACGCCCATGTCGAGCAGCCGCGGGAAGGTCGTCGCCGAATCGTTCGTGTGGAGCGTCGAGAGCACCAGGTGCCCGGTGAGCGCGGCGTTCACGGCGATGCCCGCCGTCTCCTCGTCGCGGATCTCGCCGACCATGATGATGTTCGGGTCCTGCCGCAGGATGGACCGCAGCCCGTTCGCGAACGTGAGGCCGACTTCGGCGTTCGTCTGGATCTGCGTCGTGCCATCGAGCGAATATTCGATCGGGTCCTCGATCGTGATGATCGACGCCTGCGGGCTGTTGAGCTGCTTCAGGAGCGTATAGAGCGTCGTCGTCTTGCCCGAGCCCGTCGGACCATTCGCGAGGATCATGCCGTACGGCTTGCCGATCGCGCCGACGACCTTCTTCATGTCCGCCGCGCTGAAACCGAGGTCCTTGAGCTCGAAGTTCTGCGTACCGGCCAGCACGCGCAGGATCGCGTTCTCGCCGTAATAGGTCGGGATGATCGAGACGCGCACGTCGATGTCGCCGAACTCCTCGACGTGGACGCGAAACCGGCCGTCCTGCGGCAGCAGGTGCTCGTCGGTCCGCAGCCCCGAAAGCACCTTGATGCGGCTGATCACCTCGGGATACAGCTTGAAGTCGATCTTCTTGTTGAAGCTGTCATAGAGCAGGCCGTCGATGCGGTAGCGGACGCGCATCGAATCGCGGGTCGGCTCGATGTGGATGTCGGACGCGTTCGCGATATAGGCATATTCCACGAAGCGGTCGACGAGCGAAATGATCGAAATGTTCTCCTGCGACTCGTCGAGCTGCTTTTCGATGTCCTCCTGGAGCGATTTGATATCGCGCATACATCTATTGTATCATAGGAAACGCGCGCAGAGCCTTGTTTTGCGTGCAAAAACCCTTGCCGGGTCGTCTAACGGTAGGACTCCAGGTTCTGGCCCTGGGTATCTTGGTTCGAATCCAGGCCCGGCAGCCAAGTTGAGATAGGTTCGGATTCCGAGGAGCATTGGAAAAGCCATCCTCGCCCCGAGGGTGGTTTTTCCTTTGTTTATGGCGTAAGATGAAGACATTAAAAGACGGACATGGCAAGGCGCGCCACAAAGAACCTGACCAACATTAAACGCATCCCGGGGATTCCGGTTCACGGCGCGTTTGTTTCTTTTATTTGCGTTCGATGCTCAAGGATAAATTTCCTGTTTGTCGGAAACAAGCTTTTTAATCCAGCTGATGCGTACGACACTCAATCATGGAAATGCGCTCATTGCAATTTTGTTCACAACAAATCATCCCCATTGCCCTTAAAGAATGCAAATGGAAAACCTCTCCCGTTCAGTAAGTGGGATAAGAAAATCACCAAAGAGAATTCATTAGCGGCCCAACGCTTTTGGAAAGCATTTTTCACCGCCGCGACGGAATCACGCGAAGCTTATTGGAAGCAATGCAATACATGTGGGCGAATACTCCCCGGCCGCGCGTTCAGCGGACACGCCGGATGGGGTCCCTTGGAAAAACAGATGGAGTGCCGAAGCTGTAAGGCGGTGATCAACACAAATCTCAATCCAAAGAGAACAAAGGAACAGCTTCACGAATCTGCCGCGAAGAGACGCACCGCCGAGCTCTTGCTCGCTGGAGAAAATGAGCGGCTCAACCTTGAGGATCTTTTCAAGCGGTTTGGTGGCAAATGCTTTAAAACGGGCAAGCCGCTCGATATCAACAAACGCGAAACGTGGGCCATCGACCACATTTTTCCTTCTCGATGGCTCTACCCACTGAGCGTGCGCAATGCCGCATTGCTTTCCACGGAGGCCAATAACAATAAACGGGATAAATGGCCGAGCGAATTTTATACCAACAATGAGTTAAAGCGACTTGCGGCTATCACTGGCGCTGATCTGGAATTATTGTCGAGCAAGAAACCGATTATTAACCCCGACATCGACGTTGATGCCTGTGTGAGTCGCATGCTCACCGTGCGTAGTGCGACTGACATTTCAAGGCGCATAAAGGACCTCAAGAAACTCCTTGAAGATTATGATCTCGTAGAAAATCTTTCTGAGCAGAACAAAAGAATTCTCGGCTACTCTCGTTAGACCAAAATAAGGTATTGGTGCTTCGTAACCGATCCGCGGTCTTTTATGCCGTGAGATTCTCCGTCCTCAACGCTTTCTTCGAAGGTGTCATACACTCTAAACCATCGTTTCGCTCTCTCTCCGAGTGACTTCGCCATATCGCATTTATAGCTCTTTCCAAGGTGCATGACGCAAACGCCACCTTCTTTCAGGCGTTCGCGTGCCTGCATAAATATTCCGTCGTAAATCGAGAGGTCTTTTTTTTGAAGCTCATCGACAAAATTGAGGGGTTCCGTTTTGAAATGGGAGGGATCCCATCCTGCAAACCAAAGCCGCATCCAGTTTGCGGAATAAAATCGGGTACTATCGAAGAATGGCGGACTCGTGATGATGGCGTCGAGGTCCCTCACGTCTTCAGGCCACGTTTTTGTAGTGTCTTGATAATAAACGATGCCTGATTGGAAATTATCCCGTTGCAGCTCGGAAATAGCGCGTTCAATCTTTTCTTTTGTCTTTTCGATCAAGCTCTTATATTCGAACTCGCCAGTGGGAGCAAAGGGCGTGATGCCATGGGAGCGCCGACTGAGCGCGTAAGGCCTATTCCCGTGGAGGACGTGCATGATCGCTGACATTACTAAGGCATCCTCCGTGGTTGCATATCCTTTTTCCTTAAAATAGTTTCTCGCACTCACAATTTCTTCTAGTGTCTTAGGATGGAAATAGTCCCTGATCTTCTTGTTTAAACCGAAATTATTCGCGTCTTCCAGCTCGGCTTTTGCAACTTTTTGCGTTTTTATCCACTGTTCGAGATCGGCAATGACCTGATTAATCTTTCTTGGCGAAGGAACATCCAATTTAGCCCGCGAAATGGCAATAGCCGCAGGGCTGATCTCAAATGAGTACGACTTTTTCCCTTGCAGCGCAGCTTCGAGAGGAATGGTTCCCACGCCACCAAAAAGATCGAGAACGCTCCCTCCACTTGGAACGAACGTTGCGACGAGTTGATGAGCGATCGACGGCTTTAGCTTGCCCTGATACGAACACAGCGAATGCATAGGGTCGCCCCAATTACGCTTCGCCATATCTCCAGAATGGTGAGGCATGAAAGTCTGGAAATCAGTCCATGATTTTTCCCATGAGAAATGTATCTGCGGCTCTTTCACGGTTTTTCGGTATTTAAATAACAGCAAAACCTGCCGCAATTCCTGCCCGTTATTGGACTGGCGCTTGCGGAGCGTAATGCTTTTTTCGAAAGTATAGCCCAGCGACATTAAAATTCTCTTAAAGATTTCATCAGTTTTTACGTGAACGCCGCCATAAATTGAATCGCCAAGATCAATAGCCAATACTGCGCCGGGATTAAGCTGCTTCCTGAGTCCATCGAAAATTATCCGCATATCGGCGAAATAGTCATGAACCATTTTGGGAATCCGCTTGTCATAAGCCTTCCGTTCCAAAACGGCCATCAATCGGCTCAGCGATGCGTCTTTAATCTCTTTCTTTGTGGTAAGCGACACATCGTTAATTCCTGCCGTCACTGCCAGCCTTCGGAAATTACTCAGATTTTCGGGATTCTTTAAATATCCCAAAAACCAAAGCTCAATTTTTGTATTCCGGAAGTAATTTGTGCCATTAAGGTATGGAGGACTGGTTATCACCGCGTCAATACCGAGAAACGGCAATTTCCCGATGGTACGTGCATCTTCGGTAATCAAAACAGGAGGTTGCTTCTGGTCGATTATTCTGAGGTCTTCGGCAATACGCTGTAGTCGGTTTTTAAGAGTCGTAAAATAATCCGTGCTCTTTAAATCATCCAATTCCTTTCCCTTCCTAAAGCGGAGATCGCCCTGTCGAATAAGGAGCGAGTTTTCTATTAACGAACCAAGCACCGCCACCGTGACAAGCTCGGATACCAAGACGTCCTCAAAGTAAAGGTTATTGAGATATGTCTTTGTTTTTAAAACATTACTGAAAGTGTCAGCATTAAAAAACTTACTCTTTCCGAAAGTATCTTGGTAGGCACGCTTAAGTTCTTGATTCTCTTCCTGCTTGAGAATGTCTCGCTTCAGTGTTTTAGAAGCACGCTCAAGAATATCGGCAATCTTCTTCCGATTAGCCGCACCTCTTGCTTTCGATTTTATACGGGTTAATACCTGCAGGAGTGGATTGACCTCTGAGTAATAGGCCGCATAGCCGAGATCAGATGCCACGAGGGGCGTAGTTCCGGTTCCTGAGAAAGGGTCATATATGACCTTTGCTTCTTTGCTGAGATATCCATCTATGATGGATTTCACGAAGTCCGGCGAATACCCTTCAAGATACGGGTACCACGCTTGTAGCGGAAGCTCTTTGCCCCCTTGAAAGGTCACGTGTAGAGGGTCAAAGTCGATCTTCTTGCCTTTCTTATTATTGAAGGCTTTTTTAAGTCGCAAAACGCAGTAACGATTCACCGAAAGTCCTTCTTTTTCTGCTTTGCTCTCCAAATCTTCAAAAGTATAGATGCCAACGATTTTTCTCACTTCGTGACTTGATAAGTATCTTACAGACTCGAATAGCTCTTGTTCATTATCAGAAAAAGCCAACGTCAAAGAACGCGACGACTCAGAATCGTTTCGCAGATCTGGGAAATAGATGGCTTTAAAGGTCTGTTTGGTCTCCATTTAGTAAAGTATATCATATTTATGATACCCTTTACTAAAACGACCTGTTGATAACTCACACTAGATAACCGATTCAAGCTAATCTGCTTGTTGTTGAGCAAAATTCCACCCTTGAGACACCCCAAAAGCTCTCGCTTCTCCCCAATGGTGCCTTCGCACAAAATGTATTTTGCATAACTTCGGATGTCTATGTCGGATACCTCGATCTTCGTCCGCGTGCCGAGGACGATCTGGTTGAATTTCTTGATCCGCTCGACTTCCGCCTTTATTTTGCCCTTTATTCCGATCTCGTCGATATCGATCGTCTCCATCAATCCTTCAAACTGCTTAATGAGCTCGCCCTCTTCGATGTAGCCGCACTTGCAGTTCTTGTCGGTGAACTTCGTGCAGCCGTAGTAGGCATAACGGTGGATGTTCCCGTTCTTCTGCTTCTTGAACTTCTCATCGGCGCTTACGCCGGAGCCGCATAGCCCACAGGTGATGAGCTTCGTGAATGCAAATTCCTTGCTCTCGACTTTCACGATGCGGCTGCTGATCTGCTCTTGTACGAGATCGAACAGCTCTTTTGAAATGAGTGCCTCATGCTTCCCCTGATACCAGTTGCCGCTCTTTCGCGGGTACTCGAAACGGCCATAATAAAAATCATTTGAGAGGATGAGGTAAATCATGCTGAGCGTCATATTCTTGTTCCCATACGGCGTTTTGAAGTTCATGTCGAACTTCAGCCAATGGAACAACTTCCGGGCGCTCCATTTTTCATACGCGACTTTCTCGAACATTTTTTTCACGATTGGAGCTCGCTCAGGATCCACCGTCACATATCCTCTCCGATCTGCCCGCTTCTCGTTCAAATAGCCAATTGGCGCAGGCGCAGGCCACAATCCCATCTCGCACCGCGTCCGTAAGCCACGCTTCACGTTGATGCTCTTATTGTCGTTCTCTAACTTCGCTTGACTGCATAAAATCATCAGGAGAAACTTCTCGTTTGGGGAATTTCTAAACTGTTGTCCGTACGTGCGGATTTCAAAGAGTCGCTTTTGATCCATGAGGTCCACGAGCGCCCCAAGGTCGCCCGCGTTGCGGCTCAAGCGATCTGGTGCCCATGTGAGGATGCCCGTATAGCGGCCGGATTCGATATCGCGCAGAAGCTCGTTGAATACGGTGCGCTGGCCCGAGTCTTTTGCCGAATGCGCCTCGCGGCGGATATCCACGATCTCCAATCCATCGCGTTCCGCGATCTGGAGCATCTCTTTGATTTGCGAATCAATCGACAAAGCCTGCTTCTCGGAGCTGTCCTCCGAGCTCTTGCGGGCATACAGGACATATCTGACCTTATCCGGAACCACCACTGGCGCGCTTCCTATCTGGGCATTAGCTTTTATATCCATACCCTAATGGATGACGCAAACCACCTTGGGCGTCCATAGAGCCCGCTGTCGATAACTCGAGCCCCTTGGGAACCCTTATTTTGCTATGGATTGTTCGTACGGGAAGTGCAGAACAGATCTATCTGTAGGCAATTTTTTATTCCTCCATTCATCGGCCCAAAGTCGGGCAGCATCTGCTAACCGCCCCTTCTTTCTGCCTTCGTCATCAAGAATTTTCAACGATTCCTCTGGCAAAAGCCAAATAAGTTGTCTGGCCGCCATCACCCTGACGCAATCATCCTTATGCTTTAAGAGCTTACGCATTGCCTTAAGTTCTGGATCTCTACTTCGAAGCTCCGTAAATGTCGTCCAAATAAATCCGTTCGTCCTATCCACTTCCGCAGATTTGTCATCGGGCGAGCTAAGATCCTTGTTCAGATTTATGCTTCCCATTACATAGCCATAGACTAATTCATCAATCGTGAGTTCCGTCCATTTTTTATCCCTTCTCGGTTTATAAAAGACAATCATATAGACGAGGAGAAACCAACCCGCACTTCGCAAATACCCCAACGGCGGATAGTCGATCGGCTTGAGGATTGGATAAATCGTCGCAAATATCGAAAAGACGTGAAGGGGTATCAATACAGCTACAAGAATAGCTATGTATTTATCTCGAGGATAATAGTATTTCTTCCATCCCAAAATTTGATAAATCAAGAGGGAAATGATGCCTATTAACTCTATGAGCTTAGCGGATACAACAAAAATCACCGGAGAAACTTGGATGTGAATGGACCCTGCGGGTATGAGTCCAAAAACGCCGAGCAGCCCGATAAACGGTACGATCATGGTCGCGAGCCATATGTAGAACCAAATAATTGTTTTATCAGATTTATTCATTTCGTCGAATTCTCTTGGTCTTCCTTATGCTTTCTTCTGTCGGTTACCCTAGGCCACTGCCCCAAACGCAAGTCACGATATGCTCCATCAAACTTCTTATAGTTTGGGTCGTCCAAATGCTTGTCATATTTCTCCAAGGGGTCGAAAAAATAAATAACAATGAAGAAAATTATTATGATCCCTATGACTATCGCGGGAAAGAGATCCATATTTTTAGAATATTTTTGGCATTAGGAAATAAAATATGCCCAACAGAACGAACAAAATTAAGGCCGCTGTTTTAGAGAATATTATACTCGAATATGACACGGACAGACTCGACGAATCTCGATGATATTTTTTATAGGTTCTTGGAAACAAATAAATGGGCAGTGCTGCGGCAAGGAGTACGGCCGCGATTGTCACGAAGTAAGTTCCGCTGTAATCTGACAACCCCCAAAATATCATAGTTATAATCAGCGCGATTACAAAGGCAATGACACCGAAGATGCCGCCAGCCACCATGTCAAACCGTCTTTCTTTTAGATCCAAGCGCGATTCTTTTTTACCGGGTAAATAACTCCCAATCAACCCGACAATGATTATCGCGTAAAGATAAATAAAGAAGTTATTCATTTCAGTTTATTAAGACCATTTGAACCCGAACGTCGACTCAAAAAAGTCGCTTTTATCCGGATTGCCATAACGATTCGGCTCTTCTTTACCCTTCCAAAAGACGAGTACCAATATCAATAAAATAGATAGCGTAAAGGGTATGCTTAACAAGATCCCCATTGTATAGGCGAGGGCTTTGCTCCAATTTAAATCAAAGCCCCTTCGTACGACGATCGAAATTCCTGTGATCCAAAAGAATAGATAAAATATGTCGAGTAAAATTACTTCCCAAAGAACGCTGTCCGAAAGCGGAAATTGGGCGATCGCAAAAACAAAACAATAGAAAAGGATGGCTCTGATTAATAGGGCGAAGAAGAAATTCTTTCGATTCATCCGACCCGTAAAATATGCCTTTAGCTTATCCATTTTTCAGAAAGATATTACTTCAGTTTGCAAAATTAACAGAGGAAAGCATTGCATCGAACATGGCCGAATCTGTGGCAGAATAGCCTCCATCTGACTCCAACTGCAATTTGACGAATTGCCTGTTGTCATTGAGCGGGATTATGTAAATTGCAACCACATTTCCATAGGATTTGGTTTTTGTATGCGTTAAATAGTTGTATTCGAGCCACTTATTGCCGTTGATAGTTTTGATCTGGTTGCTATCTATCGTTATGCCGTTGCTTTGAGCTGCGTGTTGGATCCCAGTAAGGAGCGGCGACAATTCCATACTGCTCGTCTCCGCATATAGAGTTCCTCCGATATCAGCATGATTATCCGGCGCGTTAATCGTGAAACTTAATTTATCCGACGCCTCATCAAGCGACCAATCTTGTGGATATCGCAACCAATTAATTGTCATCAATTGGTTCTGATAATTCTTATATCCGCTTGTGGCGGGAATTTCGCTCGTGCTACTTACCGCAGGAAGATTCGCGGGTTGGAATGCTGATGGCCAAATTCCTTTTATCGTAAAGATCAATCCGTAAGCGATGCCCAATGCGATCTCCACTCCAATCGCCACGCACCCAACGGCAAGTACAATTTTCTTTGTGGGCGAATAATTTTTGCGTTTTATGATTTCATAAAGACCGAAGGAGATCAGACACCCACCAATAATTCCTCCGAGACCTAGCCATTGCCCACCCCAAACAATGAGCGCGATGTATAAAATGAACCAGCCATACTCCTTTCTTTGGAATGCACCCGTTATATCCTTATTTATCGGACTAACTGCAAGAAAATATTGCCCCGAATCCCCGTGACATTTTTTAAGTCTGACAATTGAGTCCGGCTTAAATTCCCAGTCCTCCTCCGCGGTATCATAATCCGGCGTTGGAAGGATTTTGTAGCGTCGCCAGCCAACACGAATTGCTTTGGTAGGGCGAGAAACTTCGACGCCTTCACCAAGAAGACGGACGTGTATTTCGACCTCTTTATCCATGTTTAAAGCATAAACCCAAAACCTCGCTTTGTTAAACCGCTTTTTGTTCGAAATCCCATTGCACAATTAGGAAGTTCTCTGGCAAAAACCCCGCGCGAAATGCGGCCTCCAGCCATCGCACCTGTGTTCCCTGAATCCGATCTTTCTTGAATCGCTTCGATTCCGCGAAAATCATTTTGTCGCCATTCCACCCGAGCACATCCCAACAGCCGGAGTACGTGCCGTTAAGTTTCGCGATTTCCGCTAAGCGCCGCATCACTTCTCCATCGGCAATGGGCGCGAGAATCTGATTTTTGTATTTGTCATCCTTCCATTCGTCCAAATATTTTGGCTCTTTATCTCCCGTAGCGTACGTTTCAATCCACCGCGCTTGCCAGCCAGCATTGATAAAAAGATGCATGATGGCGAGCTCCGCGAACATCGGCTTCCCGCCGACGTCAATGAGCGCCTTATTGCCGAAGGTTTCTTTGATCGGTATGCCATCCCACTTTTTGAATACAAGATGGCATTCAGGAATCCGGACGACCTGTCCGGACGGTAGCGCGATCTCCTCGAATGAAATCGGCGCAAATAAATTGTTGTGGGGTTCGGGGTTCATGCGTGTGCAGCCGCATATGGGAGCCCCTTAACATAAAGCTCCCACCCAGCGATGGCCTTGCGGCCACCAACCCCGGTTTCCCGAGATAGCCTGCACGGCGCTCTGAGTGAGAGCTTGATGCCGTGCAGGCGTTTTAGAGACCATGCCGCTTCCTTACAGAAACGGTTTAGGCCCGGGCATTTGCCCTATGAAGTTGTAAGTGAATTGTAGCGCTTTTTAACGCTCCCATCCACCCTCTTATGGATGACGCCGATCCTCTTTGGCGTCAATGCCTGGTTCATCCAATTCATCGATGCCCAAATCCTCGCTCGTGAGGCCCGCCTCCTTACCCTTGGCCAGCCATTTCTTCTTATCTTTCTTCCATCCCTCGTACGAGGCGAAGAAAAGATCTACCAACTTTGCGTCCTCGCGGAATAATAATTCTATCATTGGCCGGATCCATTCTTTCGCCTTATCCGCGTTCATAAAAGTTTCGGAATGCTCATACCACTCGAACATCTTCTCGAATGTAACCGGGTATCCTTCAGGTTCCTTTTCGGTGCTCATGAAGTAATTAGTCTTGCTCTCCATCCTCTCGAATTGTTTGCCCCGCTCCAGGCCCATGAAGCGCTCGTCGTTATGGGAAAGCCAGTACGTCGCTGCACGGATGGATTGATTCTGGATGCCGTTGATGATGACGCTCTCCGCCGCATCGTTCATGCGCTTCCGTCCCAACCAAAGGGCATTCGTGACACTCTTCCAGAATTCCGGATACCGAGTCATCCAGCGATAGAACGTGCTGTGGTCAATTCCCATTTTTACGCAAACGTTGCGGATGATGGGCACCCGTTCAAGCTCAGCAAGGATCTCCTTCACGATATCCGGTCCGTACCGCATATTAGTCAATTTTCTTCGCCTTATCTCCCGTATACGCCTCGTAGCGCTTGATGATGAGGTCCACGAACACGGGGTCGATCTCGACCATGAAACAGACGCGCTTCAACTGATGCGCGGCCAGCAACTCGCCGCCACTGCCACCAAAAAGCGAGAGGATGTTGTCGCCCACGCGCGTACAACGCTTGATCGGTTTATCGTGAAGCGTAATCGGCTTCTGGGTTGGATGTTGATAGGAACGCGCGTCGAGCTTCCGTATTGCCCAGACGTCGATCATCTCCATGAACTGTTCGATCATCGCGTTGCCCGTGCCGATCTCCTTATTCATCACCTCGTCAAAATTGCGATGATTAGGAGAAAGATACGGTTTGCCGCGAAGCCCGTAAGTACAGGGCTCGTACACTTTCGAGAACGCGATCTGAGGCGTAGGGTTAGCTATCCCTTTGAGCCAGATGCAGATGCGCTTGAATGTAATACCGAGGTCGGCATAGATCTTCGCGATCAGCGGCACGTACGTTTCGTCGCTGTAATAGAAGATGTGAGCATCCTCATTCGTGACCGTGAGCGCGTTCTCAATCGATTTCCGTAATAGCGCCTCATAGTCCTCGTCGCTGCGGTTATCCTTCGCGGAACCGCCATAGTTCTTAATGCCTCCAATACCGGATTCGTACGAAAGATTGATATTGAAAATTGGGTCGCAATAAACCATATCGATCTTCGCATCACCGACGAGACGCTTTACGACCTTCGGGTCGGTCGCATCCCCGCAGATCAGTTTATGCGGTCCAAGCTGATAAAGGTCTCCCAATTTTGCCTGCGGAATCTTTATCTTCTTGCGCTCCTCCTCGACGTCGAACTGGTCCTCGTTTGTATCGAGGACTTCCGTAAAGAGATCAGTGATCTCCTCTTTCTCGAAGCCCGAATCAAGGAGCGTTTCGGTATCGAAATATTCAACCAGCAAATCCTCATCCCACTGACCCGTCACCTTGTTGCTCGTCAGAAGATACTGCTCGTACTCCCGCTTTGTGAGCGGGCGGTTCGGGATCCTGCAGTCGATCATCTCTTCGCCGCGTCCAAGGAGAATCATCGCCGCGACGCGTTGATGCCCCGCAATGATTTTCCCATCGACATCAATCGCCGGGATTTCTACAAGACCGAACTTCTGCAAGGAGTTTTTAAGATTTTTCATCTGCTGCTCCGAGATCTTACGCGGATTCTGCTTATACGGCAGCAGATCCTTCGCCCGCCGCTGAACCGTCTTCCAAATCAATGTTTCTTTATACATTTTTATTATGTAGCTGTGTTTTTATGAAGCGCATAACAAAACACCGGCCCACGAATGGGTCGGTGTTTTTGCGTCTACCTTTATAGTTTAGGGAGGGTGAGGTATCGACGGAACGCAACAACAGCCGCCACGATCGTGGAGACTTCTGTTGCCTTCGAAGATGACCCCTGAAACTTGAGCACTTGCCCAAGCCCGGCAATTTTCATCGATTTGGAGAACGCGCTATCGCGCTCAACCGCACAGCTTACATTACGGCTATACGCACTTGTAAAGGCTGAAAACTATTCGGGTTTCGATGTGCTTACTCGCATTCTTATCCCGAACAGAATTTTGGTCAATCTGGGCTCCTGTGTATAACTTTTCAATCAATAGACCACCCTTGAGGGATGCTGGCAATATAGGCGGAATTCCACTAGAATCCCAGATAAATAGGGACGGTCCCTACAAATATGAGTTCACGAGGATCCCGATATATAAGGGGCATTTCTGGCCCAGCGCTCACAACCAGTCTTCTACAAGGAGGTAAGGTTTTCGCGCTTTCCACCTTCGTTTCATCTATCTTGATCGGAGTATTTGCCTATTTATCCGTGAACTCATCGGCAATCTCACGCAGCGTCGGCGCTCAGAAGTGGATCAGCTTTTTTACTTTGTCGCTCATTCTTCTCATAGCGCTAGTGCTCTACGCAATTATTGTCCGCGCATTTAAAATTTTTAAGCGAGTAAGGAACAGCGGGCGTTGGGATAGCATCCTCGCGGTAACGTGCGGAGTTCTTGCTGTCCTGTATATTTCTTTCAGAATTCCCGGAGTGTTAGCTCCACTGCCTTTCGATTCTCAAAACCTGCAAAGTCTTCTTATCCTCCTAATAATTTCAACCGTTGGCTTCTTCGCCATTGTTATTATTAAGAGTAGAAAAAATCATGCGGAAAGCTTTTTCTTGGATGACCAACCCGAAGAAGATGAACGATGTGACTATTTAAGATTTAAGGAGGACGCCCACATTTTCGCCGAGCAAGTTTTAAATGGTTTCTCCGAGAAGAGTATCGTGTTTGGATTGGATGCTCCTTGGGGCGCTGGTAAATCTACTTACCTCAACTTCTGTAAGAAGTACTGGGAGAAGCAGCATCCGGACAAGGTAGCCGTCTTTGATTTCCAGCCGTTGTATTTCATCGGTGCGAGTGATATTTTTGATAAATTCGCCGCTGAATTTGCCCGGACAATCAAAGACCAGCTCTATGTCCCGAACTTCAGCGACACTTTCAGTAAATACGTGAAGATGCTAAAAAGCATCGGCTTCGATTTTTGGGGAGGAAAATTTTCATTGGACAATGGCGTGAGCACGTTGAGCGCATTCGACGATCTTAAAAATACTTTAGCAGCGCTTGATAGGAAAATTATCGTGATAATCGATGATCTCGACCGTCTGCCACTCGAGGACATTAAAACCATGCTCGACGTAGTCAAAAAAAGCTTTGTCCTGCCCAATGTCACATACGTGATCTGCTATGAGACGGAAAACATCAATGCGTTCGGCGCCGAACTCAAGACGACCGAAGCCACCGCTAATATAAGCGGCGCAAGCAATTTCAGCTTGCAAGCAACCTCCTCAGAAAGACTTGATCATGCGAAAATCGCTGAATATTTTGAAAAGGTCATCAACGTCAAGAAGACGCTGGTTGCACCAAGGGAAAATCTAAAAAATTATCTCATCTCGGAGATTGGTAAAATGGCGACCATTGCCCCGGACGGCGAATCATTCAACCTTCTTTCTCCAGAGTCTTTGGATGCTGCGACCGCTGCGATCGAAAAGATATTTGACCCCGCCGACTATGAGAAATATGTAACGTATATTGGCGACCTAAGGAAAGTTAAACGCCTTCTCAACATCGTAAAGATGCAAGTAAACAATCTGAACCTCGACGAGATCGACATAAATTTCTACGACCTCCTTAACCTGTTTTTGATATATATCAATTTCCCAAATATATTCAGGAAAATTTACATCACGGAGACGGGCGGTGCTCGCGGCTTCTTCTCCCTTACATGGAATTACAACGGCGATGCACATCGGTCGAGCTATAAGAATTCCAAGGAATACAAAGATTATATTGCCTCCCTCTCGTCGAAAGAGAGATTTCTAATCGAAAAAATATTTTCCGAGAATCGTTTCGCGGATAGCAGCGTTATGAACACGAAGGGCAAGGAAGATATAGAGGATCCGAAGGTTCGGGCTAATTCCGCCGCGTTCAATGGCGGCCTTGCCGATGCGGGGAAAAATCTTGAGGACTATTTGAATTTAATCGTAAAGAATGAAAAGCCCCTGACCCAAGAAGCTTATAATTTCCATTTCAAAAACGTCCGCCGCCTGATCAACGGCGAACGCCTTCAAACCATTTTTGAAGATCCTCGCTATAACCTTGCCAATGGGGAGAAAACAAGAATGACATTTTTGCGAATACTCACTACGAACCTCGACAAAGTTCCCTTTGCCACGGCGCAAGTGATAATCGATGATCTCCTTGATGATGCTAAAACTTATGCTGCGACCGAAAATGGCGATTTCGATATTGGATTACGACACAACCTCGATATGTATTTGGTCATGCTGCTCGATAAACGGGGTTGGCAGGACAAAGATGGCGATAGTGTTGAAAACACCGACGATAACGTGAAGGAAATCGCGAAGCGGGTGTTCGGCGAAGATCCCTACGTCGACAAGGGTGTACTGGATAAATTGTCAGAGTCATCTCGCGGCATTGCAGGAATTTACGACTTGATTGCATTTAGACTTTTCTGCAGCCAAGATCGCGGGGGGCAATTTTACAATCTTTATCGATCATTAAGCATACACGCAGACGCGGCTGCCCCTAACCAAGGACCCATCCGAGACATTCTTATTCAAGAAATGCGAGAGATATCCCAGAAAGTATTCGCCATTTTCAAGGAACGATATATCACACCCGGCAAAAATATCTTTGAAGAAGCCGCCGCCATGACAGACGAAGAATGCTTCGCTGGGTCTCTGGAATATGTTCGAAAGGCGGTGGAAGAAAAACACACAGATATAGAAGTCGAAAAGGAGAAAATACGGGCGCGTCTTCTCACGCTCATCATTTTCCAGATGACTAATAACATCATCGACATGGGAATCGGAACTGGTTTTTATGATGAAACAGGAACTGGCAACGCTTCCGGAATTAATGGACTGATGAACCAGTATCTATTCGGCATTTGCTTCAATATCGATGAAGGACATCCGATAAAGAATGCCGAATTCTTCGTGAATTTCTTGCTTATGAATTTTGGCTCGGGCGTGGGGCGCCGTGGTTTTGAATATCTCCCAAGCGAAGGCCAATACTTCCGCTTCTTGGATAAGGATTCAATGGTTGCATACTGGCAAAAGAATTCTGAAAAAATTAAATCTCATTTGGCAAACAGAAAGGATATCATCTATTCACCAGGATATAGCGCTTCCTACTCCGAAGATTTGCCAAAAGTCTATTCGCTTCTCGACGGACTTATCGCTCAGCCGAAAGAAAATCCCGCAGTCGAAAATTTGCCCGCTGCCCAAATCGTTGCTGAACTTCCAATTGCGCAAGAGGAAATCGATCTTTAGTCCGATGTATCAATATCCAAAAGAGTGGAACAACTATAAATCCTCAAAAGAATACCAATCGCTCATAGCAACGATCCTGAGGGGCATATTTCAGCCTGATATGGTTTATGTCGAATGGGATTCCTCAACGTATAGTCTCCACCCGCGAGCATCTCAAACGCTGTACGCCCCGCGAACAGATATCGCCGTTGGACCCTTCAACAGCGGCATGGAACTCGATATAGGCGTCGATACGACGACAGTAATGAAAGCGCATCCGCTCGTTAAGAAAGTTGCGGAGCGAAACGGGATTGGTTGGAATGATTTTTCCCGCTGCTTTTTGGCCATAGAAATCGTGTTCAGTGGCGCTTCGAAATATATTCTAGGCGATCTGGCTAACGCGAGCTATACGGGCTCGATTGGATTCATAATTACGCGCGAAGGGAAACTGCACAGTAAAGCGCTTCGCATGAGCCATTACTATCAATCCCAATCGGACTCAGAGGCAGCCCCAATGCGGAACATCATGATTTTTACCGATAAAGATTTTCTGCAATTCCTTTGGGAGCTACAGCATCCCGAACAGGTTTGGAGAGCGTTACTTGATGAGAAATATAAAATAACATTCGGTGGGTTTTGGGGCGGCACAAGCTTCCCTGTTAAAACATGGACTGATCGAGTTGGCGTCGATGAAGACGATTCAGATTCGAGAAGCATGAAAAAGTTTTCCATTCTCAACATTCCCGCAAAGAAGATTGTTGAAATTTTAGAGGTTGGGCTTATTGCCCGGAGATATATCGTCCCTACGAATGTCGCCTGGATATATAAGCTGACCACAAAACAAGGAGGAACTCAGAAGGTCATGCTTGTTATGGATATGGGCGCTCGACCGGAATTAAGAGGTAAAGGAATCGACGACCAGATCATCGACATCTTCACTGAAATTGCAAAAAAGAATGGCTGTTCGTGTATTGCAACCGAACTTGCCGAGATCCCGCGCGCAGAACCGCTCGAGGCGCAGATAGAAATGCTTAAAAATCACGGTTTTGAGGTCTGGCATGATGGCCGTGCGGAATTCAGCGGCTGGCTTGCTAAGAAGACACTCCAGGGCTCACAAGCCGCCTTAAATGCGACCCCAGCATCATCTGTCCCGAACTACGGCTGAGTGTCGCATTTGTCGCATTTTGACCCGTCCGACGTGCCTCAGCGCCCGACGGCAAGTACGCCCTCCGGGACGCTTGTGGGGTAAGGATTTCTAATTTTCCGCGACCGACGTGTCCAGCAATATGAAAAAAGACTGACTTCCTGTCGGTCTTTTTTCATACTCGTTCTCGTGGGCCTGGATTCGAACGAGCGGAGGGGGTCGGGGAACCGCGGCCGGTTCCCCGTGTCGGAGGGTCGCGCGCTTCGCGCGACAGTGCGGCACCGAGGGTGCCGCAGGCGCAGGCCCGTCAACGACGGGCCGAGCAGTGAGAATCCAGGCCCGGCACTAGACATTTCCCTGCGTTTATGCTATTCCTTTTTTAGCATCGATTTAACATTTCAATCGTGGAGGCCCGCATGGAGGCTCATATCACCATCGTTTTTTCTCGCAACATGAAGCGTGCGGTAGCGGAAAGAATCGTTCAAAAACTCGAGGATGAAGAGCTTGGCGTGAAGATCGCAAAGATCACCTTTGTGGAAAATCCAACGCTTTGCACGATGACCGTCCGGCAATACCTTACCGAAGAGCGTTGGCAAACCGTTCACCAGGACCTTGTCGGATTTACCCGTGCCTACAACTGCTTAGCGAACGCCCAAACCGATTATAAGATCGAAACAATCGGAGAGATACTCGCCCTCGGGAGGGATGAATTTTTCAAGACGCGGAATCTCGGAAGGAAGACCCTGCGCGCCCTCGAAGCAGTATTCGATCACGATGGCCTAAGCTTCTAAATTCCCCTTTGTTTTTTCACCGCCGCCTAGAGATGGGCGGCTTTTTCTTCGAGCGCAGTTCGAACATCGTCCAGACCCGGCAGCAATTGACAAATTACAGTTTTGGTATCATAATATCCCCCAGCAGGAGGGTCGAATGAAAAACGTTTTGTACGTTCTTTTCGTGGGATTGCTTTTTCTTACGGGATGCAACATACAATCTCCCGTATCCGTCGGCAGCGAGGACGCAAAAGACGTTATGGATTCCCTCACCTACGCCAAGGACCCGCGAACTAAGCTTTGCTTCGCCCTTGTTGCGTCACGACACGCCGCTGCGCCCGGCTCGAATGGTTTCACCATCACGTATGTGCCATGCACTCCGGAGGTGGAGGCGCGGATCACAAAGTAGAAGTGGCCTTAGTGTCCCTTGGAGACCCGCTGCTGTCTGGCGGGTTTTTATTTTGAAATGCTTAGAGCAGTTCCGATATTGCTCAATCTCTGCATCCATTTAGTTTAGATACGATGGACCAGGTCGGGTCGAATATCATGGATCAAAAAATGCAGTAGAATCAGATTATGGTCGCTCGGATCCCAGCAGGGCCGAATGACACGAAATCCATGCCTTTATCAGAACGGCAACAAATCAAAAAATATATCGCGGACCAGGCTGAACCGAAAAGAAGCGAGATGAGCGATTTGCATCGCCTCATCCTCCGCGCCCTGCCCAACTGCAAGTTGTGGTTCCTGAGTGGCAAGGACAGCGAGGGTCGAACGGTCTCCAACCCCAGCATAGGATACGGGTCGCACACCATGAAATATGCGAATGGAACGAGCAAGGAATTTTACCAAGTCGGCATGAGCGCGAACACGGCCGGCATCTCGATCTATATCATGAGCATGAAAGACAAGACGTACCTGGCTCGAACGTATGGAAAGAAACTGGGCAAAGCAAGCGTGAGCGGATATTGCATCAAGTTCAGAACCCTGAAGGATGTAAACACCGACATCCTTGAGGCGGCGATACGAGATGCGAAGCGGGCGAAATAATCCTAAGCAGCGTTATTCGAGACAAGAAAAACCGGGAACCCGTGCGATTCACCACACGAACGGAATAAGCCTTTTCGTCTTCTTCTGATATTCCGGATAGTCGTTCGGGAAAAGATCGAGCATGATCCTCTCTTCTTTATTGATGCGCAGGCCGAAAACGAGCAGGGCGATGACGAACGTTCCGATCCCGAAAGCGCTTCCGGTGAGCGCCCCGCCGAATGCCATGAGCAGGACGCCGGTATAGATAGGATGACGGACATAGGCATAAGGGCCCGACGTCACGAGTTCATGCTGCTCTTTTATGGCCGGCCGCGGACTCCAATTGCGCCCGAGGTTCACCCTGGCCCAGATCGCGAAGGCGAGCCCGACGACCGCAAGCGCGGCAGCCGTCCAATCAAGCACGGGGTTTTCGGGGAAAATGCCGTGCGAAAAGGCCCATCCGGGGCCGACATCATGTGCCGTCCCCGCGGCGATGCGCGTCGCCGCAACAACCAGGACCGCGGCCGCGATGATGCGCAGCAGCCAAAATGACCGCCACGCGCCGCCAAAGCCTCCGCTGATATCCCGCTTCACGTTGAACGCCGAAACAACCCAGAACAGGATGAAGGCGGCCCAGCAGAGAAGAAAAACGTCATCATAGGTGATCATCACCTTCATCTTACAACGAATCCCCCTTCGACTCGACTTATCCACTTGCCCGCCGATCCGATCCCGGCAACAATGAAAGCAGCTGCAGTCATTTCAATAACCCTTGGAGGTGGAGCGTGGTCGATTTTGCCATCTACGGTGACGAGGACCGACAGCTCTATCTTTCGTACTGGTACGAGCGCCTGAGTCGCCATCTGCTGCACATGACGTTGCTTTCCCCGGACCAGTGGTTCTCTGAAAAAGGGCAATGCCGCTACGACCTTACGGACGGCCCGCTGAACGCCTATGTCGAAGTGAAAGGGGCGGCCAACACGGACCAGCTCAAGCTGTTCGATGATCAGCTCGACGAACAGCTCAGCGAACTCGGATTCCCCGTCGAAGACGGTTTCGTCTGGATCTTCGGCTATCGCAACCGGGACACCCAGGATGGCGACCGGCTTCTCAAGCGCACGAGCGGCAAAAGCTGGGAGGCCCTTTCGGACTTCCTGGCGACGCGCACGAACGTCGCGTACGTGATCGACATCAGGCTGCTCGACCTGCTCCGACAGAAGAAGGGTCTGCGTCCTTACAACCGCGACGAAGGCAACCCGCGCCGCGTGGTGCGGATCAACCGGACAGACCTGCGCGATCTGGCCGACGATGCGCGCAAAGGCCTCGCCGATCTCGGCGTCACCGACCACGTCCTCGCGCGATGGCTTCCCCCGGGAGCGCGGCGGCTGCGATCGCGGACCATTCGGACCGACTTCGACGGACGACCGATCTCGTTCGAACTTAACCTTCTCGTTCCCAACGGATTCAAAGCGCGTTTCCTGCGGCGCCTGAACGGCACCGTGCAGCGCGAGACGATCCACTGACCCCGACCCGACCATGCGTTTTGGTCGGGTTTTTTCTTGGATTCCGTGCTATCATAAGTCCATGAACGACTCCGGCTTTTATGGTCTCGGCATCGCGCCGGGCATCCTTACGATCCTCGACAAGCTGCGCTTCATGGCGCCGACCCCCATCCAGGAGCGTGCCATTCCGCCCGCCATCGAAGGCAAGGACCTCATGGGCCTCGCGCAGACCGGCACCGGCAAGACGCTCGCGTTCGGCGTCCCGATGATCCAGGCCGCCCTCGCCGGAAAGAAGGGGCTTGTCGTGCTGCCCACCCGCGAACTCGCGCTGCAGGTGAAGGAAACGATTCAGAAGATCGGCGGAACGCTCGGCATCCGCACCGTCCTGCTCGTCGGCGGCGAGTCGATGCACCGGCAGGTGCAGGAGCTCAGGACGAACCCCGCGATCGTGATCGGCACGCCCGGGCGCATGATCGACCACCTCGAGCAGCGCACGCTCACGCTGAATCATATCGGTATCCTCGTGCTCGACGAGGCGGACCGCATGCTCGACATGGGGTTCGCGCCGCAGCTCAGGCGGCTGCTTGCGACCGTCCCCAAGGAGCGGCAGACGATGCTTTTTTCGGCAACGATGCCCAACACCATCCTCGACCTCGCGCACTCCTATATGAAGCTTCCGCTGCGCATCGAGATCGCGCCGCCCGGAACCGCGAGCGGCAAGGTGACGCAGGAAGTCTTCTTCGTCACGAAACCCGACAAGCCGCGGCTGCTTGAGCGGCTGCTCGGCGACTATAAGGGATCGGTCCTCGTCTTTTCACGCACGAAGTTCGGGGCGAAGAAGATCGCGGCGAGCGTGCGCGGCCTCGGGCATACGGCCGCAGAACTGCACTCGAACAAGTCCCTCAACCAGCGGCGCGAGGCGCTTGAGGGTTTCAGGAACGGGAAATACCGCGTGCTGTGCGCCACCGACATCGCGGCGCGCGGCATCGACGTGAAAGGCATCGAGCTCGTCGTGAACTATGATCTGCCGTCCGTCGCCGACGATTACGTGCATCGCATCGGCCGCACGGCCCGGGCGGGCGCTGCCGGCCATGCGATCTCGTTTGCCGAACCGAGCCAGCAGCGCGACATCCGCGACATCGAGCGCCTGATCAGGACGACCCTGCCGCAATCCAAACTGCCCGACCTTCCCCCGGCGCGCACGATGCCGTCACCCCAGCAAGGCCCGTTCCAGCAGCGGCGCCCGCCCGCTGAGCATAATCCGCGTTCTTCGCATGGTCGCGGCCGGCGGCCGTTCAGACGAAGGGGTTAGGCAACGCCGCGCGCTGCATGTCGCAAACGAAAAAGGACCGATCATATCGGTCCTTTTCTCTCGTCGGCACTTGCTCGGGCGTACTGCGCTATTTCGGCTGCCACTCGGTCGCCTGCAAAAGGCCGAAGACGTTGCCTTCGCTGTCCGTGGCGCGCGAGAACCAGCCGAGCCCCTTCATCTCCCACTTCTCCTTTCCCTCCCAGGGCTCGATGCGGCCGCCGTTGTCCTTGATCGCCTTGATCACGCGGTCCATGTCATCGACGAGGACGGTGCAATCGAAGCTGTGCAGCTGGCGCTGCGGGTTGTCCGTCCTCTTATATAATCCCCCGTCGATGCCGGGGCCTTCGCCCGTCATGACCATCCAATAGTCCATGCCGACGCCCGGCATGGTGGATTTCTCGATCTTCCAACCCAGGGCGTTTTCATAGAACTTCTTGGCCCGCTCCGGATCATCGGCTTGAACCTCGAAATGTATCGGTCGGTTATTCATGATTTTTTAATGTTGGTTATGAGATAGCTTGCTCGACCTTTCATGGCGTATCTGCCGAATGATTATAGCATCGAAAAGGCTAAGATCTTTCATTGAGCGTCGGCTGAATGTTAAAATTCATTTAATAAACCGTATTATCAATCATGAAAACCATCACCCCGCACCTGTGGTTCGACAAAGAAGCGAAAAAGGCCGCCGAATTCTATGTGTCGGTCTTTCCGAATTCCAAGATCACCCATGCGTCGGTCATCCACGACACGCCGAGCGGCGACTCCGAAATCGTAGCCTTTGAACTGAACGGCCAGCCCTTCATGGCGATCAGCGCCGGCCCGCTGTTCAAGTTCACGGAAGCAGTCTCGTTCGTCATCCCGTGCGAGTCGCAGGAGGAAGTCGATTATTATTGGGATAAGCTTTCCGCCGATCCGAAAGCCGAGCAGTGCGGCTGGCTGAAGGATCAGTTCGGACTCTCGTGGCAGGTGGTGCCGACCGCCATGACCAAGATGATGAGCACGGGAACGCCCGAGCAGCTCGCCCGCGTCACGCAGGCATTCCTCAAAATGAAGAAGTTCGACATCGCGACGCTCGAAAGGGCCTTCAACGGCGCGTAGCGTTCGGCGCCTCGAAAAAGCCGACGATCCTCGCCTCGGTTGCGAGCGGCTTCTTGCGCAGGTCGTGCTCCCATACGCGCAGCACGCTCCATCCCTTGCGCCTCAGCGCGGCGCGCGTGCGGCGGTCGCGGCGCATGTTGCTTTCGATCTTCGCAACCCAGAACGGCGGCAGCTTGGCGCGCTTTTCATGAAATTTCCATCCGTGCCAGAAATCGCCGTCGATGAAGACGGCTTTCTTCTTTATGGGAAGGGCGACATCGGGACGTCCCGGCAGGTTGTGATGGCGCCTGAAACGGATCTTGCGGCGGCGCAGCAACGCGAACACCTGCCGCTCGATCGAGGTGTTCTTGCCCCGGATGCGCGCCATGATCTCGCTCCGCTTCTTTTTCGTGAAAATGTCAGCTATGCGTTTCATTATACATGCCGACACGCGTCGGGCGGAGTATTGGACAATGAATCGTAATTATGCTATTATAGCTTCAGACCCCGGCGCAGGAGGCGCGCATGAAAAGACTCGCGTTCGCCATCATCGTCCTCGTGATCCTGATCGCTCCGTTGCCTCTCGGCGCGGAACGGCTGAAGATCATCGGGATCGACGCCAACAACAAGGTTGTCGCGACCGTCAAACTCGGCAAGGTCACGCTCAGGCAGGCCGTGCAGATTGCGGCGGAGCTTTCGAAGGACGCCAGGATCGTCTATCTGGTGTGCAAGAAGGGCTTCTGGCATGACGCCTATTATGCCCCCGACCCGATAGGAGCCGTCCACAAGCGGCACGGACCCGCAAAAAATCGCGACAA
>Ga0335069_10001554_pt1 | contig 36760 bp, 22 predicted proteins | sample Lox_Sample_11_FD_206714 | JGI IMG/M metagenome (GOLD analysis project Ga0335069, IMG submission 206714) | Soil microbial communities from Loxahatchee National Wildlife Refuge, Florida, United States - Lox_Sample_1.1 | ecosystem: Environmental > Terrestrial > Soil > Wetlands | place: USA... | reverse complement strand
TCGGCGCGGCCCACCGCCCTGCCCCGCGCGGGCAAGATGCCCGCGCCACGGTGGGCCGGACGCCCTCGTTACAGGTGAAACAGCAGCGACTCTACCTTCCTTATGTCGCGCGCTCTGATGTGCCGTGGCAATGTGCCGCGGCAATTGACAATTTGCGCAACTCAGACGATATTAATAGGTCCGTTAGCCGGGTGGAGCGCGCTCCGCCCGCCGGCTGTCCCGTTGTAGCGGCTTCAGCAATTTGCGTACCTCAAGGCAGGGATTGCCGGAGAGCTTGCCACTTATCTCTTACCCGGTGAAGCCGGGGGGGCTCCAGGATCCGCACGTTCTCACACCAAAAGGTCAAATCTCGACCTTGCGTTGGGAAAACCGGGATGCCCAGCAATACCTGACCGGGCCTTTTTTGCCGGTTCCAGCTCGAGCCGGAGGCAGCGTCAGGCGCGATTTGATCATCAACTTACGAGTGGTCTCCTGCAAGGTCCCGCAATGGCGAGTGAGGCTGGAGTTCCGGAGCCCGCGTTTCTCACTCGAGCAAGCTGTTCGGAAAGGTGAAGCGGCGTTGGGACGCCGCCACCGGCGCGCGGCAACCCAGGAAGCGACGGAAGAGAGCCGCTGCCACTCGGGCAGTGCCTTTCTTGTACCCTGCCAGACCCCGATCACTTGTTCGTTGCAGGATGGACCCGGTGGTATAGTGACTGTTCCAAGACCGCACTGTGCGCAGATGGAAAAGACATGGATGAGGGCGGGAGGCAACACGGGAATATGAAGAAGCTGGCGGCGTCATTGTGGCTCGTGCTGTGGATGTGCGGTTGTGGCGGAGGAGGCGGCACCCAGCCACCTTCGAGTTCAAATATCACAGTTTCCCTCTCTCCCAAGGCTCAAATTGCCATTGACCAAGGCCAGACGGCCAGCTACACGGCAACCCTCCAAAATGATTCTTCAAGCCAGGGCGTCACTTGGAGCGTTACGGGTGCAGGATGCACGGGCAGTGCTTGCGGCACCTTCACGGCAACGACGTCCACTACGGCCACCTACAAAGCTCCGGCCTTGATCGCGAACATATCCACGGTCACGATTAAGGCGACCTCGGCGGCGGATTCCACCAAGTCGGCTTCGGCGGTCGTGCAGCTTAACCCTCCGCCGCAGATCTCCACAATCACGCTTCCCAATGCCACGCCGGCCAATTACTATCCCGCGCAGAACTATAGCCAGACGCTCCAGGCCAGCGGCGGCGTGGGCAGTCTCACTTGGACCATCGTGAGCGGTTCGCTGCCGGGCGGAATGCAGTTGAGCCCTGGCGGACTCATCTACGGGACGCCAACCAGCAGCAGCACTTCCGACGTCACGTCCAACTTCACCGTGCAGGCAACCGATAGCTCGCAGGCGGCGGACGGGACCCTGTCCACGCAGCGGGCACTGAGCATCACCGTGGTGGGAGTTCTGACCGTCACCACGACGACGTCTGCGCTGCCCATCGGCACGCTGGGCACAGCCTACTCAGTCCCCATTGAGAGCGTCGGCGGGACGCTGCCCGTCACCTGGCAACTGGTAAAGACCGGAGGCTCCCTCCCGGCCGGGCTTAGCTTGCAGGGAAGCAGCAACACGAGTTCAACCCTTATTTCCGGGACACCGACACAGATAGGGAATTTCAGCGTTCAAATCCAAGCCGTCGACTCCAGCACGCCGCGGCAAACGTCGCAGCTGCAAACGCTAACCGTGGTGATTAACTCCGCGCCGCTGGTGGTCACCTCCACGGCGCTTCCCAACGCCACGGAGGGGCTGCCCTATAACGCGCAGCTTGTGGCGTCGGGAGGATCGGCGCCGTACTCGTGGAGCCAGAGTGGCGCGCCCACGTCGTGGCTCACCTTTCCCGCTTCGGGGACTCTGTCCGGAACTCCCGTGGCCGCAAACGTGGGTGTAACCGAATTCCCTGTAACCGTGACTGACGCCCTGGGGGCGACCGCGACGGCCACCGTGAGCCTCACCGTCGAGAATGCGGCGGCGACTTGCGCTGACACGGGAAACGAGAGTGCCATCAACGGGCAATACGCTTTCAATCTCAGCGGCTACACCGACCGCGGCTTCTTGAGCCTGGTCGGGGCCTTTACGGCCGACGGGAGCGGCAACATCACGGCTGGTGAAGTGGACACCAACGGCATCCTCGGAGCCCAAACGGGCAGCCTCTATTCCACCACCAGCGCCAGCGGCCAGCCGAGCAGTTTCTATAAGGTGGGTGCGAACAACCTCGGCTGCGCTACGTTCGCGACGCCGTTTGGGACTTTCGTCACGCGCTTCTCACTTGCTCCCCCCACTGCGGGCACGGCCGCGACGCGCGGGCGCATCATCTCGTGGGACGCGCCGACCTCCAGCGCTTACCTCGGGACCGGGCGGATCGCGCGGCAAAGCATCAGTGACTTCGTCACCGGCGTAAATGGCCGGTACGTTTTCCGCGAGTCCGGATGGGACATGGAGGAAGGCGGCGGGCGCATGGCTTGCGCCGGCTACTTCCTCGCCAGCAAGTTTATCGTGAGCGGCTCCCAACAAGACTGCAATGACGCCGGCACAGCCTCCACGCCCGTCACCGGCGCCACCGTCCCGCCCGGCACCTATACCGCCTTCGACTTGAACGGCCGCGCGACCGCCACCATGACGACGGTAAGTTCCTCGGGCACCATCACGTATCATTTCACGCTCTACATGATCTCGGCATCCGACCTCCTGCTGGTCAACTCCGATGCCTATCCCGCTTTGGGCGGCGAGATGGTGGTCCAGACCGTGCCCACCGGGTCCACGGGCTTTAGCCATGCCTCGCTGAGCGGGAACACCGTTTTCTATTTGAACGGCGGGGACAGTTCAGGAGCCGGCGTGTCGCTGAACCTGGCGAATTTCGATGGCGCCAGCAGCTCCACGGTCACAAGCTATCTCGATTATCAGGGCGTCTGGGCAGGAGGAACACCGCCCCTTTCGCTCACTTGCCCTTACGCCGTCGAGGCCAGTGGACGCGTCACCATCAATTGCTCCTCTTCGGAGACGGGCGGAGAGTACGCGGCGCTGCACCTTTACCTGACGGACCTCAATACGGGCTTCGTGCTCGATACGCTGAGCGGAGTGGACGCCGGCGCCCTGCTGCCTCAGAGCGGCAACGGTTCGTTCAGCAACGGCTCTTTGTCAGGAACCTTCACCACCGGCGTGGCGGAAGTGGTGAGTCAAGGGATCGGAACGTTGTCCGCGGGCCTGAGCACGCTCAGCTCGGGAGCGGCCACCGGCACACGCGATGAGACCTCCATCAGCGCCCAGACGGCTGACCGCGCCTTCACCGACGCTTACACCATCAACGCGGACGGAACATTTACGGCGACCTCATCCGCCAGCCCGTTGGTGGGAGTGGTCGTCAACACCCACACGGTCTGGGTGCTCGACCCGGCCAGCATCAGCACGGCGTACCCAACGCTGCTGCTGGTGCAACAGTGAGCTAACTACAACAGCCTGAATTGCGGCAGGAACTGACGGCGATTGTAGCGGCGGTCTATGACCGCCGCTACAGTTTGCCCGTGGCGGCTGCGGAACGCGCCGGCTTCTAGGTGACGCTGCCTATTTCCACCCCTCGCGCTCGCGCAGGCTCGTAATGTGGGCCACGTGATGCCGCCCATGCCAGGCGTACAGCGCCAAGTACTTTTCGAGCGTGACTCTCCCCATCTCCGGATGCCACAGGGCGCGCGCAAAACTCTCCGCGGGGAGAGAGGAGAGCAGCAGCACCCAACGCTGGTGCAGCCCTTCCAGAAGCTTCAGCGAGAGTTCCACCGGGGCCGTGTGCGCGTCGCTCAGTTGCGCCCAGCTTTCCTGATTGTAAGGCTTGATGGGCGGCTCATCTTCCGTCAGCGCCAGCCGGAAACGCACATAACTGTTCACGTGGCTATCGGCCAGATGGTGCGCCACCTGCCGGACACTCCATCCTCCCGGCCGGTAGGGTGTATCAAGCTGCGAATCGCTCAGGCCCGTGACCGCGGCCCGCAACTGCACGGGCGTCCGGGCAATCTCCTCCAACCACTGCCGCCGCTCGGCCTCGGTGGCCAACAGTCCTTCACCTCGCCGATTCCAAGTGAATTTGCCAATAGGATATTGCAGATCCATCGTCTTCCTCCCGTCCGGCCCGAAGGCCGCGCTGCCTCTTATCCCTACCCACGGTGAAATTCCGGCAGCGCACTCCGCCCCCACGTGCGCTCGACGATAAATTGCATTCTATCCTGCCCCCTGGGAATAGGCCATCGCTGAGGTTCTCCCACTCGCAACCCGCGACGGTGCCGCAGTTCGGCATTTGTAGCGGCGGTCGATGACCGCCGAGCGGCACACTGTGGCGGCGGTTTATGACCGCCGAACGGCGCTCATAGAGCGCCGTTACAGCGCTCGCAGGGCGGTCTTCACGCCGTACCCCTCAGCGGTGGTACCACGGTGCCGGTACGGCGGGTGCGTTGACGGTGCGTGCGGGAGCCGTTAGGATGACGCTCCATTAGCGTGCGGCCAGCCTGGCTCGCACTGACGTAACCGGCGAAAACTCAGGAGGGGCACGAAATGCCACAAAGGCGAGCAGAGCGGGTCCGTTTCCAAACCGCCATGCCCGTCGGCTTCGTCGGGGGCAACGAGCACTTCGTCGCCTCTCTTTCTGAGTTCAGCCCCTTCGGCCTTTCGGTCAAGACACCGCAGAGCGTCACGCCGGGGGCAGTCGTCCGCTTGGGCATCAAAGTGGACGCGGACTATTTCCGCGCCGCGGCGGTCGTCCGCGCCCGATTCTCCGACGGGTTTGCCGTGGAGTTTCTCTCCATGACCTCGATGGACCGGGAACTGCTGCGGCGCATCTACCTTCGTCTCCAACGCGTTAACCCTCCTCTCACCCCAAAGTAAGGACAGACGGCGTTCGCCCTGGGCGGACGCCGCCTGCCCCTGCCCCGCGCGCAACACGGACCGCGGTTGCGTAGCGTAGACCGCTACGGGTGTGCGACACAGAAGTTGGGATGTGAACCGCGGCGCGGGCTTCCTGCCCGCGCCTAGCACTGTAGCGGCGGTCTATGACCGCCGTCTGTTCGGCGCTCATAGAGGGCCGCTACAATAATTCCGGTTACGCTGGGGCGGGACGCCCGCGCTACTGGCGAGGCGGCCGCGGCCCCAACTTCTATGTCGCGCACCCGAGCGCAACTGCGGGGAAGCGCCCTTGCTGTCGTTCCCGCGTAGGTGGGAACCCCATTTGCCTTTTCAAAGGGGCCTCCGCTCTCGGCATCCGAGGGGACAAGCTTCACGCGGGCGACGTCGTCAGGGGTAGTGCGGACCGCGGCGTTTCCGGTCCGCGTCTCTTCGGTGGATTGTCGAGGATTTCGTTGCGAGCGGACATGGCCGAGGATCGCACGCATCCTAGCATCACCCGCCGGGATGTGTGCGCCACCCCAGATTTCGCAGAGCAACGATAGGGGGAATCGCAGAACCCACACGGCGGGGTCGGCGCCAGCCGGCGAGGCGAGGAAGAAGGAGTAGTCAGCGTAGCGGCGAATGGCATTCACCCCGGGGCGGACGCCGTCCGCCCGCGTGGGGCCCGAGGCCAGCTCCGTGGGGTGACCACAAGTCGAGTCGCATGCCTCTGCAACTAAGTACCAAACTGAGACTCTTGGATGCAACGTAAATGGCCGGCAAGTAATGTTTTGACTTTACATCTGAGTGACCCTATACTGCGGCGTTACGAGGCCTGCATGTTACTTGGCGGGAATATCTATGCTGGCCACAGGCCTCGTCCCTGCCGCTATGAACCGGACTGTGTTGTTTGTCGATCAGGATTGCTCGTCCCAGGACCCTAACGTTCAGACCCTGCGAGATTACGGATACCAGGTGAGCGTGGCTCGTTCCGTTGCCGAAGTGACGGCGTTGGTCCGCCGCAGGTGGTACGACGCCGCGCTGGTCGACTTGCGCTTTGCCAGCTTGGGCGCGGGGAATCTCCTGGGGGCCCTCCGCAACGAGCAGGCCGGGTTGGATGTCATCCTGATGGTCACTGGGGGCTATCGTTCGTCTCCGGAGGAGCAATTGCGCCTGGGCGGGTACCCGCTGGTGACTAAACCTCTGAAGGCTGTCGAGCTCCAGCGTTTGTTGCCTGCCGCGCGGGATGCCTCCCTACATCCTCCGGCCGCCTTCGACGGCGATCCGTCAGCACCCGGATTTGCGGGCCTGGTCGGCACGTCGGAGAAGATGCAGCGGGTGCGCCACCTGATTTCCAAAGTGGCCGTCCAGCGGCATCCGGTTCTGATTCTGGGTGAAAGCGGAACGGGCAAAGAGCTGGTGGCGCGGGCGATTCACGCTCAAGGTCCTTGGCGTGACGAGCCTTTTGTGCCGGTGGACTGTGGTGCATTTCCGCCCACGCTGATCGAAAGCGAATTGTTCGGGTACGTGAAAGGCGCTTTTACGGGAGCCAACCAGTCGCGCCAGGGCTTGCTCGCGGCCGCTGGAAAAGGGACGGTGTTCCTCGATGAGATCGGCGAACTGCCGATTGAGCTGCAACCGCGTTTGCTGCGTGCGCTTCAGGAACGCGAGATCAAGCCCGTCGGCAGCAACGAGCACGTTCGCCTCGAAGCCCGCATGGTGGCGGCCACGAACCAGGATTTGGAAGCCGCCATGCAACGTGGCGCGTTCCGCAAAGACCTCTACTTTCGCCTCAACGTCGTCTCGATCAAGATGCCGCCGCTGCGTGACCGCAAGGAAGACGTCCCCATTCTGGTGGAACACTTCCTGCGCCGCTGCGCCAAGGAAAGCCCCGTGCCGGCCATCTCCGACGAGATCATGGGCCGGCTGATGACCTATGCGTGGCCGGGGAACGTGCGCGAACTCGAGAACTGCGTCCAGCGTGCAGTTTCGCTCGGTTCCGGCCCCTTCGTTCAAATTCAGGACCTGCCTTCCAGCCTGCTTTACCATCTCAGTTCGGCCGCTTCCTCACGGCAGGAGCTGAGCACGCTCGAAGCGCTGGAGCAGCAGGCCATCCGCCAAGCCCTTAAGGCAACCGGTGGCGACCGCGTGCGCGCCGCGAAACTGCTGGGCATCGGCAAGACCACCATCTACCGCAAACTCAAAGAGTACGGCCTCGAAGACCTTGCCGCCTTCCACGCCGAGAAGTAGATCCGGCGCGCCCCGGGACCCGTGCGGGCCGCGCGGTGGTGCGTGCTACTCGATTCCTCCGTCGCCCCCGGAAGACGTAGGGGTAGGGCTCGCCCTACCCGGAAGGCCGTATCGGCCATCGTCCCGGGGAGGGCAAGCCCACCCCCTACACCACGCCGGTGAGCGCCTAACCGCGCGGCAGTCCGCGCTACTCGTTGTAGCGGCGCTCTATGGGCGCCGTTCGGCGGTCATAGACCGCCGCTACAGTGCGCTGCAATCATCAGCGCAGCGGCAGCGCCACAGGACGCTTCTCGCGCACGGAGATGTCCGACGCGAAACAGATTTCGTGCGTCAGGGCGGCATCTTCCAGGTTCGCGTGGGACTCCCGATTGTTCAGGATGCAGTCCACGAAGTGTTGCACTTCGTGTTTGAAGGGGTGATGGGTGACGTCGCCGCTATCCGGCAGAATAGTGGGAACCGTCGCCCAACCCTTCTGGCCGGTCCAGCGCTTCGAGAAGACCTGGTTATTGCGAATTGTCCCCTCATCACCAAAGAGTTCGACGTTGAAGATGTAGGGCTGCACGCACTCAACGGAAGAAGTGACCTTCCCGATGGTCCCGTCTTCGAATCGCACCAGAGTCACGCTGTTGGGCTCGTATTCGTAACGCAGCGGATTCCCGCGGCTCACGTTGGCGTAGGCGTGGACTTCGACGGCGCGCTTGCCGGCAAACCAGCGCAGGCCGTCCACGGCGTGGCAGCCCGCGGTCAGCAGGCTTGAGCCCGCCATCTCCTTCTTGATGTTCCACTCGTACTGGGCATACCAGGGTCCGATGCCGTGGAGGTAATCGATCTCCGCCAGAAACAGGTTCCCAATCAAGCCGTCCGCGAGGAACGCCTTGATCATCTCGAAGGAGGGATTCCAGCGCAGGACAAAGCCCACCACTGTTTTCACCTTCGCGGCGCGCACGGCGGCCTGAAGTTTCCGCAGCCCCTCCAAGTCGAGCGCGACGGGCTTCTCGATGACCAGGTGCTTGCCCGCCTGCGCCGCGGCCACGGCCTGGGAAACATGCAGGTGGTGAGGCGTGCAGACCACGACGATCTGGATGGAAGGATTGGCGAGCATCGCCTCCAAGCGATCGTACGCGACGCAAGCCGCGGCTCCGTATTCCTGCGCCTTTGCCTCGGCGCGCGCTTTCTCCCTGCTCACCAGGCCGCGCACCTGCGTGTGAGGGTTATCCTCAAAAGCCCGCAGATATTCTCCCGAAACCCAGCCCGTGCCAATGATGCCTACGCCTAGTTCCTTCATGTGCGCCCCCTGAAGTTAAACGTGATGTTAAACCACCAACCTGCGCCGGACGGCCCGTGATTGTATTGCATTTTCGCCATCGCCGCACGCAAGATGCGATGATCGTAGCCGTGTGATTCGGTAAGGGCAATCCTCTGAAACCGCCCGCAAATTCGCGCGTGTAGATCGGAAGCGGCCAGTCACGCTGTGGCAACCTCGGTTGGCTGGCGCAGACGCCCGTCGGGTGGGGCTGCGATCCACCAATTGTCGCTCCACGAAACCTCGGGTGGCGCATACATCCCGGCGGGTGATGCCGAGATCTGTGCCGTGGGCTCGTATTGCTCGCGCCAAATGCCCACGGCAGAAAATGCCTGCCGTGGCTACCACCCCCGCACGGCGGGAGGGCCGGGCAGACACCTGGGTCTGCCCCTACGGCAAAGCACGACCGCCGCGCTGCGGCAACACCCTAGGGGCGCACCCACGTGTGCGCCCTCTCCTGTGGCGGGCGAGCCTCGACCGCAGCTCGCGCCGGGTTGGGGGCGGACGGCGTCCGCCCCGGGCGAATGCCATTCGCCCCCACGCCGGCCTTTACGTCGCTTGGTCACACACAGTTCATTTGACCTTCACGGGAGCTTAATCCTGGATGCAAGCGGCGCTTCTATCATCGAGGGATGACGATTGGGCCGCCGGTTGCCCAACGCTTTGGTATCCCGACAAGGAGGCTGAGCATGCGACTGCGGTCGCGCATCATAACTGCAGTTATTTCACTTCTCGTTCCATCGATACTTTGGGCGCAATCCACCCAGTCCACTCTGTTAGGCACGGCCAAGGACGCCAGCGGGGCGATCATCCCGTCCGCGCAAGTCGTGGTCACCGACACGGAAAAGGGAACGTCGGCAAGCTACATCACGGACAGCAGCGGGGATTTCCAAGCTCCGAACCTGTCGCCGGGCCGATACCAGGTGGAGGTGACGAAGCCCGGCTTCCAAACCAAGTTGATCGAGGGCATCACCCTGACCGCCCGCCAGGAGCTTCGAGTCGATGTGACTCTGGCTGTCGGTTCCACGGTCCAACAGGTCACGGTGAACGCGGGCACGGTCGGAGCCATCGAGACGGAAACTCCCTCGGTGGCCGCGACGCTGAACACGCAAAGCGTGATGAGCCTGCCGGCCAACTTCCGCGCCAGCGGCAGCACCAGTCCTCTCAATCTCATTCAAACGCTTCCCGGCGTGCAGCCCGATACCGGTCCCGGCACCACGACGCCGACCGCGAATGGAAGTCCGACCATCAATTTCTCCGTGCAGGGCGGCATGCCTTTCCAGACGGAGACCTCCGTGGACGGCATCTCGACGCAGAATATGCGAAATAACCAGCCGCTCTCGGATGCCTTTCCTTCCACCGACTCGGTGGCGGAGATGCGGGTCGATGGCGTCAACAATAACGCCGAGTTCGGCCAAGCCGGAGAAGTGACGACGGTGACCAAAGGCGGAACCAACCAGGTGCATGGCGGGCTGTTCTGGTATCACCAGAATCGCGCCCTCGACGCCGTCGCTTACGGAACGCCCATCGACGCGGCCACCGGCCAGGCCGAAAAGCCGCAGAAGATCGGCAACGACTTTGGCGCGAGCGTGGGCGGCCCTGTCGATATCCCGCACGTTTACGACGGGCACGACAAAACCTTCTTCTTTGGAACCTACGAGGGATTCCGCTTCCCGCGGCAGTCAACCATTCAGAACCTGGTGCCGACCCAACAAATGCTCCAAGGGAACTTCAGCGACGAAGTCCCCTACCTTCTCGACCCTTATACGTTCGGGCTCTATTCGGGAGCGACGGTGAATCCTATCAACGATTCCGCCAAGCCCTTCCTAAGTCTCTTCCCCACCCCAAACGTGGGGAACTACACGACCCTCAGCGACGCGGTGGCGGGCACCGGTTACAACTACGCCCAGAACCGCGACAGCAGTTACCACTCCAACCAGTTTGACGCCCGCGTGGACCAGCGCGTCAATGACAAGCTCCAGGGCTTCGCCCGGATGACGCTCAAGGACGTGAATCTCCTCTCGCCCCAGGACTTGAACGTACAATCCGTTACCAACTTCGATAACTACCGCATTCTGGCTTCGTCCCTTGTCTACAGCCTCACGCCCAACATCGTGGACGAATTCCGCTTCGGCCTGACGTTTGAGCACAACGGCCTGCGCAACTCACTCAACGGCAAACCCTACACGGTGGCCGCCGGGTTTGACGCCGCGGGAGCGGATGAACCCATCGACGGCGCAACGGAGATCTACTTCCCGGGTCTCACTACGCTCGCGGCCGGCAACATCAATTCCACGTCGATGAGCCACCTGTTCCAGTTTGCCGACAACCTGACCTGGGCCAAAGGGCGGCATACGTTCAAGTACGGGACGGACATTCGCCGTCTTCAGTCCCTCACCACGTTGGGCGCATACGACATCAACAACGTGGCCGTGTTCGCCTTCACGGGCCAGATTACCTCCTATCCCGAGTCGCCCGCCGTGGGCGTAACCTCAAACCCGATTGGACGCTTCGGCAATGAAGGTGTGGGAGTGGTCGAGGGACCCGGAACGGTGAATTGGTCCGCCGGCCTCAGCAAGGAGATTACGCTTAGGGAGAGCGCCAAACTGCGCGTGGAAGTCACCTTACCAATGTCCTGAACCACACGAACCTGAACGATCCTAATCTCGACGTCACCAACGCGAATTTCGGCAAGATCACTTCCGCGCGGGGATCGGACTTCGGCGGCAATCGCACCGGACAGATATCCCTTCGACTGGATTTCTAAAGCATAGGGAGTCCGTGTGGCAACCCGACGGCGCACGCTGTAGCGGCGCTCTATGAGCGCCGAAACGGCGGTCATAGACCGCCGCTACAATTTGCCGTGCCACACAAACTCCCCAGGGGACAGGTAAAAAGGGGCAAGGGCTGAAAGGGTGAGGGGTCTTTTGCGTGGGCGGCGTAACCATTGGCTTGGACGCATGTACCTCTGCACACCTGATCACAGGGTGCTGACATCAACGTCAACGTCGGCACCACCCAGGGCCTGTAGAAAACTTCAAAGAAGGTGGGATGATTGCCAATGCCGCGCCATCCCTGGGTGTCCGGCCGGCGCATCGAATACCACCCAGTACTGTGCCGAAAGCGTACAAGCGGTGTAAGATATCTTTCTACCTGGAGATAACTAGATGACGAAGCAGGCAAGGATTCTGGTCGTCGAAGACGACGCCCACGAGCGGCAAGGCTTGTCAGATCTGCTGACCGCTTGGGGATACGAGACCCGGGCGGCCGAGGATGGCGCCGTAGCGCTCGAACTCATCCACGCCTTCGATCCCGTGCTGGTGATTTCCGACCTGCGCATGCCGCAGGTGAGCGGCATGGACCTGCTCCGCCAACTGCACGTCAGCCGTCCGGGCCTGCACTTCCTCATGCTAACCGGGCAGGGAAGCATCGAAGAGGCCGTCGAGGCCACCAAATTGGGCGCGGACAATTTCCTGGAGAAGCCCATCGATCCGAAGCGCTTGCAGGTGGAGCTGCGCAATTGTCTCGAGCGTTACGAAGGCGAGCGCCAGTTGGAAGCCGCGCACCGGCGTCTCCAGGATTTGGGGGTGCTCGGGACTCTCGTGGGCCAGTCGGCTCCGATGCAGGAAGTGATGCGCCTGATCAAGATGGTGGCGCCCTCCAGCGCGTCGGTACTGATCACCGGTGAGAGCGGCACGGGCAAGGAACTGGCCGCGCGCACCATTCACGAACTCAGCCCGCGCCGCACGCAGCCTTTTGTCGCGGTCAACTGCGCGGCCATTCCCGAATCCCTGATGGAAAGTGAAATCTTCGGGCACGAAAAGGGCGCCTTCACGGGAGCCGTCGAGCGGCGCGTGGGCTGCTTCGAACTGGCGGACGGAGGCACGCTGCTGCTCGATGAAATCGGCGAGATGCCCGCCGCCACGCAAGCCAAGCTGCTGCGCGTGCTGGAGGATTCAAAGATCCGCAGGCTGGGGAGCAAGTCGGAGATTTCCGTGGACGTGCGCGTGCTCGCGGCCACTAACAAGGATCCCGTGGAAGCGGTCGCCCAGGGGCAGCTGCGCAACGACCTTTACTTCCGACTCAACGTGGTCCAGGTCATCATGCCGCCGCTGCGCGAGCACCTGGAGGACCTGGAAGGGCTGACCACGTCGCTGATCGCCGAACTCAACCGGAAGCATGGCCGCAGCGTGCGCAGCGTCACGCCGGAGGTGCTGGCCGCCTTCCACCGGCACACTTGGCCGGGGAATGTCCGCGAGCTGCGCAACACTCTGGAGCGGGCGCTGGTCACTTGCGCCGGGGACGTGCTGGAGAAGGAAAATCTGGGGCCCGACTTCGGCCGCTCCGTGCTGGGAGGCGCCCAGAATGGCCTCCGCCTGCGGCCGGGAATGACCGTGGGGGATGCCGAGCGGCGCCTGATTTTCGAAACGCTAACTTTCACCGGGAACAACAAGACCCGGGCCGCGGAACTGCTCGGTATCAGCTTAAAGACCTTACACAACAAGCTGAAGGAATATGAGGCTGAGCCTCAAAGCTAAGCTCACCGCGCTGATTACGGTGCTTGTCCTGCTGGTGGTCGTGGCGACCTCCGCATTTTACATCTCCAATTTGACTCGCCACGCCTTGCTGGATGTGCAGAGCGCCGGTGTCTATGTGGCGAACGAGGTTTACCATCAGGCCAGCGCCGCGTTGACTTCCACCTACCTGCCGGCCGGCCAGAGCCCCGGGGACTTCGAAGCCCTGCGCCGCTTCGTGCAGGAGCACCTGGCCACCGACCCCGGCCTGACCTCGCTGCTGGAATCCGTGATCGGCTACTCGGCCGTCGTGGACTACGTGGCCATTACCGACCAGGACCAGATTGTTCTCACTCACAGCGATCCGACGCAAGCCGGGCGCCACCTGACGCCGGCTCCTCCTTACACGCAATTGGCGCAGGCAGGAATCTTCCGCCAGCTTCGGCTGCTCTATGGAGCCCCGCGCGTTTACGAAATCACCCTACCCTTGGCCATGGGCGGGCGCCCGCTGGGCGATGTGCGCGTAGGAGTCTCCACGGTGCTGCTCCGCGCCGAGGTGACGGACGACCTGCGGACGGCGCTCTATCTCTCCCTGGTCGCCTGCCTTTTCGCCACGCTATTTGCCGGAGTGGTCTCCTTCGGCATGCTGCGGCCGCTCGAGACGATCTCCCAAAGCGTCGATCACCTGACGCGCGGCGAGTTCACGCAGCCCGTGCCCCTGGCCCGGCGCGATGAATGGGGCATCCTCTCTTCCAAGCTGCATCTGTTGGGCGAGCGCATGCGCGGCGAAAAGGCCGCCTTCGTGCGCTTGCAGGAAAATCTCGATCAGCTCTTCAGCAAGTTGAGCGACGGCCTGCTGCTTTTCAATCACGAGGACCGCCTGGTGCTGGCCACGCCCGCTGTAGAACGCTTCCTCGGACCGGGCCCCCTCATCCAGCGCACGGCCCAGGATATCTTCTCGCAATCGACGCCGCTGCACGAGCTGTTGCGGGAAGTGTTTCGTAACAAGCAGTCGGTGCTGTGGAAGACCCTGGAACTGCCGGGCGAACCGGCGGGACGGGTCGCCGTCAACGTGCAGTTTGTGGGCACCAGCGGCCAGCGCGTCGGCTGCCTGGTCACCTTGCGCGACACAGCTTCCCGCGCGGAAATTCAGGACCAGATCTACGCCACCACCAAGCTCGCCGCCCTCGGCCGTCTCATGTCCGGCGTGGCGCATGAGGTGAAGAATCCGCTGAACGCCATGGTCCTTCAGTTGGAAGTGCTCAAGGCGCGCCTGGGAAACGAAGGCGAGAGGGTGCAACCGCAAGTGGAGATTCTGGGAGAGGAGATTCGACGCCTCGACCGCGTGGTGAAGACTTTTCTGGATTTCACGCGCCCCGTGGAGCTACGCCTGGTCGAGGCCCAGATGGCGCCGCTCATCCGCGAGGTTTTTGCTTTGGCTGCGCCCCAGGCCCGGCAAAATAACGTCCAGTTGGTTCTCGCAGGGGATGGCGCGGTTCCTCCCGTGCGCGTGGACCGCGACCTGATCAAGCAGGCCCTGCTGAACCTGATCCTGAACGGCTGTCAGGCCATGCCGGACGGCGGAGAGTTACGGGTCACGCCGCGAGCGGTGCCGGGCGCCGTGGAACTGGAAATCGCCGACACCGGTGTGGGAATTCCGCCGGAGGCTCGAAAGAAAATCTTCTCCCTCTTCTACACCACCAAGCCCGGAGGAACGGGCGTAGGCCTGCCGCTGGCGTTTCGGGTTGTCCAGCTTCACGACGGATCAATCGACTTCACGAGCGAAGTGAACCACGGCACAACTTTCCGCGTCACCTTGCCGATCACGGAACCGAAACCAGCCGCTGCCGACAAAGCGCGTTCACTCTAGCCATCGCCCCGGGTTGAGTTCCCCCCGCGCCAGCTTGCCGCGGGAGCGCACCCGCGGGTGCGCCCTGCCCCGCCCAGGCGTGACGACTGGGCAGACACGCGAGCCTGCCCCTACGGCAAAGCCCAGCCCGCAGGAGCGGACGGCGTCCGCCCCGGGGCCGAGCGCCGCTCGGCCCGCGAGGTGCATTTTTGTAGGGGCAGGGCGAGCCCTGCCCAAGGGCACCCCAAGGGGTGCCCCTACAAAGCCTGCTCCGCGACCGCATACGTCCTAACGACAACGCCCGGGGACGTATGCGCCCTTGCGATGTCGCGTGCCGCTGACTCGCCTCTTGCTGCCATGTGCCGTAGTCCAACAAGATTTGCGGGAAGCGCGGACCGCAGACCCCGTAGTGTGGGGTCTGCGATCTCCCCAAGTCGGTTCCGGCAAAGCACTTTTCAATCCAGGCGATCCATACCAAGTATGGACGCATCCTCCAGGACGTGAGACCGCCAGCTTGACCAAGGCCCATCCGCCGGTAAGTGCCGGTGGTGATGAATTGCCGTTCGCCCGGACTGCAAGTGCGAGGGTAGACCGGCATGGCACCAGAGTATATCCACGCCCCAGTCCGCACGGAAGGGAAGGAGAGCGCAAAGCGGGAAGATCGCAGACGCCACACTACGGGGTCTGCGCCAGCCAGTTCGTGGCCAAAACGATTCACACAGAGATCACTGAGACGCTCGGTGGGCTCTGTGTGAAAGCCTGAGCGCACAGAGAACACAGAAAACCTACATTGGGCAGGGCTGCCCAGAGCGTAGCGATCCGGAGAACTGGAGGTCCGCGGTGGTGCACAAATCCGAGGCAATGTACGCACTAGGGGGATCGCAGACCCCACACTGCAGGGTCTGCGCCAGGCCGCCGTTGTTCTTAAGGGTTAACCTTCGTGACCTTCACTTCGAACACGTAACGGTTGGTGGAAGCCACGTCGTCCACTTCGGAGATCACCGTCGGCTTGTCGAGAGGTACAACGGCTGTCACTTCGGAACGGACATTCCGGATTGTGGGCGTCGCGGCATCGTGTGCCGGCTCGCCTGCCAAACTGGAGTATGCCCAGGTTGTGTTAATCCCGACTTTGTTGTTGCCCATCGGCTGGAGGCGGCAGTCAATGTTCATTCCGACATCCTCATATTGAATCTGATTTGCTCCTACGTGTATGGGGACCCGGCTTCCCACGCGGAGTCGCTTTAGGTCGGTCCATTTGGGCGAGACCTCGGCCGCGATCTGCATCGAGTAGCTGCGGGAATTGATTTTCTTGCCATCTGCCAGTTCATTGACAAAGAACTCGACCTTGTACGAGTCCATGGATTTGGGTTGGCTCTCGTCTTTCGTGGGTTCCTGCGCCGCCCACGATAGGCTGCAAACGCCGGTTAGGACCAAAGCCAGGACCACTGCGACTGCGATTCGCTTGCTCATAATCTCCTCCTTCTACCATTTCTTGTCCCCTAGGGTTTCTGACGGGGCAAGGGGCTCGATTCTGATGCTCGTGATGCTGAGTGCGGGGATTTCTACATCCTCATCGGGATTTGGAGCAGCATCCGGCGCCGCGGCGCCCGCAGAGCTTTTGACCGCCTGCACGTAGGCCAGCAGGAGCTTTTCCTGCTCACTTAACGGGCGAGGGGTCGGAAACTGCTGCGGGCGGGTGTCGCGTTGGCTGAGCACCCTGGAGCGCGGCGGACGGCGCGGCTTGACAACGAGCAGGGGTGGCGCGGCCGGGCCCGCGGGCGCGAGTGAGACACGTGCGGGTGCTTTTGCGGCGTAAGGCGCAGGAGCGGGTGCCGGTCGGGGCCAACGCGCCACAACAAGGGCAACCATCAGGGCGAGGGAGGCTAATGACGCGCTCCAGAGCCACGCCGCGCGCCGGCGTGCGGCTTCCTGACGGACGCGCACGCCGGCCAGGATCCGGGTCTCCAGACCCGGGCGGGGCCCTGCGCCTGAGTAATTTCTCAACGCCGCATCGACCAGTTCATTGACGAATTGTTTCTGCTTATCATCCATGTTTCATTTCCAACGAGCCTGCCAGCTTCTCGCTCAACACGCTGCGAGCTCGTGAAACGCGCTGCCGAACCGAACCCTCGGGGATCCCCAGGATTTCACCAATCTCCGCCGAGGTTAGCTCCCCCACCGTGGACAGTGTCAAAGCCTCGCGCAGGCTCTTAGGAAGGCTGGCGATCAGCCGTTCGACAAGCGCCAGCGTCTGGCGGTGAGCCGCGACTTCTTCCGTGCTCGCGCCCTTCGTTCGCAGCGTTTCAATCTCCACGGCGGCGTCCTCCAGGGAGATGGGCGGTGCCCGCCGTCGCCGGTCCACTGCCACGCGCCACGCCGTCCGGGCCAGCCAGGCACGCGGATTGCGGATCCCGGACCATTGCCGTTTGCACTGCAGGAAGCGCAGAAAGGTCTCCTGCACGGCGTCTTCAGCGTCGTGGTGGTTCTTCAGCACGGCTTGGGCAACACGGTAGACGTACCGCGCGTGCTCGCGAACCGCCGCCTGGAACTGTTGATCACTCGCGTCCGTGGCCAGCGCCGCCTCCCTCAAAACCACCTGCCCCATCGCTGCCATGCTGCCCTCAGAGATGATGACGATTGATACGGGCCCACCGTTCAGTTCTTTTTGCTGTGACCTGCAGCAGCCGGCGGGAGTATTGTACGGGCAATCCAGTTTGCCCATGGGGGTAGTCAGTGATGTCCTGACTGTAGGCTTTTGTCATCCACGAAGAAGAACCCACGGTCACAACATCGGTGACCGTGGCTACCATTTGTAAAATAGGGTTTGTACCCCACAGAGGTGCAGGGGGTTGGAGATGTGAGGGCAAAGGGCCTTTTCTCTGCGTCTCAGCGACTCTGCGGTGAGGGCGTCCACTTTCTTACAGCTTCAAGGCAATGGATACGCCAGCCACGGCTTTGCCCCGGTGAAAAGCCCACGGCACACAATCCGTGCTGTGACTACCCTCCGGGACGCGAAGTCACGAAGGCGAAGCGTTTTTTGAGGCGGAGGAAGGGCTGTTCGAGCCATCGATAGGAAGCGGCTCCCAGCGCCGTGGTGAGGCCGAAGCCCAGGAGCATGAAGACCAGGCGGCAGTTCCAGGGGGCCGGCAGCTTTTCCATAGCATGGATCGAGATCCACAGCGCGAAGGCGTGAAACATGTAAAGCCCGTAGGATATCTGCCCCAGGTAAACCAGACCGCGATTGTGGCCGATGCCGCCGGGAACGTGTGTCGGTCTCAGCACGGCTAGCAACAATAGTCCACAACCGGCTGTGGAGGCGGGGTAGCCCCACAGGTTACCCGCCAGCGGCGTGGGATCGTCCAGAACGTGCGAGAAGCGCCCAGCCACCATCAGCAACAACAATCCTGTGGAAGCCAGCATGGCGCGCGTCTGCGCTCCGAGGCTGGGGATTCCATCCATCAGGAGGATGGCCAGCAGCGCCCCACCGGCAATCGGATCGAGCCGGGTAAACGTGTTGCACCAGATACTTTCGTGCTTCGCGTGATGCAGCACGAGATACAGCCGGCTGAGGGTCGCGACGGCCAGCATCGCCGCAGCCACCCACACGATCCTCCGGCGCGTTCCCGAGCGGACCGCCCAGGGCCAGGCGAAGTAGAACTGCTGCTCCACCGAGACGCTCCAGAGCGGGAAGACCACCGATTGCGGAAAGCCGCCCGTCACAATCATCCAGTTGCCGAAAAAGAGCAGGAATCCCGCCCCGTAGCGCCAACTGAGCTTCTGTTCGGTGCTCAGCAAGGGGAGCATCAAGGCAAACAGCACGAAGCTCAAGTAAAGCGGCCACAAGCGCAACGCCCGGCGGACGTAAAACCAGGGGATGTTGACGCTGCCGCGCGTTTTGCGCTCGCGCAGCAGCAGCGAGGTGATGAGGTACGCGCTCAACAGAAAGAAGAGGTCCACGCCAAAGCCGCACGCGGAAATAGTGCTGCTGATCAGAGCCGCCAGCGGCCCCGGCACGCCCAACGCCGTGTAGAAAGCGTCTTCGCGCGGCAGCGTGTGATGAAGAAAAACCGGAAGGAAAGCGAGAAAGCGCAGGGAATCAAGTTCCGGATGGTAGTAACTCTTGGTTTTGGTAGCGAGAACGCTGCCGGTTCCCCTCGCCGGGTTCTCCACGGTCGTCAACCCGCGCCCCGGCGCCGGGGACAAGAGGCCCACGTTGGGAATGGTCGTGACGCTCATTCGATAATCGGGAATTCCGTCCAGCCCTGAGGTGGCCTAACTGCAGAGGGGTGGCACGAAAACACGCAGTAAGTATGATGATAAGGCATGACCGGGAGGTTGTAAAGCAGATAACGTGTCTGGGGTGTGTGACTTGCAAGGCGCGGGCAGTGTACGCAGGTCAGCTCGTCACGGAAGATCGCGACCTTCCCGCCTCTCGCCAAAACGAGGATGGGCCTTTGATGAACAAGCAGCGTTTCTGAAATGATCTTGCTTCAAAGGACGTGAATGCCCTCTCTTTTTTTCACAAGCCAAGGAAGGAATCTGTCGTAAACTCTTCAGCGGATGGTGCGAGCGCTGGGACAAGCGCCGCCAGTATTGTGTTTGGAAAGTCGTTTTACTTGGGTGACGCGTGGCAATGCGTCGTAGCGCCGGGCTTCCAGCCCGGCATGTGCCGCCCTCAAGGGCGGCGCTACGGTAAACGCAATTTCCAAGCGCTAGCTTGTAACCGCAAGGAGGATTCCACATGAAACGCTATTTGGCCGCCATCGTCGTTTCGCTATGGCTCTCAGCAATGGGTGCCGTGGCGGGCCAGCGGCCGTACGAAGTTGGGACTGTTTATATCTTTCTTCCCTCGACGAGCCACGAGCAGATTGTTCGCGACCTGGAAAACATCGCCGCGACCGGCATCAACTCGATTGAGATCTGCCCGTCGTTTCTGCTGACGCCGGGAAATCCCACGCCGGACTTCACCAAGACCGATCTCATTCTGAAGACCGCCGAGCGCCTGGGGCTGCACGTCATGCCCACGATTTTCTGGAGCGGGCTGCTTCCCGACTATGCCGAGGCAAGATGGCCCGATCGCTTTTCGCCCACGATTGACGGCGAGGGTCGCGAGCAGCGGCTCGCCTATGCGAACCCCGAGGTCATGCGGCTGATCGACGACTACTCCCTGATCACCGTCCAACACTTTAAGGATTCTCCTTCGGTGATTGCTTACAACATCTGGGACGAACCCCACATGGAAGGCTTCTCACTTGCAGGAGGGGGGCGGCGAGAGGGAGGCGACGATCCGCACTTCGACCGCTGGTTCGAGGAATGGGGACTGAAGAAGTACGGAAGCTCCGCCGCCTGGTACCTCCAGTGGAATGACCAACTGCTGAACCAGGAATACCAGAGATTTGATCGCCCGTTCTTTTACTGGTACGCCAGCGGGCACGTTCTCCAACACATCAACGATCTCGTGAAGTCGCTCGACACCGTGCATCCCACACGGACCCATAACGTGGGCAGCACCGCGACCAACGAGGGAGTCAGTATTTACTCTCAGGATGATTGGACGATGTCGAAAGTCGTGGACGGGTATGGCCTCTCCTATTATCCCGACATCCCCACGCGCAGCGCCGAAAGCAACGCCGCGGCGCTCGCGAAAGCGAAGGCCGAGTGGGATACACCGTGGATGACCAGTCTGGAACTGACTTCGTCGCACGACGCAGCGGCGGCTTCCGGGAAACCCTTTGTAGTGCCGGAAGTGCAGACCGCGCCGCAGACCGGCTTCACCCGCTATGGCGATGAGCCGGGCACGGTGTTCGACTACAACCGGATTCACATGCTGACCTGGCAGATTGCCGCGCATGACGGCAAGGCAACCTACTTCTGGCAGTGGCTTCCGCACATGGACGAGTGGCAGGGCTTCGGCCGCGGACTCGCCGCCACGGACGGCAGTCCGACCCAACGCGCCGTGGCCGCAGGCGATGCCGCGCGCGCGCTTAATTCCGATCCGGACCTTTTCCTGGATAGCAAGCCGGTAGCCCCGCAAGTGGCTGTGGTTTACGACGTGGCGGGCCACCTGAAGGCCGTGTCGCAAGGCGGCGACTGGGGATCGTTCACGGTCCGAAACCTCATGGGAATCTACCGCACGCTGTGGCGAGACCAGGTGCGCGTGAACGTTCTCGACGGACGCCAAGTGACGGCCGAGAGTCTGAAGCCTTATAAGCTGGTCATCTTCCCGTTTTACCTCTGCCTCCGCAAGAACGTCGCCGATGCTCTTACCGCCTACGTCGAGGGTGGGGGCACGGTGCTTGCCGACGCTCGCTTCGGTATCATCAACGAGCTTGACCGGGGATACCGGGTGAATCCCGGGGCGGGCATGGAGAGACTGTTTGGCACGCGGCGGCATGACCTATTTGCCAGCCACACGCCCTGGGACGTCCGCGTGACGAAGCCCTCGGCGTTGCTGAATGGAGCGAGCTTGCCGAGCCACTTGATGGGCAGCGTCTTCCGCGAAGAACTGCAACTTGAAAAAGGCAGTGAAGGCGAAGTTGCCGCAGTCTTCGAGAAGGCCGGAACACCCGCAGTGGTTGTGCATCGCACGGGTAAAGGGCAGACCATTCTGTTGGGATTCTCGCTGGGCATTCCGCTACTGGAGAATGACGATCCCGGCGCGACGAGTCTGCTGCGTGCGGTTTGGAAATCCGCCGGCGTCACGCCCGCGGTCCGGGTATCAACACCGGCCGGCGCAGGAACCGTTGAGGCCGTGGTGCACTCCCGGGGACGCGCGGATGAGCGCTTGGTCTACCTGTTGAACTGGGGACACCAGCCAGCGAACGTGTCGGCGGAAGTTCCGTGGGATGGCCAGACGCGGCTGCACGGGAAAGACATAGTCTCGGGACACGCGGTCGAAGTCGCGCACCACGAGAATCGGGCGACGTTTACCGTCACCATCCCCGCTGACCATGCCGCGGCGGTGCATATCGAACCCTAGGAGGTGGGCCCCCTCACCTGCCCTCCTTCGTCGGTCACCCTCCCCCGCGAGGGGGGAGGGTCGGTATATTGCACCCACATGCGAGGAACAGTGGCTACCAACGCGGCCGTGCGCCCTGGCGCTGCATTTTTCACGCAACGAAGAGCCATGCTCGCGGCGAGCAATGCCAACGGGCCCTTGTAGCGGCGGTCTACGACCGCCGACTGGCGCTCCTAGAGCGCCGCTACAGTAACTGCCGGCTTGCGGAAGAGTCGAGGTAACCAAAAATGAAACGACGCGCCTTTATGGGAATGTTCGGAGCGGCGGCGGCCCAGCTTGGCCTTGCGGGCCGCGGCACTGCGAAGACGCTCGCGAGACCGGCAGGCCGGGCGGTGGCCGGGTCTGAGATCAAGCTGGCCGGCATGAGCCTGGCCGAACTGCGACAGGCGTTGTACGACCAACTCTTCCACGCGGTGCTGCCGTTCTGGGATAAGTACGGGATCGATCACGAGAACGGCGGCATCATGTGTAGCCTGGATTACGACGGCACGCTCGCGCACACGGAAAAGATGCTCTGGTTCCAGGGCCGGGCTATGTGGGTCTATAGCTTCCTCTATAACCACTTTGGCAAAGACCCGCACTATCTCGAAATCGCGCGGAAGATCAAGGACTTCCTCTTCCAGCACGCGCTCCAGAAAGACGGCTGGTGGGCGGAAGTGCTGACGAAGGAAGGAAAGGTATTGCGGCCCTTCAGCGGCGACACGGAAGGGATGTACTTCATCGCTGACGGTCTGCAGGAATATGCCGCGGCAACCGGCGACGAGTCCGCGCGCGACGCCGGTTTGAACCTCTACAAGAAGCTCTTTCGCTACTTCAACAATCCTGATTTCCGTTATCGCGGTGCGGACTTCCAATATCTCTGGAAGCTCGACCGAGCCGTGCGGCCCCAGGGCTTGTGGTTCCTGAACCTCAATATCGCCACCGAAATTCTGAACCGCTGGCCGGATCCTGAAATCGCCGCCGCCGCGGACGCCGGTGTCGATGCGATCCTGAACCGGCACTACCGGCCGGACATCGGGCTCAACACCGAGATGTTGTATTTCGATTTCACCCGGCCGCCCGAGGAACAGTGGAAGGTGCGCTTCGGGCACAGCATCGAAGCCCTGTGGATGCTGATGGACGAAGCGGATCGCCGCCACGATGCCGCGCTATGGAACACTTGCGCCGAACGCATCCGGCGCCACGTCGAAGCGGGTTGGGACCACGTTTACGGCGGGCTGATCCAATGGGTTAACGTCGACCAGGGTTGTTATCAGTGGCCGCCCGAGACGCCGCCGGGAACTGACTTCGAACTGCACTTCGGGGGCGAGTACGAATACATGAAGACGCTCTGGGGCCTGAACGAAGTGATGGTCGCCACGCTCAAGATATTTGAGCGCACCCATGCCGAGTGGGCAGCCCGGTACTTCGGAATGGCGTACCAGGTGATGCAGGAAAAGTTCTCCCAGAAATCGCGCGGCTACCCCGCCGGATATATGCTGTTTGCGGACCGGCGTATGACGCCGCAACCACACGTCGCGCGGCAGGACAACTATCATCCCACTCGCCAGCTTATGCTGAACCTGCTGACTCTGGACACGATGCTTGCGTAAACCCGCAGCGCGGGCCATGGTTTCCAGGTGCTGCACGGTGATTTGTGCTCGCAGAATATCCTCTCTACACTCGTCGCATTTGATGTGATGGGACGTCCTCGTGTTGGCCGGCGGCGCTCCAGATGAGCCAGCGGCATTTCCTGAGATGGTCGATTTGTGTCACTGTAACCGAAAAATAATCTTGCCGGCAGCCCATTGTTCGCCAGTCTGGTCGGCGCCTATAATCCGCTCATGGCGACAGCAAAACACGAGCATTCGTCTGCGCTCGTGGACGATGAACTCCTGCGGCGCATAGGACAGGGCTGTAACGACTGTTTCGCGTTGTTGTTTCATCGTTACTGTCATCAAGTCTTTTCTGTCTCATTTCGGATTCTCCGCGACAGGGCTGAAGCCGAGGACATTCTGCAAGAGGTCTTCCTCTCGATCTACCTTCAGAAGGAGCGTTTCGATCCCACGCGCGGCACACCGCGAACCTGGATTCTGCAATTTGCCTACTTCAAGTCGCTGTTGCGGCGGCGGCGCCTGGGGATCCGAAACTTCTACGATCAGGTGGAAGTGTCGGAGATCCAGGAAATTCGCGCTCATCGGGCGCCGGACCTGCTGGGGATGACGCCTGCCGAATGGGCTCGTTACGTGGAGGCCGGGGTCGCGACGCTCAACCCGAAGCAGCGCCAGGTTATTGAAATGGTCCACTTCGAGGGCTACACGCTCCAGGAAATTTCTGAGATTCTGAGAGAAACTCTGGCCAATACAAGAAACTACTACTATAGGGGCCTCAGTGCGCTGCGCGACCATTTGGGCGTGCGGAGCGCCCCAAGCAAGGCCAAGGCAAGTCTGGTGCTGGAAAGGGACAACGTACCATTGTGAAGCAGCCGCACCCCAATAACGATTGGTACCAGGAACTTTGCGCTGTCGCGGCGATAGGTGAAGCATCGCCCTCGGAGTTCGAAGACTTGCAGCAACATCTCGCTGAATGCGACGGCTGCCGGGAACTTTATGCCGACTTCCGCCGCATCGCCTCCGACGATCTGGGAGAGGTGGCAGTCCTGAAGCGTGCGGAGCCCTCCGATAGCGCCGCGGATGTACTAAACGAGGATGATCTGTTGTGCCGGCTTCTCCACCGCGCCAGTCAGGAGCGTGCCGCGTCTGCTCTCCCCGTAGTTGCCTCCACGCCCGCGCGGGAAGAGCGGTCTGGGGGCCGTGGTTTTGCCCGAGCGATCATGTGGCTGCGTAGACCGGCGCTCTCTTATGGCTCACTTGCCCTGATTTTCTGTGTGGGCGCTTCTCTGGCGACATATCGGCTGAGAGACCAGCAACTCAAGCCGAGCTTGGCGCGGCTGGATTCACAACTGCAAAGGTGGCAATCCCTCGCCCGGAGTACGGAAGCGCGCGAAAAGACAATTTCCGAATCGCTGCAACAAGCGCGGTCTGAGCGGGAAGCTTCGCAAAAGTCTTTAGCCGAGGCGCAAGCAAAATACGCGCAGTTGAGGGCCCAACTGGAAGTGGCGGAATCGCAACTGTCGTCGCAGCGCGCCCAGCTTGCCCGGCAGGAAAGCGACTTACGGGCCGCCAGGAATGCGGGTGTGGACAAAGACAAGCAGATTGTTGATCTGGAAGCCAGCGTGCAAAACGCCCTTTTCCGCGTCGAACAGCAGCACCGTCTTGCGGAGGATCTGCAGAAAGGCCTCGCCTCGGCGCGGCGGCAGGTGGCGGAGCTGGAGTCAAGGACGCCGGAAGCTCAGGGTTTCACCAACGCGGACGCGGAGCAGATCTTTGGCGCCCGCGATCTGCACATCGTGGACGTTTATGACGTGGACTCGCGCGGCAAGACCAAGCGGACTTACGGCCGGGTCTATTACGTTCAGAAGAAGCTGCTCATCTTCTATGCTTTTGATCTCCAGGACAAGAAGCACAACCGGGAGGCGGCGGGGTTCCAAGCGTGGGGATATCGTGAGGCAAATGAAAGCAACCCTGAGAGCCTGGGGCTTTTCCGGTTGGATGATACTTCAACGAACCGCTGGGTTTTGCAGGTGAATAATCCGGGCGTGCTTCAGCATGTCGATGCGGTTTTCGTGACGCTCGAACCCGCGCACGGCAGCCCCGTCCCTCGTGGGCGCAAGCTCCTGTACGCGAACCTGCTTTCCCCGCCGAATCATCCCTGAAGAGGTCATAGTCAGAATCGCCGAGGGCCGATCTGCCCGCGACGCCCTCGGCAGCTCGCGCGCGGCGCTCAAATCTCACCCGGCATTTTGAACCTCGAATTCCCAGTCTGAATCACACCCACTGATTGCGAGTTCCCGCTCTTCCGTCCAAGGTTGCGCGCCTCGTGTTTAACCTAATCTTCACAGAACCAACTGAGAACATTCCTGCCCTCCCTGGGAATATATCTATGAAGGCATCTCGCAACATCATGCTGAGGGTTCCTTGCCGGTTGAAAGCCGGCAGTACAACGGGAGGAGAAATGCGAATCTCACGACTTCTTTGCGTGGCTGCTATTTTGACGGCTATTTTGGCCGTCTTCTCTGGTGTGTCACGAGCACAAATGACAGACGCCACGATCGGCGGACAGGTCACTGATCCGCAGGGAAAGGTGGTTCCAGGCGTTACGGTAGTGTTCACCAATATCAATACGGGTGTGCCTTACACGACGCAGACGAATGGCGCCGGAATCTACATTCTTCCCACGTTGCAGCCGGGCATCTACCGGGCGAACGTCACCAAGGACGGGTTTAAGAACATCGTCAAGAGCAACATCGAAGTGCACGTGCAGGATCAGGTCTCTATCAATTTCGTATTGGTGCTGGGATCCGTGTCCGAGACGGTCACCGTTTTAGGCGGCGCGCCCCTGGTGAACACGCAGACCGGGACGATATCCAACGTAACTCTTCCCACCCAATTGCAGGAAATGCCTCTCATCACCCGGCAACGAGGGGACCAGGGCCTCTACGGCTACGAACTTTATAATCCCGGCGTCAGCAATACGCTATGTGCCGGATGTGGTATCGCCGCCAACGGCGACCGAAGTGCGGGTTACCACCAGCAAGCCACAGTGGATGGCATTACGGTGATGTCCGGCATGGACGGCGTGGGAGGCAGTACGGTGCAAACGGGCCTGGAAGCGACTGGCGAAGTGAGCGTGCAGCTTGCCAACGCACCGCCGGAGTTCAGCCAGCCGGTACAGATGACGATGGTGAGCAAGGGCGGCACGAACCGATTTCACGGCAGTGCGTTCGAGGACTACAACGGAAACGCTCTCAATACGCGCAATTTCTTTACCAGTACGGTGCCCTTTCGCAGTTACAACGCTTTTGGCGCGAGCGTAGGAGGCCCGATCGAGAGAGATAAGACGTTCTTCTTTGGAAGCTACGAAGGGTCGCGGGAATCGACGGCAGTGATTGATACCCTGAACGTGCCTCTGCCTGCCTGGCGCAACGGCGATTTTTCAGGCTTGTGTACCGCGGGCTTTGACACCAGCGGCGTCTGCACAAACACCAGCCAGCAGGTGAAGAATCCTTATACGGGAGAGCCTTTCGCCAACAATCAGATCACGGATGGGATGATCAGCGATGTTTCCAAGAAGATCCAATCGCTCTACTTCCTACAGCCCAACTACGGTGCGGCAGGCCTCACGACGGGCAACTATCGAAACCTGTTTCACCCCGGGAACAACGGGACAACCATCTACGACCGATTTGACACCCGGATCGACCACAATTTCAGCTCCAAAGACACGCTGTTCGGGCACTTCAACTACAACCGCATGCCTATTCATGCATACGTCTCTCATGCGATTCCGCCTTTTGGATATCGCACCTCGTTGCGCGTTGCCAATTCCGGTGTGCTCGCCTGGACTCACACGTTCAGTCCCAGTCTTTTGAACGAGGCCCGGTTCGGGTACGCGCGCGACAACAATCAAATCAAAAGCCCCGTGATCGGAAGTCAAATCATCCAGCAACTGGGTATCGAGGGAGTTGCCACTAGTGACATACCCACCTACCCCACCTTCAGCGTCTCCGGGCTCACGTCACCGGGCGTCGTTCCCAATTTCGGCGGCGTCACCACGAATTTCGAAGGGACAGAAGCCCTGAACTGGGCGCACGGATCGCACTCCCTGAAATTCGGCTTTGACTTCATTCGCGACCGGAACAGCTCGTTCTATTACGGGAACGACGTCTACGGCACCTACAATTTCACAAGTTACTTTACCGGAGCGGCTTACGCGGATTTTCTGTTGGGGCTTCCACGCTCGACCAGCAATGAGATCCCGACGCCTCTGCCGCATTGGTTCGGCACCTGGTGGAGTGCTTACGCTCAGGACCAGTTCAAAGTCACTCGTAAGCTGACGCTGAATTACGGGCTGCGGTGGGAAGCGCAGGGACCGTATTACGACAATCGCGGCCAGCTCTACAACTTCAACCCCACGACCGGCGCGTTGGTTGTTCCCACCCAGGGCCTAAGTCATGTTAACCCGCAGTTTCCGGCGAGCATCCCCATTGTAACTGCAAGCCAAGCGGGTTTCCCTGAGGGCACACTCCTGGATAGCCACCATGCCTATTTCTACCCGCGTGTGGGCTTTGCCTATCGGCCCTTCTCGGACAGCAAAACGGTGGTCCGGGGCGCCTACGGCGTTTACGGCCTGGCGACTTACGGCAGTGCCACCGGCTATTTGACGGGCGGGCCGTTTGCCGGCGGTGTTTCCTATACGAACGGCCTGGTTGGCTCGGCGGCTCCTTACACCACGCTTTTCAGCTTGCCGGAGCCGTTTCTTACTTCTGGAACGACGCCGTCGCAAGCGGTGGACGGCATCAACCCGCACCTGGGCGTAGGATACATGCAGCAATGGAACCTGACCGTGGAGCGTGAGTTGGCGGGATTTGCCTTCGCCGCCAGCTACATCGGAACGCACACCGTCAACATTCCGTATTTTCGCAATCTCAATCAGCCCCAACCGAGCACGACGGCATTTTCCGCCTCCGAGCTTCCTTATCCCTCCTATATCTCGGTGGCTTGGTCCGACAACGGCGCAACCGACAAGTACAACGGCCTGCAACTTACGGCGAGAAGGTCGTACGGCAAGAACTTGTTGGTCAACACCGGATTCACCTGGGCGAAGGACCTGACAAACCAGCAGGATGCATCATGTTTCGGCTGTGCAAGTGCGATCCAGAACGCGTACGACCTGGCCGCGGACTATGGCAATAGCTCTACGTACCCTGCCAAGAGCTTCTTTGCGCAAGTGGTCTATTCATTGCCGGTAGGAAAGGGCCAGCGCTTTCTCGGCAACGCTAGCAGAGCGCTTGACCTTGTGGCGGGCGGGTGGCGCATGGCTTGGGCCGTGGACGCTCACTCGGGATTCTATTTCACTCCCTCCTTTTCGGGATTCGACCCCTCCAACACCAACAACACTTCGGGCCGGCCGGACGTAGTCGCCGGGGTTAACCCCTATCCTGCGCAGCGAACCATCAATAATTGGCTCAACCTGGCTGCGTTCAAAGTGCCGGGCTGCCCCGATTCCACCCCGTTGTGCTCAGACCCCGCCAACATCGGGCGCTTCGGCAACGCCGGAGTGAACACTCTGGAGGGACCTTCGCTCGCCGATTTTGATCTCTCCCTCATGAAGGACTTTCACGTCGCCGAGCGCCTTACTCTCCAGTTCCGGGCCTCGGCCACCAATTTGTTCAATCACCCTAATTTCGGCTTGCCGGATTCCAGCATCAGTGACGGCGCGGGAAATTACGGGGCGATCAGCAGCACGGCTTACGATCTGCAAGGCCAGCAGTCGCGTTTCGTCGATTTTATGTTACGGTTGATCTTCTGATCGTTGTTCCAAGCGTCGTTGGCAATACGAAGGGAGGGCATCGGCGTTCCGCCCTCCCTTCGAGCTTGTGGGCTGGCCAGGGAAAGGGGAATATCTTGTACGCGCTTTTCGTGAGGAGCCCGATGAGGAGTCTTCTCGCCGCGGCTTTTCTTTGGGTCGCCACGGGCCTGCCGTGCTTTGGTGTTTCACCCCACGCGACGGTCGTTGGCAAAGTCGTCGATGCTGATACCGGACAAGTGATTCCCTGCACGGTCTCGATCCAGCGCAGCGCCCCGGCAGCGGCTGGAGACAACCTGGATTCGGCGGAGCAGTTCTATTCCCTTGGCCAATTTGAGAAGGATCTGCCGGCTGGAACGGTCACGGTTACGGTTAGCCGCGGTTTTGACTATCGGGCCGAGCAACGCCGGCTCGATCTCCAGCCGGGCCGGAAACTTGAGGTCACCTTCCGGTTGCGCCGCCAGGCGAACCTCCGCCGCCTCGGTTGGTACTGCGGGGATAGTCACGTTCATATGATTCACGGGCCGGGGAAACCGCCGCATGCCCCAGACTTCGCTGACGTGGCGCTGGCGGCGAGGGCTGCCGGGCTCGACTACCTCTCCATTGCCCAGGACTGGAATCTTCCTCCCTCGGAGACGACTCCGGCGCGCTTGACTGAACTATGCAAGAACGCGAGTGCGCCGGACTTCATCCTGGCCTGGAATATGGAGGCGCCGAAGAATTACTGGCGCGGCGACGTCACCCACTGTCTTGGCCACGGTTGGTTCCTGGGCTTGCGCAGCGATGCTCCGGGCGGCGCGGAGGTTATCGAGACTCTGTCGCAGATGAGCGCCCACGATTATCAGAGTGAAAAACCGCCCACGCCCAATTTCGAATCCCATGCACTTATTCACGCGCTGGCGGGCATGGTGACGTACACCCATCCCTGCCGATGGTGGTGGGGGACCTGGGGAGGCCAGGGTATATACCCCTCCGAGACCGGGAAATTTGTGTCGAACCTGGCGCAAGAACTTCCTTATGACACGGTCGTAGGTCCCACCTACGATGCCATCGACATCTTGATGCAGCCTTGGGATCGCGACAACTATCAGGATGCGCAGAAGCTCTGGTTCACGCTACTGAACAAAGGATACCGTCTGGCGGGCACGGCTTCGACCGATACTGCTTTCGACAACCCGGATGGCGCGTTTCCGGGAGCCGCCAGGATTTACACACAAGTGAATGGCGAGCCCGATGTCACCTCGATTGCCCAAGCCATGAAAGCCGGACGGAACTTCGTTACCAATGGGCCCTTGCTCTTGTTCAAGATTGGTGACCATTCGCTTGGCGACGTAATCTCCATTCGCCAGCCTGCTGAATTTCCGGTGAGCCTGGAAGCCTATCCTTCCGGCGCCGTGCCGGCGGAGCGCCTGACCAGAGTCGAGCTCATCAGGAACGGCGCGGTGGTGAAGCAGTTTGCCGCCGGCAATGGGGACGGGAAGTTTACTGCGCGATTTACCATCGAAGAGAAAGGAACGGCTTGGTATATCGCGCGCGCCTTCGGCTCGGATGACATACAAGTGGCCATCACCGATCCGATATATTTTGAGGGGAATGATTATCAGCCGCCGCAAGCGACCTTGGCGCAGGTTGCGGGAACCGTGTCTGATCCCATCAGCGGAAAGCTACTCGATGGCGAATACGAGGTAATAAGAATGGTGGGCCGCACGCCGTTCACCCTTTCGAAGCACTCCTTTCAAGGGGGGCACTTTACGCTTGAGGCGCCGGGAACGGCGAGAGTGCGAGTTCTGGTGCCAGGCTATCAGCCCATGGTGAAGAGTGTCTTCATGGACTACGCGCCGCTCCTGCAGATGACGCTGAACCTGCGCGAAGCCGAACTGACCGACTGGCGAACCTTCGAAGAGATCGGGCGCTTGTTGCGGAGTGTCAAACTGGACTTTCCCCTGGCGCGTGCGAATTAGCCGAAAGAAGAAAACTTGTGGCGAACTGAAGACTCCGGCCTTCGCGGCGGGCAAGATGCCCGCCACGAAGGCCAGAAAAGGGAAATCAGGCCGCCGCATGCCGGTGCTGCTGAACAGGCTGCGGAAAAAGGCGTCCCGGCGACCCCTGTAGCGCTGGTATCTTGCCGGCTCCCCTGGAAGCGAAAGGCGTTGCCGGCTGGAAGCCGGCGCTACGTCAGCCCGTGGCAGACTTTTTCCGCAGCCTCCTAGAGAACGGCAAGCACGCCCCGCGCGGCGAGGCTGATGACAATGGCGAGGGTTAGGAGAGCGCCGGAGGCGGCGACGGTGAGTTTCCAGCCCAGCTCGCGCATCATGGAGGCGAGCGTGGCCACGCAGGGAATGTAGAAGGTCACAAAGAGCGTGAAGATGAGAACTTGCGCCGCGGTCATGACGGCCAGCACGTGCGTGGTGCCGAGCGCCTGCATCAGCATTAGCAGGGACAGTTCTTTGCGCAGTACTCCGAAGATCAGCGTCAGGCCCACCGAGCGCGGCAGTCCCAGAAGCGCCGTCAGCGGTGAAAGAGCGGCATTGATGCTATGCTGCCAGCCCAGGAAGTCCACGATGCTCAGTATGACACTTCCAATCACCAGCAGCGGAAACGCGACCAGGACGAACTCCCGCAGCCGCCACCACGTCTTGAGCGCCACGACGCGCGGCGAGGGCAGGCGGTAAGCGGGAACTTCCATCAGCATGCCGGGGGAAATCTCCGGCCAGATGTGCGCCAGTACGTGCCCGGCGGCGGCAACCACGAGGATATTCAAGGCGTAGATCCCCAGCGCGTAATTGGGCCCGAGATAAAAGCCTACCAGCGCAAAGATCACCGTCATGCGTGCGGAACAGGGAACCAGTACGGAGAGGAATGCGGCGATGAAGCGATCCCGCCGGGAACTGAGGATGCGGGTTGCCATCACGGCGGGGACACTGCACCCGTAACCGAGCAGCATGGGCAGGGTAGCCGTGCCGTGCAGCCCCAAGCGGTGCATCGCCGCGTCCATCAGGTAACCGACCCGCGAGAGATACCCCAGGTCTTCCAGAATCGCGAGACCTACCAGGAACGGTAGGAGGTAGGGTAGGACGAGAGCCACCGCGCCCGCCGTTCCCTGCACGGCGCCTTTGATGCCGGCGAAAAGAGCGCTCTGGGCGTCGAGATGCTGGGTGAGCAAGGCCACGAGCGTATCAAACGCGTTCAGGATGGGCGCTTCGACGAGCCTTCCCACATCGAAAATGAGCCGGAAGAATCCGAGGAACACCGCGAGCAGTAAGGGGTAACCCCAGATCGGGTGCATGGCAGCGCGGTCCAACTCTTCGCGCCAGTCGGTTTTGGGCCTCGTCACACGGACCACGCGCTCAAACAGCGCGAGGCACGCGGCATGACGGGCGGCGGAGATCACCGCATCGGCGGGCTGCCCGGCGCGGCGGGCGATTTCGGCCTGCGCCTGCTCGACGGCAGACGCCAGAGCCGGTTTCTCCTGCCAAAGCTCGTGAGGATCGCTCTGCATCCATCGCAGCGCCTGAAAACGCGGGGGCGGAGAGAGCGCGGCAGTGGCGGCCTCGGCCACCGCAACGGAGGCCAAGGAAGGTGCGTTCGCCTCCGCCGTTGTTTCGCTCGGCTCGGCAGAAGCTGGGACGGACACGTCCGCGGAGATTCTTTCCGCGAGCCGCTTGACCACCGCTTCCGCTTCGGCGGCGTAGATAAACGGGCGTGAGCAGTGAGCGATCTGGTGCTGCGCGGTACGGAAGGTTTCGACAATGCCTTGTCCTCTTCCCCCGATGGCTTCCACCACCGGCACGCCCAACGCGGCACTGAGAGCTTTTGAATCAATCTTCATGCCCTTGCGTGCGGCCTCGTCCATCATGTTCAGGCAGACGACCAGGGGCGCTTCGAGGTCGAGCAGTTCCAGGGTGAGTTCCAGGCTGCGTGCAAGCTGGGAAGCGTCCAGGACGTTGACGATAACGTCCCACCTGCCCGCGAGCAAGAAGTCGCTGCTGGTGGCTTCGACCGGAGAGGTTGGTGTCAGCGAGTAGAGACCGGGCAGGTCCACCAGTTCGAACACCGTTCCGTCCACACGCCCCTGCCCATAGGTGTACTCCACGGTGGTGCCCGCGAAGTTCGAGGTGAGAGAACGATAGCCGCCTACGGCATTGAATAGGGTGCTTTTCCCGGAATTGGGTTGGCCGACGAGTGCAACCTTCACGGCAAACGCTCGACGCGAATCTTCTCGGCGAGTTCCTTGCCGACCGCGACGCGCGTCCCATGATTGTCGATCACCAGGGGGCCTCCAAAGGGCGCGCGGCGCAGCACGCGCACACGGTCGCCGGGTTGAATGCCGAGTTCGTTAAAGGAGCGGCGCACTTCCCAGCCGCCGGTGATCCTCAATATCCTGATTGTGGCCTCGTCTTCAGCTTGATAGAGGTTAAGAGGTGAGTTAAAGTTCGCGGTATCTCGCATACACAACCTATTAAGGCAAAAGAAGTTCCAGACGGCCGGCCGGCTTCTCGGGGGCCGCTTCCTATCCCAAAGTAGCTAATTGCAAACGATTTGCATGTGACTTCGGTCACGGAAAATGGGTCATTGAGTCATAGACCCCCTGAGGGAATAGGGGGATTTCACCCGCCAGCTAGTGTCCTGATTGGAAGGTTCCGCCGCCGTCGTTCGCGCCCCACCTCTGTCGTTCCCGCGTTACCTCCGTCGTTCCCTCGGAGGCGGGAACCCCGTTTCCTGAAACTGGACCCCCGCCGGGCGTCCTTCCAGGTTCCATCTGGTAGTGCCGTTCTGCTGCTTTCTGCCTTCTGCTTTCCGCCTACTGCCTTCCGCTTTCTGCCTACTGTTTTCCTAGAACGGCCATTTCCAGTTGCGAATTTCCGGCATGTCTTCGCCGACGCGCGCGATGTACTGCTTGTGCTCGATCAGTTTCACGCGCAGGCGCTGCTTGGCCAGGGCTGCCACATTCTTGAGGCGCGGTACGCGGTCGATGACGTCGCCCGCGAGGTGGAAGCGGTCGAGTTCATTCATCACGGTCATGTCGAAAGGTGTCGTGGTGGTGCCTTCTTCCTTGTATCCGCGCACGTGCATGTTGGCGTGATTGGTGCGCCGGTAAGTGAGCCGATGAATCAGCCAGGGGTAGCCGTGGAAGGCGAAGACGATGGGCTTGTCGGTGGTGAAGAGCGAATCGAAGTCGCGGTCCGAAAGCCCATGCGGGTGTTCGCTCGCAGGCTGCAAGGTCATGAGATCGACCACGTTGATGACGCGAATCTTGAGATCGGGAATGCTCTCGCGCAGCAGAGCTACAGCCGCGAGCGTTTCGAGCGTTGGTGTGTCGCCTGCGCAGGCCATCACGACGTCCGGCTCCGAGCCTTCATCGTTCGAGGCCCAATCCCAGATGCCGATACCTGCGGTGCAGTGCGCGATGGCGGTGTCCATGTCGAGATATTGCAGTGCCGGCTGCTTGCCCGCCACGATCACGTTCACGTAATGCCGGCTGCGCAGGCAGTGGTCGGTGACCGAGAGCAGCGTGTTGACGTCGGGCGGGAGGTAGACGCGCACGATGTCCGCTTTCTTATTCACAACATGATCGATGAAGCCGGGGTCCTGGTGGCTGAAGCCGTTATGGTCCTGCCGCCAGACGAGCGAGGTCAGCAGGTAGTTCAGTGAAGCGATGGGCCGGCGCCAGCGGATGCCGCGCGTCACCTTGAGCCACTTGGCGTGCTGGTTAAACATGGAGTCGATGATGTGGATGAACGCTTCGTAGCAGGAAAATAGGCCGTGGCGCCCCGTCAGCAGGTAGCCTTCGAGCCACCCTTGACAGAGGTGCTCGCTGAGCACCTCCATGACGCGGCCGTCGGGAGTGAGGTGGTCGTCGGTGGGAAGAATCTCCGCCGTCGAAACGCGGTTGGTGACTTCAAACAGCGCGTCGAGGCGGTTCGAGGCGGTCTCGTCGGGACCAAACACGCGGAAATTGCGGCTTTCGGCGTTCAACTTCATCACGTCGCGCAGAAACCGGCCCATGACGCGCGTGGCTTCACCCTCTGTTGTCCCCGGCTTCGAAACCGGAACGGCATAGTCACGGAAGTCGGGCATCGCGAGGTCCCGCAGCAGGAGCCCGCCATTGGCATGTGGGTTCGCGCCCATGCGCCGCGTCCCGCGGGGAGCGAGTTCCGCGAGTTCCGGAATCAACTTGCCACCCGTGTCAAAAAGCTCGTCAGGCTTATAGCTCTTCATCCAGGTTTCGAGCATCCTGACCCGGTCGGGGTGCGTTGCCAAGTCCGCCAGGGGAACCTGATGAGAACGGAAGGAGCCTTCCACTGGTTTCCCATCCACAGTTTTCGGACCAGTCCAGCCCTTGGGCGTGCGCAGAACGATCATCGGCCAGCGCGGCCGCTTGTGGAATCCCTTGGTGCGCGCTTCTTCCTGAATGGATTTGATCTCGGCCAGCACGGTTTCGAAGGTCGCGGCCATAAGCTGATGCATCTTCTCGGGCTCGTCGCCCTCCACAAAGTAAGGAGTGTATCCGTACCCACGGAAAAGGTCGGTCAGTTCCTCTTTGCTGATCCGAGCGAGCACGGTGGGATTCGAAATCTTGTAGCCATTGAGGTGCAGAATGGGCAGAACCGCGCCGTCGCGCTCCGGGTTAAGAAACTTGTTCGAGTGCCAACTGGTGGCCAGTGGACCCGTTTCGGATTCGCCGTCGCCTACCACGCACGCGACGATCAGGTCAGGATTGTCGAACGCCGCTCCGTAAGCGTGCGCGAGCGCGTAGCCGAGTTCTCCGCCTTCGTGGATCGAGCCGGGCGTTTCTGGAGCCACGTGGCTGGGGATTCCGCCGGGGAAGGAGAATTGCGTGAACAACCGCTTGAGGCCTGCCGCACTCTGCGGAACGTTCGGATAAACCTCACTGTAAGTCCCTTCCAGATACGTATTCGCAACCAGGCCAGGTCCCCCGTGTCCAGGGCCCGCAACGTAGACTACGTTCAGGTCGTACTTGCGGATCAGCCGGTTCAAGTGCAGGTAGATGAAGTTAAGCCCCGGCGTTGTGCCCCAATGGCCGAGAAGCCGCGGCTTCACGTGCTCAAGCTTGAGAGGTTCCTTCAGGAGGGGATTGTCCATCAGGTAGATCTGACCCACTGAAAGGTAATTCGCCGCACGCCAGTAGGCATGCATCTTGCGGAGTTCTTCCGCAGGAAGAATATTTGCTTCAGCCGTGGAACGTCCTGAAGACGCGTTCATATCTACCTCCATGTCAACGACTCGTGTCCCGAATCAGAAGTTCGATGAATAATCCGTCAGGGCATGGCTTGAGCCATGCCGATAAAAGCTGGCCCCCGTTGCTGTTTCCCGGCCTTCGCGGCGGGCCAGATGCCCGCCACGAAGGCCAGAAAAGGAAAATAGGCCCGTCGCATGTCGGTGCGGCTGAAGCCGCACCCTGACGGAATTCTTCAACCCATCTACGACTCAGGACCCCAGAGTCACTCAGCCTATGGGCTGCAACCTACAACTTGCCATCTTACCAGGGGACCGGTTCGGGG
>Ga0335069_10001553_pt1 | contig 36788 bp, 47 predicted proteins | sample Lox_Sample_11_FD_206714 | JGI IMG/M metagenome (GOLD analysis project Ga0335069, IMG submission 206714) | Soil microbial communities from Loxahatchee National Wildlife Refuge, Florida, United States - Lox_Sample_1.1 | ecosystem: Environmental > Terrestrial > Soil > Wetlands | place: USA... | reverse complement strand
CCGCCCGATGCCGTGGACTGTCCGCTAATTGCAGCCAGCACGCCATCCGGAGATGTGATCGACAGCGCCAGGTTGAAGCAGCCCACGCAGCACGCTGCGCCGATATTTCCCGTGCAGGGATTCACGCCCGGTTTGCTGGGAGGTGGACAGGAACTGCCATTGTTGCAGCCGTTCCGCCCGGGCTGAATGTATGGCGCGACTAACTGCCAGTAGTTCGCCAGCAGCACGTTCACCGCTTGCGTCGCGTCGCTCGGTCCGAGGTTGCCCGCCTTGACCGCGGCCTGCACGGTTTTCAGATCCGCATCGAATCCGGAAACGCCGGTATTCATGGCCGAGTTTTCGTTTGTGGCTTGTTTCTTGCGCAGATTGTGCGCCGCCATCAGACTCGCGATGAGTGCCACGGCCACACCGACACCCGCGCCGATAGGTCCAGCCCACGAGCCCGCCCCAGCAGCCGCTGCGATACTGCCCCCAGCCTTCGCCGCAATCGGAGCCACCGTCCCGACGATTTTCGCATCGTCGCCCAGGTGCCCCATCTGGTAGAGCGGATATTTGGGAGCGCCCGCCAGATTCGCATAGCGCGTGCGGAAGACGGCAGGCCCGAAGCCTTGCGTGTAGAGAGGCGACATGGGCGCTGATACCACGCTCATCGTCGCCCCCGGTTACCACCAAACAATGCCCATGCCGCAATGAGACCGCCCACCGCCAGGCCCCAATTCGGCAAACCAGAAATCACCGTGGACTCGCCCAGCCACGTGCCCAAGTCCCAGGGCGTGCCCGTCTGCTGTGCGAGAGTCTGCCCCGGAGTCGAAAGCGAAGGCGCGGTCTGGGATGGATCGACGCCCACGGTCGGCGATGGCGCAGGACTGACCGGAGGTGTCGCCGGATTCGGAACCGTCAACGTCGTGCCAGCGCTCGGAGGAGGCTGCGGTACCGTTGATGTCGCGCCCGGATAGGCCGGATAAACCGGATAAACTGGCCGCGCGATCGGATCGATTACCACCACGCCGGGCCCGCCTTCAAAAACTCGCAGCGGCGGCCCGCCGCAACCCCACGCCGGGCATGGTTCCCGCACACCCAGCGGAGGCTGTGACAAAATCACGCCCTCGGGAATCGCGCCCAGGCTGATCACGTTCTGATCGCCCGACGCCGTTGCTCGGGGCATCGGTTCCGCGGGTCCGCGATATGGCGCAAAGCGCTTCATCGCTTCAGCAGTGCGAAGGCCAGCACTCCCCCGATGATCCACGCGAAAGGTGAATTGAAAATTCCGCTCGAAGACACGGCCAGCCCGCCGTAGCCGCCAGCCGGCAGCGCATAACCGGGAGTATAGGGCGTCATGAACGACGAGTAGGGGCTGCCCGTGGCGACAGTCGTGCCATTCGGAAGCCGTACCGAGGTGGGATTGCCCGACGCTGCGGCGATGATCTGGGGCGTTTCCGTGATGCCCTGCTGCAGTAGGCTCTCCCAGTCAAACCCGTCATCACCCAGCGCGCCCATGGTCTCGCAATATCCGTTGAGCCCCTTGATGTCGCGGTAGCTGTCATCCACCAGAGACCATGCCCGCTTGCGGAAATACATTTCGGGTTGACGTCCGAACTGCGCGCCCGGCCGCGCCGTGTCGAGCGCCATCCACCGCCCGGATCCGGGAGGCAGTTCAACTTCGCAGTACACGTGCGAAAACTGCTCCGGAGCATCAGGCGACGCGCTCACCGTGATCAGCCGCGCCGGATATCCGATGGCCAGGCACAATGCCGCCATGAGCATCGACGTGTCGTCGCAGTCGCCGGCACGGATTTTAAGCAGTTCTTGGGGAGGGTAAAGCTTTTCCTTCGATACCGGGTCCATCGTGTACCGGATATTCGACTGGACCCACGAGAAAATTGCGGTGACTTCGCCTAGCTGGTCGTGTTCGGGAACGTTTCGCACCACGTCGGACGCGAAACGCACGAAACCGGGATCACTCAGCGCCCGGTCGACCAGCTGGCGCATAAGTCGAATGGTCTGCGCCGTGCCACGATCGCCGTCGAGTAAACGCGCCCGATAGCCCAGAAGGCTCTCGGAGCCTACACCTGTCACGTATCGCAAGCTGAAACGCTCCATTCGAGCCCCCGAGAAGCAGTTTTAGGGAGCGAAGGCCCGAATTACACACAGAAAGGGACCCGATGCGGGACCGTGACCCCAGTTTTGGGGTAAACCTGCGCCCGCACCGGAGAACACGTCGCAAGTCAGTGCCGAAAATGACCTGCTTTTGAAAAGAACGCAAGGACTTTGGTGCTGCACTAAATGGTTCACTCAGTGCAGCACTGCAGTGCACTGGCGAGCACCAGCCTGCACCAAACTTGTGGGCTATAGGTTTCCTGTGGAAAACGTGTTATACAGAGAAGAAAATCAGGCCAGCCAACCGTGGGCAGCCGGAAACAGGTACACCGTGAAACCTGCACCCGACTCCTTTCCCACTGGAAGTGTGATCGAGACCACCACCCGCAAGCGAATCGTCCCCGAACCAGCATCGAGCGACAATCCCACACCTGAATTCTTTCAATACGTTAGGGACATTAAGCCCAACGATTGGTCGAACCACATGGTGTACCTCTACCGGGTCGAGCCCAAGCCCTCCGTGCCCCTGTTGCGCTCCGGAAATTCCTTCCTGAGCATGCCGGGCGGTCAGGGCGTGCAGATCGCCGACCAGGAAGAACTCGAGTTTGCCCTTGCCCAGAACTTTGGCGGCGGTGTCTTCCGCCTGATCGTAAAGCGCGGGTCGCAGTGGGTGTCCCAGGTGCGCCTCGAAATCAATGCGCCAGTGCGCGCCATCAACATTCCAGCACCCGAGTCGCAGCCGGGCAGCAATCCGGGAGCGCCCATGCTGGGAACCGGCAGCGATGGTGCTACCGCGTCCATTGCATCAAAAGCGATCGACACAATTGCAGGCCAGGAGCATCAGGCGGTGCTGATCGGGGTGAACGCCCTGAACGCCGCGGCCAACGTCGTGAGGCAATTCTCCGAGGGGCGGCCCGCGTCGTCGCCACAGGACGCCACCATGCAGCAGTTCATGCAGGTGATGATCGCGCGCGCCCTGCAGGATCCGTTCGAGCAGATGGTGAAGTTCATGAGCCTGATGCGCGAGATGAACAACGCCGCAGGTGGCAACGTCGCCGGGCTGCCCGGGGACATGATGCAGCAGTTCATGAAAGCCATGTTTGAGAAGTTCATGAACCCGACGCCGACCGGAGCGCCAACGTCCGCAAGCGCCGAGTTGATGCGCCAGCTGCCGCAGATCGGGCAGAGCATCGCCGAGAGCCTGCGCGAATTCCGTCACGCCCGCGAAGCCGAGGCGCGCATGGTGGCCATGACCCGCGGCAATCCCGTCGTGCAGCCGCCGTCCCTGCCGTCGCCAACCGCGTTGCCACCAGCTGCCACATCCGCCGCCACGCCGTCCGCCACACCTCAGCCTGCAGGAGCGCCGTCAATGGAATTCGTAGAACAAAAAATCATGGAGATTTTCAAGCAGCCGATTTCCGCCAAGCAGGCTGCCGACGAAGCCATGGCTTTTCTGGACAACCTCGACCCGAACGCAATCGGCCAGCTTGCAGCGCTGGGCGAGGACGGATTGCTGAAGTTTTTCGCCACGCGGCCGGCGCTGAAACTGGCCACAGCCAACATGCCGCGCCTGGTCGAATTTATCCGCGCCTTCCTGCAAATGCACGCCGAGGACTTGTCGCAGGCTGGCGACGCTCCCCCGGCGCCCAGCCATCCGCTGCCGAACTAAGGGAGGCCTGTTGCCGCAGTTGTCGCTGCTCGCCGAGCGTAAACCGGGGAAGCCGAGCGCAGCGGAACGATTGCGCGCGCTCGAAAAGCAGGTGCGCCAGCTGATCGCCGACGATCAGAACGAGCCGGAGATGGTGTCCACGGTGTGCGAAATCCTGACCCACGTGGAACGCCAGCTGGGGCAGGCTGCCGGGCTGCAGGAACTTTTCGAGTGGTACGCGGAGAAGCCCACGCTATAGTGGCAGGCAAGTGTGAATTTTAATTCACGGTCGAAAGGAGGTCGCGGAGAACTGCCAGAGCAGGAAGGCCCCACCGATGCACAGGTGAGGCCGGGGCGTTGTATCCGGAGACATGAATTGCGCCGATGATAGCATACGCACGTTGGTAACCTTCGTAACCTCAGGTAACCATCCGACTGACAGGCCACATGGGCCAGAATAACAATGGCATTACTATGCCGAAACTTCGCCAAATGCCGCGCACCACAAAGCTGCCGTGCTTCCTCCGGGATCCGGAGATGTTGACTGCGGCGATTCGCTCTCTCGATCGCCTCGTGATCCGCGTTTTGACCCGCCATCCGCGCAAGTTGCGCGCTGCAAAGACCGCGTAACTGCTGAATTCTCCCGCGTTTTCCACGCACCTCAGTTTTTCCACAGCAAAATTACGCTTGACACCCTGAATGTATTGCTATACGTTGCTTCGCATGGCAACCGTAACCAACGTCAAGCCGATTGCGACGCAGGTCAATTTTCGGCCCACTGCCGAAGATAAAAAGATCATGGGAGCGCTGCATCGCAAGCTGGGCGTGGACAATTCGCAGATTTTCCGACTCGCGATTCGGGCCCTAGCAGCCAAGGAAGGGGTGTCGCTCTCATGAAACCCAGCCAGAGCGTGAAGGCATTGCGCGAAAGGAAAATCGCGTGAACTACTCCATGACCATCAGCGAAGTAGAGCGCCAAGTGCTTGCGGAAGCATTCGGCATACTCGCGCGAAAACTTTCAAACGCTGCCCCCATCATCGAAGATCAGCGCGGCACCGCGCCCGCGCTCCAAGCTGCGACGCCCCCATCGTCGCCCAACCCAGCGGTTGCGCCTACCAACCTGGAAACTGGCGTGCGCGACCGCTGGGCCCGTGATCGCAAAGGCAATGAAGTCCCCGAGCCGGAAGGATTTGAGCGCATCGAGGTGCACATCGCGAAAACCGAGCAAAAGGAAACGCACCTGCGCGTGACGTGGCAGAACCACGGAACGGGCTACGGCAACGCGAATTGTTTCGACGCGAAGCTGTGGCCCCACATCATCAACCGAACCGGCCGCATGACCGTGCTGTACGTGCTGAAGAAGGGCAATTACATCAACGTCGTGGGGGTGCGCGCATGAGAATTGTCACCATTGAGGAAGTCGCGCAAGTATGCCACGAAGCGAACCGCGCATACTGCGAAACCATCGAAGATTTTTCCCAAAAGCCATGGCGGGATGCAGAACCGTGGCAAAAAGACTCGGCGACACGAGGCGTGCTGTTCGCCATCGGCCACCGACAAGCCCCAGCGTCTGCACAGCATGATGCATGGCTCGCAGACAAACTGCGGGATGGATGGAAGTTCGGACCCGTGAAAGACGCAGGGAAAAAAGAGCACCCGTGCTGCGTCCCCTACGCCGATCTGCCAGACGAGCAAAAGTTTAAAGATTCTCTGTTTCGCGCAATCGTTCACGCCTTCCTAGATTCGCCGGAAGTCGAGATTGTATTGGTGCGCGCATGATCGAAGCACTTGCTTTTGTCGCCGTGCTGTCAGGCGTCTACACACTGATTGCGCTGCTGGTGTGCAGCTGGTTTTCGCCGCACCGCGAGCACTGGTGGTGCCCTGCCTGTCGCCTTCTTGGCAAACGGGGGTTGCTATGAACGCCAACGCGCCCGACACATTCTTGACCCAGCAGGAAGTCTGCCAACTACTGCGCATCTCGCGAAAGACGTTGCAGGAGTGGCGCCGCCGCGGTCGCATCAAGTTCTATCGCTTCGGACATCGCACGATCAGGTTTCGGCATTCGGCAGTACTGGCGTTAATCGAGAAAACCACACAGCAGAACTAAGCGAGGTGACCCGGTGAAGATCACCGTTGAAAACGCGGGAAAAGTGTTTTTTGTGCTTTGCCTTGGAGTGGTGGTGTCGCTTTTTGGCTTTTTGTTTTGGGCTGTGATCAGCCACGGCCTGATGAGGTGAAGGAAGGGAGCAGGGGGCAATGGATGACACAAAGTACTTCGAACAGGCAGTCACCGAGTACTGCCTGAAACGGTCGATGCACATCAAGGTTGGCGACCTAACCATGGGCGAACTGTCGAATCTTCTCCGCAGAGCGCAGGAGTTGAAGCAGCACGACAAGGGCCCGGCGCTGGTCCGCGCACCGCAGCACGCGCACCTGCTGGAAAGGATGGGCGAGTAGATGAAATCCGAATTCAGTCTCCAGGAGAAGCGCGATTTTGCCCGCAACATGCGGCGCAACATGACCCGCGCAGAGCAAACGCTGTGGTGGAAGTTGAGCCACAACCATTTCGGCTACCGCTTTTGCCGACAGTTTCCGCTGCGTGGCTACATCGTGGACTTTTACTGCGGCCAGTTGCGCATGGTCATCGAGGTGGACGGGTCGGTGCACGAAGATGAGAACGTCGCCGCCAACGATGAGCAGCGCGAACGGATTTTAGAGAACTACGGATTTCAGGTGCTTCGCTTCTCCAACGAGGATGTGCTGGACCATCTGACCGTGGTGCTCACGCGCCTGTGGGATGAGTGCGCGGCCCGGCGCATTGCTCTAAAAGCTTTTTCTCTTCGTAGTGTAGTAGGTAAAACAAAGAACCTTCCAGAAACCCTTAATAGATCCTGTGGATCGGTGCAAAAGAGCTCCGCACCAGCGACAGTTGGCAAAACTTCTGTGGACGCGGCGCCAAGAATTCCTGCGGGTCCTGAGGATTACGCGGCCATAAATCGAGCTTGGACGAATCTCGTACTTTGCTCCAGGCAGCGCTCGCTGGCACTCAACAACACCACGCTCACCACAGCAGCAGAGGTAGCGCTCGATCAGAAACTGCGACTGCAGGAGTACTTGCAGAAGAAGTCTGTTGCGTCGGAGTTGATCAGCACCGAGCCGGCAGCGCTGACCGTCGCCAAGGGGATGCACGTAGCCGAGCCCGTCCGGAGGAAGGCATGAGTCCGCGCCGAAAGAATTCCGAGAAGAGTCTGGTGGACAAGATCGCCGAAGCCTTCGCCAGCGTCGGCAGGCTGCAAAAGCGCGGCACAAACGAGACGCGGCACTATTCCTACTCGCGCGCCAGTGACGTGCTTGACGCCGTGCGCCTGCAGCTGCTGAAGCGCGGAATCCTGTGCTGCCCCACGGAAGCGCCGGCAGAGTACCACCAGGTCGGAACCAGCAACGGCGGCGAACAGATCACCGAGTGCCGATTGCAGGTGACGTACGTATTTCGCAGCAAAGCCGAAGCGCTGGAACCGATGACCATAAACGGAGTCGGGCGCGACGTGGAGGATAAAGCACTCTACAAGGCCCAGACTGGAGCGCAGAAAGCACTGCTGAAGCGCTTCGGGTTAATCGCCGATGTCGAAGACGATCCGGAGCACGACGGCAGAACATCAGAAACGATTGATGACGTCGCACCCATGCGGCCAGCCCGGGAGCCGAAGAAAGTCACCGAACGCCAGATCGCAGCATTCCATGAAGCCTGCGTGCAGACGAACAAAAGCGCCGATGAAATCTCGGGGTATCTGCTGACCGCGCACAAGGTGACGAAGATCGAGGATCTTGGCCGCGGCAAACCCTTCACAGATGCCATCGTGTGGGCGACCGATGGGCAGGGAACCGTCAACCCAAAACCGCAGGCCGTCGCAACGCAGAGCGCACTCCCGCTGCGGGCGGCCCAGTCGCCAGTGGAGTTGCGCATCGGCAACAAGACGATTCCGTTAGTACCGGACCAGGCCGCGTACTCAGTATGAAACCGCAGCCGATTGTGGCAGCCATGGACTGTGGCGAAAGAATTTACGAGTAAACGGCCTAATCCAAAGGCAGAAAGGCACCACCATGAAACCTAGCCGAGTAGTCACACTGTTGGGCTTTTGTTGTCTGTTGTTCTTGCTGTCGACCGCGCCCAGGGCAGCCGCAGCGACTTGCATTGCAAACGGGACGTTCTGTTGTACCTGCAACCAAGGCGGCAACCTGTGCACCTTGGCGTTTAACCACCAGGCCGGCGCGAGTTGGGAATGTATTCAAATCCGCGCCGATTGCGAGGAGTACGGCGTGTGCATCGGCAACCAGTGCGGCACGATGAAATATCACCTGCCGAGTCTGCAAACTCTTCGCGCCTATCCGTGGATCACTCAGGGGGATCTATCTCCGATCCTTAAAGAAAGTCGCGTCCCAGAATCACAATCGATGCTAGAGAACCTCCAGAAAGGCCAATTGATTTACGGAGTGCCCGAGCACGTGACCGTAAACCGAGTGATTCAACCAAAGGGATGGATTGACGGACTGCCGGAACGCCACATTGCTGCCGTTGTCGATTCCAAAGACGATCACACGGTGACGGTGAAGTTTTACGTGGACGATGGCGTCTGGCGACACGTGAACGATCAGATCAAAGCCGGAGCGCAGCCGGTCGAGATGATCACATTCACGCCGACAACGTGGACGCTAGCGACCGGAGACGGCGCCGAGCTTGCCCGCGGAGAACTGGAAAAATATCGCCGCTGACAAAACCCCGGAGCCGGGAGAACCTGCCCGGCTCTTTTTTCAACACACAAGGTTCCTTGGAGTTCATTGCAAATGAGTCAGTCTTACGAAAAGTTCATCCGGTCCAAGATGGTGGCCATGCCAGACCGCGGCATCACGGTCGACGCGACCGACATCCACCCGCTGCTAAAGCCTCATCAGTCCGCAATCGTGCACTGGGCTTTGCGGAAGGGAAACGCCGCCATCTTTGCCGCTTTCGGGCTGGGCAAGACCTTCATGCAGCTAGAAATCGCGCGCCAGATTCAGAAGCATGCGGGCGGGAAGTTTTTGATTGTCGCCCCACTGGGCGTGCGCCAGGAGTTTCGCCGCGATGCCGAGAAGCTTTCCGTTGACCTGAGATTCGTGCGCCGGTTTGAAGAGTGCCGCGGCGACGGCATCTTCCTGACCAACTATGAAACCATCCGCGACTCCAAGATGGACCCGCGCAAGTTCACTGGATGCTCACTGGACGAGGCAGCCGTGCTTCGCGGATTCGGAGGCACCAAGACATTTCGCGAGTTTATGCGCGTGTTCGAAAACGGCCAGGTGCGCTATAAGTTTGTGGCCACGGCGACGCCCAGCCCCAACGAATACATCGAACTGCTTGCCTATGCCGCGTTCCTCGACGTGATGGATGTCTCGCAAGCTAAGACGCGATTCTTTAAGCGCGACTCGACCAAAGCGGACAACCTGACGCTGCACGCCCACAAAGAACGAGAGTTCTGGCTGTGGGTGTCATCGTGGGCCATGTTCCTGCAAAAGCCAAGCGATCTGGGATTCTCAGACGAAGGGTACGACCTGCCGGAGATGGAAGTCTTCTGGCACGAAATTCCGTCCGATCACACCGATGCCGGCCACGAATCGAGCGGGCAGGGTCGCCTCGTGCGCTCAACCGCCATCGGGGTGACGCACGCCGCCAAGGAAAAGCGCGACAGTCTGCCCGGGCGCATCGCCAAGCTAATGGAGTTGCGAGAACTGGACCCGGCCGCGCACCGCATCATCTGGCACGATCTGGAAGCCGAGCGCCATGCGATCGAAAAAGCGCTACCGCAGTGCGCCACGGTCTACGGTTCACAGGATCTGGCCGAGCGCGAGGAGTTGCTCATCAAGTTTTCCGATGGCGAACTGCAGGAGCTTGCCGGAAAACCTGAGATGCTGGGAGCGGGCTGCAACTTCCAGCGCCATTGCTCGTGGTCCGTGTTTCTGGGCATCGGGTTCAAGTTCTATTCCTTCATCCAGGCGGTGCATCGTGTGCTGCGATTTTTGCAGACCAAGCGCGTGCGCCTCGACCTGATTTACACCGAAGCCGAACGCGAGGTGCGACGCACACTCGAAGAGAAGTGGGCCAAGCACAACGAACTGGTGGCGCAAATGTCCGCCATCATTCGCGAGTACGGGCTGGCGCAGAATGCGCTGGAAAGCGAGTTCGGCCGATCGCTGGGCGTGGAGCGAAAAGAAGCGACCGGGCAGAACTGGAAAATGGTGCTGAACGATTCCGTGCTCGAGACCGCGGCCATGCCAGACGCCAGCGCCCACCTGATCCTGTCGTCCATCCCGTTCTCCACCCAGTACGAATACACGCCCTCTTACAACGATTTCGGCCACACCGAATCGAACGAGCAGTTCTGGGAGCAGATGGGCTTTTTAATCCCCGAGCTTTTGCGCGTGTTGCAGTCAGGGCGCAACTGCCTGATTCACGTGAAAGACCGCATTGTGCCGGGCGGCCTGAACGGCATGGGCTTCCAGACCGCGTACCCGTTCCACTGTGACGCCATCCGCCATTTCTGCCGTCACGGGTTCGCCTATCTGGGCATGAAGACCATCGTGACCGACGTTGTGCGCGAAAACAATCAGACGTACCGGCTGGGATGGACAGAGCAGTGCAAAGACGGCTCGCGCATGGGTGTAGGCATGCCGGAGTATCTGCTGATCTTTCGCAAACCACCGTCCGACTCATCGAAAGGCTACGCCGACGTGCCCGTCGTAAAAAGCAAAGCAGAGTACTCGCGATCGCGCTGGCAGATCGATGCCCACGGGTTTGCGCGTTCGTCTGGCAATCGATTGCTTGCGCCCGAGGACCTGAACGGAGTGCCGCACGAGAGAATCTTCAAGATGTTTCGCGAGTTCTCGAAATCGCAAATTTATGATTTTGAGCGCCACGTTGCCCTGAGCGAAAGTCTGGAAACCTGCCAGGAGTGTAACCACATTCACCTGCGACCGGATGCATGCGGACAGGCCTGTAACTGCCGCAGCGCCGGCAGACTGCCCGTAACCTTCATGCTGTTGCAGCCGCAATCGTGGCACGACGATGTGTGGACCGATGTCACCCGCATGCTGTCGCTGAATTCGGCGCAGGCCGCGTCTGGAAGAGAAATGCACCTCTGCCCGATGCAGTTTGATCTCGCCGACCGAGCCATCACGCAATTCACCATGAAAGGCGAGACGGTGCTGGACCCGTTCGCCGGACTTGGAACGGTGCCCATGCGAGCGGTGAAGCTGGGGCGCAAGGGAATCGGCATCGAGCTTTCACCACGCTACTTTGCCGATGCCGTGTATTACTGCGAAGCCGCAGAAAAAGCAGTCGCCACGCCCAGCCTGTTCGATCTCGAAGAAATCGGAGCATAAAAACGCATGACCAACATTGAGTGGACCGACGAAACGTGGAACCCGGCGCGCGGATGCACGCGCGTGTCTCCGGGCTGTGAGAACTGCTACGCCGAGCGCCAGGCGATCCGCTTCGCCGGGCCCGGAGCATCCTATGACGGGCTCGTAAAGATCACCAACGGACACCCGCAGTGGACGGGAACCATCCGCGAAAATCGCATCTCGCTAGAAGTGCCGCTGTTCTGGAAAAAGCCGCGGCGCATCTTCGTCAATTCCATGAGCGACCTGTTCCACCCGGGCATCTCGCGAGATTTTCTCATGGACGTCTTTGTCGTCATGCGCGACACCCCGCGGCACACGTACCAGATTCTGACCAAGCGCGCCGAGCACATGGTGCAGGTGATGCCGTTCGTGCTCGACATCGTAAACAAGGGCAAGCCACTGCCAAATGTTTGGCTGGGCGTGTCGGTCGAAGATCAGAAGCGCGCGGATGAGAGAATTCCGCGACTGCTGCAGACGCCGGCAGCGATTCGCTTCCTGAGCGTCGAGCCCCAGCTGGAGTACGTCAACGTCCATCTTCCGCGCAGTGGCTGCATTCACCCCAGCATGGATGGAATCAGCGGAATCACGCGTGAAGATGACCGAATCTGGCAGTGCAACCTCTGCGACGGATACGTGCTGCAAGAAAAGCACCCAACCAAGCCGGGATATGTGCGCGAGATAGCTGGAATTCACTGGGTTATCTGTGGAGGAGAGTCAGGCCCAGGCGCGCGCCCGTTTAATCTCGCATGGGCGGAATCACTTCTTAAGCAGTGCCGCGCCGCTGGTGTGCCGTTCTTCATGAAGCAGGTAGGCAGCCATCCCGTCTGGCAGAAAGACGGAACGTTTTACGAGCCGGGCGCAACGCAAGTTTGGCACGACCGCAAGGGCGGTGATCCGCTGGAGTGGCCCGAGCACCTGCGAGTCCGTGAATTCCCCGCGCAAACGAAAGAAGAGGCAACCGCATGATTGTGCGCATAAGCGTCAACATCTCTGCTGGACCCGAGGATTACCAGATGGGCAGCACCGGCAACATGAACTTCTCCGAAGAGGCTGCACTAAACGGCTCCCACTTCGAAACCGTTTCTAAGGTGTTCACCAAAATTCACGACTTGATTGCGGTATTGAAGGCAGAGCACGGCGCTGCCGCAACCGGAAAGAAATCATGAAGCGCTGGCAACCCAAGTCCAGAGAATCCCGCGACCCGGAACAACGTTTCAAAGATCCGCGCAGCCGCGTACTCTGGCGCACGGGCCGCGTCATCCTCAAAGGCCAGGACAAAACCGCGCTGCGCTACGCCGTATTCAGCCGGGCAGGAGGTCGCTGTGAAATCGAATGGAACGGAAAGCGCTGCAACCGCTACGCCCCGTGGGCTGGAATTGGACATGGCGAGCTTGTCCATATCGTCGCCAGCGCCCACGGGGGCAGCGATTCCCTCGAAAATTGTCAATGGGGATGCGGCGGAAAAGACGGATGCCACACGCGACGCGATCACCCGGGCCCGCAGTTCGCACCTCAGCGACGGGCAGTTGGGGGATGCAATGGCTGCACCGCATCCAGGCGGACCGGGCGAGGGGCTTCATGGTGAGCGGCAGTGATGTCGATTTTCTGTTGGCGCTGGTAGAGGAGTTGAGACGATGAATGAAGCGATAGAACAAGCGCGCTGGGTAATTGTGGCGGATGGCGAAGGGGCCGAAGCATGCGTCATTTCCGACGCCGATCTGCATGAATCGGTGCACCGCTTTATGTGTGTGTGCGGGAAACCGTGGCAAAAATGCGAAGCAGACATGGTCTGGGATATAGAGCAAATCGACAAAGCGGAAAACTGGACGCTGAACGAAAAAGGAGAGCGGTTTTCGATGAGTTGGCCGCATGAGACGGGAAAACTGACCCTTTATCGCCTCTCGACGCCCTACGTGCTCGAAAACAAGGCCGAGCGCATGTGGTCGCTGATTCGCGCGTTCGTCATGAACGAGACCAGTCGAACTAGTTACGCCGAATTGAAAGGTTCGCAGTCGATGGATATCCCGGTGGAGTTTTTGGCGCTCTGCGAATTCGCCGAGGAAGAGATGGGGGTAACGCTGCCGTGAGTTGGCTTCGATGGACCCTGAAGTGGCTGCAGCAGCGATTCTGCGAGCACGTCTGGCGACCAGCTGCCACCACGTTTCCGGCAAGTCTCGCCCGGCACTGCCCGAAGTGCGATCTGACCGAGCACCTGAAGCCGTCACGGTTCTATGCGGAGTTTGGTCACATCGGAACGATTCAGCAGGCGAAGCGTGGAAAGGATCTCTGGTCGTGAACCTTCCACCCAACCGCGCCGCATGGCCACGAATCTGGCAGGAGCGCTTCGAGGAGCGCGCCGCCATCATCGAGTACATGGGCAATCTTTCGCGCGAGACCGCCGAGTTTCGCGCCGAGCAGGACATTCGCAAGCAGGCTGCACGGGAGCCACAAAAGGAGCGCACCGCATGAAAGCCTTGAAGCCAGCAAAGCCAAAAATCATCAATTTTGAACTGATACCGGAAAAAGACGGCGAGCACGTCCCGGAACCGTACCGAATCATGCGGGAGATGGTCGAAAAGTATCACGAGGACCTGCACGGCGCGAAAATTGCGATGGCGTGGCGCAAGAACCTGAAAGCCGACAAGGACGGACACCTGATGCTGGGCATGTGCGTGAAGGCGTCGGACCTGCAAAAAGAGTTTGCGGAGTACGATTTTGTGATCCTACTGAACCGCGAGGTGTGGCTTTCAGACGAATTCACCACGGAGAAAAAGAAAGCGCTGGTGGATCACGAGCTTTGTCACGCCACATTTGCCCCAGACAAGGATGGTTTTAAGAAACGAGACGAGCGCGAGCGCATCGTGTGGCGCGTCCGAAAGCACGATATTGAGGAATTTTTCGACGTAGTGCGTCGCCATGGCTGCTACAAGCGCGATCTGGTGGCATTTGCGGACGCTCTGATGAAAAAGAAAGCGACGCCGCCACTGATCGCCGTCATGCAGAAGGACCAACCGCTTGCAGATGCGATGGCAAAACTGGTTTCGAATGTTGATGGCGTCGGAATAACCTCCATGACCATCAGCACGGACACCGACAGCGTGACGATTACACCCGAGACCGCGGACAGGCTTCAGCGCGAAGCAGGTCGGAGACCCAAGCGCAAGCTTCGCGGCCAAGACGCCATCCTGCCCGACCCGCGGCGACAGGATCCACCAGCGGCACCGGAGGCGTGAGCATGAGGATGCTTTGGAAGCTTTACTACTTACCTCTGCGGGTGTACATGAAACTGAAGATTTTCGCGTGGAGATGGCGAGTCAACCAACTGCTCCGCGAGAACGAAAAGTTGCACAAGCAGTGGACCGAGAGGCACGACGTTTAAACAATGCCGCGACGCTGGACCTATCACGGAAAGCGACACCAGCACCCAAAGCGACTGAAGCCGCTCAGCAAGTGGTGGCACGTTCTGTGGATTGCCGTGTTGGTCGCGCTATCGCTGGTCGGTGTGATGATTGGTTCGTTCTGGAGACAGTGACAATGAAATGGGCATTCCTAGTCGTCCCAAAGCCGCTGAAATTTTCGAGCGCTGAGGTGGGTGTACCGGACGGTGTGCCGAATGTTAGCATGCCCGAGATACGCCTGAATAACGCGAAGATCCTGCCCGCGCTCCGCCAAGTAATAGCCACAGGAGTGCCGGAACATGTGCGGATGTACGTTGAGGCTGCCAAGGCCAGCGCGCGCAGCCAATCGCTCTACCATCAATTGAACCGCGCGGGAGGTCAATTGCCCACCGCGCTCCGAGGCAAACACGAAATCAGCCGACGTGGGACCATCCCGGCGCAACTGCCGCAAGCTTCGAATCTCCAGTCCGCGCAACGGATGATCGCCGGAAATACTGCCTTTCTCCCGTCGTACGTGGAGGATGCCCCGCTCAAGGTCTACATCCGCCCAGGTGGTGCGGATGGCCTCTTGGACGCGGAGTCCATGAGTCCACATCACGAGCAGCAGGGAATAATCGCGCACCCCGTACCGATTCTCTCTTGCGCTTTTCAACAGTTTTTCCACTTCGTCAGGAACGAGGTGTTCCCGATTTCGTGCCCGGCGACCCGGCACTGTTCGCTTTATGGCGATTGGCACCACGTTTCCCATAGCAGCTAACCCCTCTGTTTTCGAGGGTAGCAAAACCGCAACTGTACGCAAAAGAGCCACTTTAGGAACAGTTTTTCATGGATAACACACGAGTCACCGCCCCGAGCCATGCGGCCATAGCTATTTACTGGCACGAACGACCGGAATTTGCTCGCGCATTCGACAATGCTCCCGCGTGCTTTGCGTGCTGCGACGGCGTCAAGTTGTGGACGAAATTAGAGCGGGCGCACATCATCGCGCACAGCCAGGGCGGAAATTGTTGGGTCGGAAACTTCCTGCTGTTGTGTGCCCAGTGCCATCGCCAGCAGCCCATGCTCGCCGATCGACACGAAGTAATTCAGTGGGCGCAGCAGCACCCGCATTGGTCCCAATGGCTTACTGATATAGTGAAGCGCGAGGCTGAGTATTACGGCCAAAACTTGCAATTCAGCGAGCAGGACCGCATCAGAGCCCGAGCCTTTCTTCAGTTAAGGCAGACGCGCTTCCATCCACAAGCGACCATCCGCGAGAAATTTGAGGCGCTCACCTATGCCATGCGCCAGTACATCGCGCTGAGAGATGGCGTGTTCAAATGATTCCCCTAGGCTTCGAAATCGAGACCGGCCGACCCGTGTCCATCCCCGTGGGCCACATGGTGATTGTCGGCCAGACGCAGCGCGCCGGCAAAACCACCGCCCTCGAGGCCGCGGCCACGCGCTCCGAAGCCAGGTGCATTTCGTTTCTGACCAAGCGCGGCGAGGGTTCCTTCCGCTTCGCCCGGGAAATCCCGCCCTACTATGAAGACCAAGTAGACTGGCGCACCGTGAAATCCATCTGTGAAGCACTGACCGGGGAAAAGTGGGACAAGTTCCAGCGCCAGTGCTTGCGCAGCGTGTGCCGTGCTGGCCAGGCCGGGCGGCCCGGGACAAAAAGCTTTGTCGAGTGGCCACGCCCGGATGCGCTTGAGGCCGTGCTGGCCAATGTGAGTTTGGCCCTGACGAAAGCCACCGGGCAGCGGGAACTGATATTCGGCGAAATTCAGGACGATCTGCGCACCGCGATCGAAGAGCTTGCCAAGCTGAAGGCGAAAGCAGCCCCGCCCGAACTGGTGGAAGGCTTAAACGTGGTGGACTTGGAGCGCTACGAGTTCCACGTGCAAAGCCTGATCATCCGTTCCGTGATTCGCTGGGTGCTGCAAAAAGCGGAGCGCACCATAGTGTGTCTGCCGGAGGCGTGGAAGTTTGCGCCCGCCCAGCGTAGCTCAGGCGTGCGCGATGCCGCAGAAGAGTTCATCCGCCAGGGTGCCGCACTGCAGAATTTCCTGTGGATCGATTCGCAGAATATCTCGGGCATCAGCGCCGTGCTGCTGAGTCAAATCCGGGTATGGCTGTTCGGTGTGCAGCGCCTGCGCTCCGAAATTGAGAAGACACTCGACGCCATCCCCGACAATTTAGACCCGCGCCCGCGCGCCTCTGATATCGCCGCACTCGGCCGCGGCGAATTTATCGTGTGTTTCGATCAGGAAATGTACCGCACGTACGTGTGGCCCGCGTGGATGAGTTCGCCGCTGCACGCCCAGGCCATTGCGCTCGGAGAGGAATCCGTGGACAGCGCGCACGACATCGTGCGAGAGTTTGACCGACGCAGAAGAGTGGAGGAAGCGCAACCGTGAGCACCGCAAACAAGTACTCTCCAGAAGTGAACGTGCAGACCCCGAACTGCCCCCATTGCTCCCAGCCGCTCGAAGCCATGTGCAGTTTCCAATGGTCGATGCAGCTTGCCATCGGAGTGGCCATCATGCTGTGCATGTACTGCCCCAACCCCGAGTGCAAAAAAGTAATCGGAACGCAGATTCTGGTCGTGCCCGGAGCGCAGGAGCCGAGCCGCATTGCGTCGCCCCATTGATACGTTCATCCGCGTGCGCCGCGGCAAGCCGTACAGCCTACCGCCAGACGGAAAATTCCGCCTTGCCTGCTGTGATTGCGGGCTGGTGCACACGGTCAAAGTAAACGCCCGTGGAGACGAAATCACCGTGGCGCTATGGAAGGCACACAAAGCGACGGAGCAGCGCCGCGAGATGCTGTGCGACCCGCAGCCTGAAAGCCTGATTCCTACTTGCCAGCCACGGTCCAGGCGGACCCGTCGCAGTAAGCCAAAACGTGGTTAGTGCTGCTGCCGGTGATGGTTGCGCCCCATGTTGCCGTCGAGGAGTCGTTTACCGCCTCCATTCGCCCCTCGTTGGTCGCGTTGCAGGTCGGAAGCGTACCGAATGCGACCGCAGCCGTCTGAATCCCGCCCCCATTGACCTTGATACCGTGCGAATCGGGGTTCCCACCGCCGCCTGCGGTCTGGTCATCGATCAGCAGGCCATAGTGGTGCGTCATGGTTCCGCCCGCAAGAAATGCCGGACTGAGAATGTGCACGCCAGCGTCCGTGGTGTTGGTCAGACCCGATGCGGTTTCTGTCTGCGCCACCAAACCCTCGTTGGTTGACAACGTGGTGACGCCATTGTTGAAGCCGAAGGCAAACATGCCGCGACAGTTGGTCATCGTCGCGACGATGTTCGGGTTGCATTCGCCGTAGACGCCGATCGACTGCGTAACGTTCGCGTTGTTGTTGGTGATGCCCGCCGCGCCGATCTGCAGCGTCAGTGCCGCACCGTTGCCAGTGTTGGAAAAAAGTCCCGCGATAGCCGTGCCCGTGGCCGATGCTCCGGGCTGCATGTTGGAAAAGATGCCCTGACACCCCTGATTCGAGTTGACGATAGGGAACGTGGCGCCGGAGTTGGTGCACAAGGCAGACGTGGCAGAAGACACCTGAAAAGCAAACGGCCCACCCGTGAGCGATTGCGTAGAAATCTGGCTGCCGGCCGCGTCGGTGATATCAGAATTTCCCAGCGCGGACCCGCTGGTCCAAACCGGAATGCGAGACGCGGTGCCGGAGCCGGTGACGGTGCCACCGCCGCCGCTAAAGTCAACGGTAAGCTTGGTTGCTGCCGCGCGCAGCGTTGCGCCGATGTCCTGCGAAGAGCCGGAGATGGTGACGCCGGTGACTGTGAAGCACTGCGGACCCTTGCCGAACGATGGCGAGACCGTGCCCTGCGCCGAGCAGACGACAAACGTCCACGTGCTGCCCCCGGGAGTGAGTTGCGTGTTGTCCGCCAGGGTGACGGTGAACTTTCCCGCCAGGTCGAGGCCTGTCGCCTGAATGGGCTGGATGTAGGGCTGCGAGTTGGAGGAAAACCGCGGGGTCCCGCTTGCGACGATGGAACTAGCAATCGTGCCCAGGGCGTACGGCAAGCCGTTGGGATCCGTGACCGTGCCGGAAACGGTCGTAAATTGCGCTAGTGTGTGAGCAGGAAAGACCAGCGCGCCGAGCAGAACTGCCACAGCAGCCAGAAGAAAACGTAGAGAGCCAGCACGGCCCACCAGTTGATGTGTTTTGCCTTGCGCATCCGTGCACCTCATGGCCGAAATCCTTTCCAGAGTTATTGCGCTTTCATTCCCACAATTTCGCAGCGGCAACCGTTCGTAGGCGTGCTATACGTGCAACTGCCGCCCGTTGTGGAACCGAAAGCCCCCATTCCGTCTGTTTCCCAGTAGATATATTTTCCGCTCTGACTGAAGCCCGCGATGGCCTGATTGCATTGCGGTCTCGCCGTTCCCACGAGCCCCGAGTTGTACGTGTGCGCCTCACGCACGGTCTGGCCCCCAGGAGGCGCGGCCGTGACGCCCTGAATGTTGGTTAAATCCACCTCGTTCATGAATGCGCAATCAAATGGCACCGAAGGCGTGCCCGTCTCGCCCGCCGTGTTGTAAGAGGTTTCAAAGTAGTACCCGGTGTCGGACGAGTCCATGTTGTTGAGCCCGTCGTGCGAGAGGTACGCGCCGGTCGTGTGGCACGTGGGAAGATTCGCCTTGAGGTCCGTGGGGGGATTCGGGGAACCGGCAATCGGGCGCACCGTCTCCTGAAACGTCTGCGCGCCGCTGGCGTTGGTCATGTGACTGAAGGCCATCGAGCCGTGACCGCCGCACTTGCCGTTCGCATTCGCGTCGCAGGAGATCGCCAGGTTAAGCGTGCCGATCTGCCAGATGTATGGTGTGGAGTTGGCCGTGACCGTGCAGTCGGTGCCGAACCTCCCCAGTCCGCGCGTGCAGTACTCAAAGCCGACCCGCACATACTGCCCGTCGAGCGAGATCGAAACTCCGTGAATCGTCCCCGTGTCCGGCAAGCTGACAATGGTTCCCGACCATGAGCCGTCCACTACATTCCCGCCCGATATCTGCCAGTCGCCGGTGACCGTGCTGTTGTTCGTCTGCCAGCGCACGCACCCGTGGCCCGGGCGATAGGCAACGACATCCACCCCAGAGTTTTGCCCCGAGGGAATGTTTGCCGTGCATGAGGTCGCACAGGCCGTGCCGACGTAAGGCTCAGAGAGCGTGATGGTGTTGGTTGTGTTCGAAGCGATGAAGTAGCAATTCGCCGCCGTGCTGGTGCTGCACAGCGCACCGTTGAGGGTGATGCGCGCCAAAAGAAGCGTGCCATCCGTGGGCAGCGCCGGTCCCGTCCACGAAACCGCCGTGGAACCATTGGCCACGGTCGCCGTCCCATTGAGCAGCGGAACCCGCGAGAAGCCGACCGCCATCACGACATCGGCTGGTACTTTCGACTTGCTGAATTGTGAGGTCCATTGCACGGTGTACCCGCTGGGCAGGCAGTTCGATGTTGTGGTGCCCCAGCTGCCGGTCTGCCCGGCAATGTAGTTAAAAATGTGCGAAGGCGCGGGAATCCCAGAACCGCCACTTGCCCCAGTAAAGTCGTACGTGTCGATGTAAGCCGCAGCGCTCCCGGAGGCGTTTCCATTCAGCGCGTACAGCAGCGATGGCGTGGAAGAACTGAAAGCAAAATTCAGACTCGAAGGAGCAACCGTGCTGGTGTTCGAAAAGCGCCCCACTTTTGTGAGCGCCATGGTGTTCGAGTCCATGAGGTACATGCAGAGCACCGCGCCCGTGCCACCGAACCACGCCAAGCGATCGTCGTAGCTGGAGTGGTTCTCATCTTCTGCCTGACTAATCGACACGATGCCATCTGGAAATCCGGTGATCGCGCAGTTGTTATCCAGGTTGGTCATGCGGTAGAGCGTGGTGGACTTGTCGAACTCATGGGTGGTTGCGCTGGTGCCCGAAGCGCCGTGCAGTGGATCACCCCACGTGGGCAGCGGAGAATCGAGTTGAATCGTGTTCCCCGAAATCGTTCCGCACAGATACAGCGGCGGCCCGCAGAACGTGAAGTTGCCGAACTGGTAGTGAAACACTCCCGACCCAGCCCCGCTGCCGATCTGCTGATTGCCGCTCACCGTCAGGGTGAAAGTCTGATCCGTAATGCCCACGCTGTTGGTCGCGTGAATCGTGATCGTCGTCGTTGACACGCTTCCGGGTGTGCCGGAGATCGTCGCGGTGCCATTTCGATTGTCGATCAGCGTGACCCCACTCGGCAGGCTGCCCGTTTCCGTGATCGCCGGAATCGGAAAACCAGAAACGCCAACCGTAAACATCCCCAAGGCCCCCGCCGTAAAGGTTGCGGAATTGGGCGTGGTGTACGCCGGTACCGCCGTGCCATTCGTTAAAAAGTTGACGGCCGCGGCCTGATAGGGCGTCTGGTACGTGGCTTGGCTATAAAGGGTCTGGCAGTGCGAACTGCTGTACGCGGTGTCCAGCATCAAAAGAACGTCGCAGGAATACGTCTCGGAAGAGTTGGTCAGGTACTGCTGTTCCAGAGGCCAGTTTCCCGGAAAGCCATTCGGAGCCGGAAACACGTTCTGATTGTTAACGCAGCCCGGATCCAAGGCCATAGCTCCCGTGACACCAGCCGAAGTGCACGAACCGTTGGCGCACGTCCCCACCCTACAGCTGCCGGGCGTTCCGCCCGGAGTGCTTTCGTTTGTCGTCTGGATCACGGTCACCGGATAAAACGTGTTCGGCTGCGCCGCGTTGTATGTGCTGAAGATCGATGCCCAGTCCCCGCCGTGATAAAGCTTTCCGGCAGGAGGCACGCCGCCGCTGTAGGTGATTGTGCCGCAGACCGATGGAGGCGTCGAGGAAACTGCGTAGCAGTCGAGTGTGTAGCCATGGTTCGTGCCCATGGCGTTGTTATCAAACCCGACATTGTTCGCGTTCGCATAGGCTGCAGTGACGGTGGGCGTCGTGTTCAGATTGGCCACGCAGCTGAAGCCGTTGAGCCCGCACAGCGAGCCCGACACGCCCGGCTGCTGGTTCACCGTAAGTTGCCCGCCCATGAAGGAGTAAAACTCCTTCTCGTACGAGTTGTACATTTTGGTGGCAAGAGCGCCGGCGCACGTTGTCGTAGCACTCCCGCACGGCCAGGACGTGATGTTGTCCTGATTCGACTCGCCCTGCTTTGTCAGGCCCACCCGAAAATAGCCGACCGCTGGATTGCCGGAAGCCGTTTTGTAATGGTCTGCAAGCTTGGCAAACATCCGCTCGCGTCCCAGGCGCATGACCTGATTCCAGGGAACCGGCAGCTGGTGCGAGAGGATCGCCGCAGTCGCATTCTGCGTGTTGATGTTGAGCGTGTGCGCCCCGAACATGCACGCCGTGAAAGTGTTGGGCCCATTGCACGAGCCCCCGGGCGTGATGCTGATCGTGTCAGGACCGCGCGCCGAGTGCGCGAGACCAGAATAAGAAACCGTCCACGGAGCCGAAGAACTGATCGCCGTGACCGCGCAACCCGAGGGGCAGTTGTATGCGCTGATCGAAGCGTTTTTGACGACAAGATTCTGCCCGAGTGGATAAGTGGGCGGATTCGTGACCGTGACCGTCGCCACGCCGCCAGACGAGATGCTGGCGGTGCCGGAAAGTTCTAACTGGTAGCAATCATATTGCGTGTTGCCCGTGGTGTTCGAGTCACACCAGTAATCGAGCGGAGGTGCGTGCGTGCTGTTCGGGTCGATCGTCCACTGCGCCTGATTCGAGCCCGTGCCATCGTTGCAGGGCGAGGTCAGTGCTGCAAAGCAGGCAGGTTGCGCACCGTTCGTGCTCAGGCACCGAATGTCGTTCGTGTCGGTGTTAGTGCAGGATGTTTTCTGCAGCTGCCAATAGTGGCCATTCGAAATGATGTAGGACCCGGGAAGATAGAAGGTGTTGGACTGCCACGTGAGCGCCGGGTCGTTGGTTGCACAGTCAAACTGCAGCGTGTCGGGCCAGGCCTGCGTGCCGTAGTACTGAGGCGTTGCGGAATTGTTCAGGTAGCTGGCACCCGCGAAGATGATGTTGTTCCCGTAACCCAAGCCAGCAACCGTTGACATGATGGCGTCGATGGAATTCGCGCCAGTAAAGACCAGACTCGGGCAGCTAGTGCCATGGTCAAGGTAGGTTGCGTTGGGTCCGTTGCAGCCCGCCGCATTGGTGCACCCAAGATTGAGGGTATGCGTCATGCCGGAAACATACGCGGAGTTTGCCGGGGTGTTGAAAACTCCAGTGGTCGGACAACCCGCGCCCGCTGTCGTGAAATAGTGGCAGTAATCCGTGCTCGAAGGATTCAGGGGCCCGGAAAACACCCAAATGCCGTGCGCTGGAAGAGGGCCAGAAGAATAAAGCGGCCCAGGATCTGATCCCGGAGAAAATGGCACAAGCGCATTCGCCTCGTTAGAAAAAGCGTAAGGCGTGACACCGCTGCCCGGGGCTGCCGGATACAAGGCTCCGTAGTCGTTTCCGATTTCCCAGCCAGCTGCGACGTAAAAATAGCGACGGTCCCTCTGGCCCGAGTAATCATCAAACGTGCAACAGGGAAGGTTGTTCGCAAGCTCAAAATAAGGGCATGGGTCCGATGGCGCGCCGCAAGTGTCATTCCCCGAAACCGTGCTGCGCCAAATCGCGTATGCAGATGGTGGGTTCGACGCGGGAGCATCCCAGGCTAAATGCACGTGCGAATACGTTTGAGCCAGAGACGCCGGCGCAATCAAAAAAGCAAGCGCTAAAATTCCGTATCCCGCACGTTTCGCAAGTGCCATATTGTGAGTTCGACCCGATTCCAAACACCCGTCTTATCGAAAATCGTTTTCAGTTTTTCCCGCACCGTGTTCAGTGTTGAGCCAATCTCCGCAGCCGTTTCACGATTCGTCAAACCCGAGGCGACGCACTCAACGATGCGCCGCTCAACCTGTGTTAACGTCCTAGTGCCGTAGAGATCCCGCATTCTTTCTCGTAGAAAACTTTTGCTGCCAGTTTCACCCGCTGAATCCCGCCTTTCGAAACCTTGTAGACCTTGCACAGCTGATGAATTCTTGCCTTAACCGTGCGCACCTTGACGCCAGTCTGTTGCGAAATCTCAGCATTCGAACAGCCTTGCATGACCAGTGCAGCCGTTTTTTGAAGTTCGGGACTCATGAAAACGCATCAGTAAATCACCTTGGTGTCGAGGATCTGGAGGTTATAGGTTTGCCCGCTCACCGCGGTGCCTGTTTCTTGAATGCTGACCGTCTGAGGACTCGACGTGGTGTAGTTCACGGTCGATGCGTTGACGAAAAATTTTCTCGATCCTGAGATTGCTCCCGCCGCAGTGGCCGCTTGAAAACCTCCATAGGCGTAAGCCGTGCCCGGAGTGCCAGTCGTGACAATTTCGATATAGCAGTCGAGTTCCCACACTCCGTTGACTTGAGAGGTGGAGAGCGAAATGTTGCTCACTGCTGGGCAGATGCCCGTGGTTCCGCCTGCATTCACCTGCAGGTTAAGAACAGGCGAGGCCGTGGTGGTCGTGGTGTAGACGCCGTGGGCGTGAATCTCGATCGTGCTGCCGGCAGCGACGCCAGAACCTGAGATCGATTGCGTCGTGGCAAATGTTCCCGCCGCCGTCAACTGATCTGAAGACGCGGTGCTGCCAGTGTGAGATAGCGGCGCAGTTCCGCTCGAACTGTGACACGCTCCATCGGCGCCCAGATAGAGAGTTCCAGAGCAACCGGAGAAGGCAGCCACCACGTCCGCGGCGGCCGCATTGCCGATGGTGGTGGAGGCGGTGAATTTAGCGAGAGAGTTCGTCGTGCCCGAACCGCCGATTCCCCCTGCCGTTGCCCAGGATGCGTTGCCGCTCGCATCTTCCTGCAGCACCTTGGTGCCGGAATTGTTTCCCGCCAGGCGCGTGAACGAGGTGCCGTTTCCAACCCAAACATCGCCATTCGCCGACGAAGTTGCCGTCACGACTTGACGACTTGCGTTTGTGGCAGCCAACGAGGCAGACGCAGCCACAGCCGCGCCGTTCACCTGATTCGCATTGACGATGCCCCCGCCGACCGCGGCCAGCGTGGGTGTCGAAGGGTCATCTGAGATCGCGATGCCGTTCGCACCGTGCAGCGCCGAGAACATGCGCGCCCGGGCTCCCTGTCCGCCGACTCCCAGCAGTGCGGTGCCATCGCAGCCGATGCCGTTATCCTCGACGCAAAGTTCCGTATTTGTGGCTGCAGAATTGTTGATGTCAAGGTTTGGGCTGCCGCCTGCATTGCCCACAAAACTGAAAGGGACGCTGATCGCCGCAGTTGCCCCGGACCAGGTGAAGCCGAGGCTGTGCGTTCCCATGGAGAACGTCTTGTTGGCTGTCGGATCTCCAATGCTGCTGAGTGTGGCGCTCGATGACGTCACGCAACTCCACAGTCCAGCCGTCGCCGTCTTTTGCAGCGTCTGACCATTCGTGCAGGGAGAAGCGGGTTCCGCCACCAGCGGACCCGAGAAAGCCGCGCCGTTGTAACTCGGATAAATCAGTCCGCCGCCAGAAGCGGGACCAAACGCCAGCATGGTGTTCGAGGCGATAGGCGATGGCAGCGCAGACGGAAGGACGGAATACACTTCCCATGGGCCCGTGCCGATGAATGCAGACGCGGTGACCGTACCCGTCACCGCCAGCGTTCCGGAGGTAAAACACACGCCGGCATCCCACTGCGGCACCGCCAGCGCGCTCATATCAAGAATGCAGCCCGTAGCGCCGGCACTCAGCCACCCCAAGCTGGTGGCTCCGCTCTGCACGTAGGGAATCTGGCCCTGCGCAGCCGCGCCGTTATTCATCTGTGCAAGCGGGAGCAGGCCGGTCGTGATGTCCGAAGCGCTGCCGCTGGTCGCGACTGCCGCAAAGGGAATGCCGTTCGATTTTGTGCACGTGAGCGAGTTACTGCCCAGCGTCGTGCAGTCCCCGCTCATTTCCGCGGCGCTCATGGGGCTGCCGCCACGCATGACGCCAGACAGTGTCGATGCTGTTCCGCTTCCACCGTTGGCCACGGAGAGCGGTGTTGTCGCCGTCGCCAAAGGACCAAAAGCGGTGCCAGAAGTTTTGGTGCAGGTAATGGCGTTGCTGCCGGACGTGCTGCAATCGCCGCTGATTTCCGTGGCTGAGAGCGGATTACCGCCGCGCACCAGCCCCGTCAGGGTGGATCCTGTTCCCGTTCCGCCATTGGCAACCGCGACCGGGGTAATCAGACTCAGACTGCCCGTGGTGGAAATGGGTCCGCCTGTAAGTCCCGTGCCCGAGCCGACGCTGGTCACCGTGCCCGAACTTGATCCGCCCCCAAATGTGAGCGCCGGTGCTGCCGCGCTCAAGGTTGCGCCGATATCCTGCGAACCCCCGGAGATGCTGACACCCGTGACCGTGAAACAGACCGGACCGCGGCCTTGCGCGGGTTGCACCGAGCCAGCCCCCGAGCACACCGTGAACGTCCACGTGCTCCCACCAGGCGTCAATGCGGTGACATCCGCCAGACGCATGACGAAACTGCCGGCCGCGCTCAGGCCGACCGGCTGTGTAGGCGGGGAGTATGGTGTCTTGGTAGCAGTGAAGATGGGAGTGCCAGAGGTTACGAGCGCTGGGCTGATGGTGCCGTTGGCATAGGCAAGCCCGCTCGGGTCCGTGATGGTGCCAGAGACGACAGTAAACTGCGCCGATGCGCTGCCCGCAAAAGTGAGCAGCAATCCAAACAAGAAAAGAAGTTTTCGCACCCTTCCTCCTCTCCGGGAGGTCTCATCCAAAGAACTGCTTGACTGCCCAGAAGGCCAAACCGCCAAAGACGACGAGCGCCAACATTCCGCCGTTGCCCGGGTTGCCGTCGCCGCTGCCTGAATTCGTGCTATCCGTTGCGGTCGGATCGCCGGTCACGTCCGCCACCTGTGTATCGTTTGCAGGAGTCGCCGGCGCGATCGCATCCCCCACCGCGCCTGCATACGCGAGGTACGCGCCGCTCTTGAATGTGGACCAGGGCTGAAAACTTCCGCCCGCCTGCCGATAGACCGCGAACGCCGCGCTGGCATTGGTTTGCGGGTCGAATAAATTTGTGCCGGCAAACTCCGGATGCTTTTTCAGGTAAATCTGCCACAGCCCGAAAGAGCCGTACCCCTGCGCCGTCCCCGCCTGTCGCTCCGGGTTGTAGGCCTGCGGATTGCCGCCGCTTTCAGCCAGCGCAATCGACACCGCGGTAATCAGGTCATCGCCGGAAAAGCCCGCGCCGGCAGCCAGGGCGACAATTTGTGGAATCTCGAGTTTCATGCGGCACCATCGTCCTCAAAATCTTCCGGGTCGGGCATATCGTCTTCACTGTCGAGTTCCACCAGTTCTTCAATGACTCGCCCCTGCGACTCGGCCGAGCGGAAGTATTCACACGACGCCAGGTGCTCCCGGTAGTACGTGCGCACCTCTTGCTCGTTGTAGCCCCAGAACTGGTGCGTGACTTTGATCGTGCCGTCGCCCGGGTCCACGATGTGCACTTCGAGAAGCAATGGAAGATTTCGCGCCATGGTTTTGTTAACTCGCAAATTTCTCCCTGATGCGCAGCGCGGCAGCCTGCGCTCGCCGTGCCCAGTTCATCTGGTCGTGCTCGCAGATCCATGCGTCGCAGGTCGGACAGTAGAAACACATCTTGGCCCGCATGTCGCCGTTCAAAAGACGACACACGTCACAGACGTGCATGCTCCAGTCACTAGCCATTTTTTGCAGACGGCACGAACTGCACCGCGAAATTGTTCGCCTTCATCCACGCCGCGACCCGGGCGACGGTCTCCGCATCCGCCGCATTCGACGTGGCGATGGCGTTGGCGATGTTCTGCTTCTCGTTGCTGCCCAGGTTCAAGGAGTTTTCCAGCTTTAAAAACAGTTCGACTCCAAGCGGCCCAATCTGCGCGATCAGGGCGACGATTTCTTCGACGAGTTGCGGATTCATGGCTTACTCCCGGTGTTGATCACTGGCGGTGCGGGCGTCACAGGTGGCGCCGGGTTCTGCTGCAGTGATTGCAGCGTGCTCAATAGGGTTTGCGCCAGACTCACCAGTGCGGTGACATCCTGCGCAATCGTCTGCTGAGTCTTGGGATTCTTGACGCCGATCGCGCCCGAGGCCACCAGTTGCTGACCGGACACCGCGATTGTCTGCAGCAGTGCATCGACTGTGCCGAAATCACTTGCGCTTACGTTCGCACCCTTTGCCAAAATCGCCGTGATCTGCTGGTGCGCCAGCGCCACCTGTCCCGTGAACGCAATGACAGGGTATGCCTGCTGCACCGAAAGCACGCCCGAAGCCGCGGCAGCTTCAGTGCCTTGCTCGATCGCATCATTGCTCTGCGCAAAGACTGCGTTGTAAGTGGCAACCCGTTCCCATGGAGTCACGCCGCTCCCGTTTTTGTGGATGCAGCCAGAAGTGAAGCAGATCGTGATCGCGACGACGAAAAGGCGTAAGTATTTCATTGCTTCGTGTCCCCCGGTTTTGGCGGTGCCAGGTCCTGCACCTCGACGCGCAGCCATGGCAAAAGCCCAAAGAGTTGGTAGAGCAGGGCGTTCGCCGTGTACCCGGCAACCCCCGCGATGGTCGTGCCCGTGAGCACCAGCCCGGCCGCTTCGATCTTCGTCGTCACCTGCTGCATGACCCAGGCGTAAAAGATTGCCGAGAAAAACGCGCGCGTCATCAGGTTCACCGCCTGCAGTTCCGCCCAATGCCACACGCCCGCCCAGCCTGAAAGTCCATTCGCCGTCGAGCGCACAGAGTTCTGCGCTTGTGCCGCGACAAACAAGAGCCAGCCCAGGATGTACACCAGTACTTCAATCACCTTAAGACTCCTCGCGATCGATTCCCGTCACCCGATAGCCGTTCTGTTCCGCCCATTCCGACAACTGGCGCACGAAGTTTTCGTCGGTACTGCTCACGACGGCCACGTTTGAATGTTCCATCCATATCGAAATCAGCAGGTTTGAGGTCGAACTGCGTCGGGTACCCGAGTTGAACATTGCTCAACCAACAAACTCTGCATCGCTTGTCTGCAAAAACGCCTGACGTTAAGTGTTCGAGGTGCTGCGTCCAGTCTCGAAGGTCAACATGGTCGCCTCTGGCCATCGCATCACTGAAACGACACCGTCAGATCCATCGCCGCCGAAGCTTTCACGCAGATACCGTTGGCGAAATCCGCCTCGTCGTAAGTGAACGTCTGCAGCGTCGTGGCTGTCGCCGTGATCACCGCCTTGACGTTGGTCGCAGGCGTGCCCGTGCATGCAGCCGAAGCCAGATCAAAAACCGAAACCGTGCCCGCCCCACCCGTGTTCACCGAAACGGTATGCAGCACCGCTGGTGCTGTGGCTTTGACCGCAGTCGCCGTTGTGCCGGTGATGTGCGCCGCCTGATAGGCCAGGGGCTCCGCGCCGGGTTTCGCAAACACGTAATCAACCAGGACCGTGCCCGCCGCGCCCGAGTTTCCATAGAGCACCTTGACGTTCAGGCAGGAGAAATTCGGAATCGGAAACGTTTGCACATTGCTGTTGTTCGCAATGGATGCCGTGAAGATAGTCCCGAAGATTCCGAAACTGTTGCTGCATTGAACCGTGAGCGACCCGCCACCCGCCCCCGCTCCGTTGTACTGAAATGAAACCGTGCCCGCGCTGTTGCCAAAAGGTGTCTGCGCGGTGCCGCTTGCATTCGCGTTTCCCGGTACATTGTTCAGCATCAAGCGATCAATCTGCGATTTCAGAAAGTCGCCCGTGGGGTACGAGGTGCAAGAGGAGCACCCGCTGTAAGACAGTGTGAATGTGGCGGTGACTGCCGGAGTGCACGACACCTGCACCTGCACAATCGGGTAATAGCCACCGCCAGAGACGGTCGAAGTCGATGGTCCGCCAAACCCAGGATTCTGCGCGGCATCCGATAGGGCAAACACGTTGCCGCTCGAATCGACGCCCTGAATCTGGACACTCAGCGAAGTGGCCCCGGTTGAACTGATCGAAGCAAAGTGCTGCGTCTGTCCAAGATTCTGAACTGGGAAAGTTTGCACCGCGCCGGAGCACGGCTGATTCGTGGCCAGCGTCTGCTGCACCGTCTGCGGTGACACGTAGCCGATGAATTGCGCGTTCGCGCGCCGCGTGCAGCCCGCCAGCACCAGCACCAACCCGAGCACGATTGCCTTATGCCTTAGAGCCATACGCCGTCATCTTCCATTTCGCGCGGATAGAGATAACCGACCAGTCGCCCGCCGCTCAGTTGGTTCGCGACGATCACCGTGGCATTGCGCACCACCAGCGTTAAAACTTGATTTTCGTAAATACGGAATCCCGCAATTCCGACTGGGTTCGCGGGCGATCCCAGGGAAGCCAAAATGCTGTCGTAGGTTGTGGCCCCCGGAGGTGGAGCGCCATCGACCAGAATCTGCCAGGTCACCGCCCCGGAGCCTTCCACCCAACCGCCGCCGACAAAGTTGCACGCGACTTTCTTGATGACGCCGTTTCGCCCGAGCGGAACCTGAAACTGGATCACGTTCGCCTGCGCGTTGATGGCCGGCAGCGCCACGTAGTTCAGCAGGTCGAGGTTTTCCCACTGGTCGGGAGGATCGACCCAGATTGGTTTCTGCACTCGCGAATAGGTCAAGATGTCGCTAGCGCTCATTGCTCAGGGTCCCTTCAAATGGTGCCGCGACGCCGTACAGCGCCAGTTGCACCGTGTTTTCGACCGTCTCCATGTTCTGCAGGACGATCAGCAGCTGTGAACGCGGAACGTCAAAGTGATACGGCTCGCGCAGGAAAAACGCACCCGCCGACGAGCCGCCCATGTTCGGAAACTGCGTCCCGCGTTCCTGCAGCTTGCGGTTCTTGCTCTTGTCGTACATCTGCATGCGGAATCCGCCCACGGTGTTGGTCGCAGCGCTGCCAAGGACGGCCAGCAGGACAAAGTCGCGCATCAGATCGACTTTGACCTGCAGAGTCTGCTGTGCCCCGATGACTGCGTTAACGACTTCCCAGCGCGGCTGGCAGCCTTCGAGGCCAGGCGGAAGTTCGCCATGGCGGTAGACCATCGCCTGCTCGCGCGCCATGGGTAACATCAGCGCGAGTGGATTTACAAACGCCCGTCGTAATTGTCGGAGGTCTGCCTGCTGCATATCTTCTTGGCCTACGCTTTCGGCTTCTGCCAGAGTTTGAATCCAGAGAACACGAGCTCGACCGTGTTCGGCGCGCCTGAGGTGTCCGTAAAGAGCACCGAGTACGTGCGCGTCGCGGGCATGACGAACGGAACCGCCAGCGGAAAAGCCGCGGTCGCAAGCGCCGTGCCTGCCAGAAGATCGATGTTGATGCCGTTGAATGCGCCAGCGCCCGAGACTGCCGAGGCTGTCGTGCCGATGAACTGGCGGCCCGTGGCCTGCTCCGTGATCAGCACTTTCAGCAGGTTCGAGGTGCGCGAGGCCAGCAGCCACCACCATTCAAAATCTGCGTCCGCCAGAATCTGCAACTGGTTCGGATCCTGTACCGCGTTCTCCGGCACTACGCGATCGAGCACGTAGGAGAACCACTGCCGGTCAAAATTGTCATCCACCTGTGTCGGGTCCATCTTCGTGGACTCCCTTCAGAGAACTTGGAAAAACACGAGCCCGAATCTCGCCTTCGGGCTCGCCGCCAAACAAACCGCGCAACGGGCGAGCGTTGGCTGGAACTACAGAACTGCGCGCATCAGCACGCCTTCGAGGTACACGTGGACGTTGAGTCCAGTGCCGACGAATTGCGTCGCAGGAGCAGCAGCCAGAGTGGTGAACGCGGCCGAGCCGGTGATGGTCGGATCGAGCGTTACGAAGAAATTCTGCTGTTGCTCGATCAGCTGCCCCAGGATTGGATCCATGGGCGGAAGCCCAGGGACCTGTGGCTGATCATCGGTGATCGTGTTCACGTTCTGGGTCCACGGAATGCCGTTGCTGCCAGCATTCGAAATGGTGCCGCCAGCTGCCAGCGTCTGCGTGGAGATGTTCTGCGTGTGAGCGCCGCCGCCAGCGGGGCACTTGGACACGAGACCAGTCCAGTAATCTTTGCCGCTGATCTGCAACTGGCACAGAGTCTGGCCGATGAAAGCGACCAGATCCTGCGGAGCCACATCCGAGCGGACGATTACGGAAATCGCTTTGACCAGCATTTTCTTTGGCGCGTCCAGCATGCCGGGCTGCACCAGGTTGGTGTGGTAAAGCGTTTTCACGAACGCAGCACCGCCGCTCGGGGTATAGCTCGCCCCGATAGGCTGCGCAAACAGGCTCTGCTTTGTGACAGCAGTGGCGACCGCGATTCCGTAAAAGTCGTAAATCGGCTGCACCAGGTACTCAAGCTGCCCCGCAATAATGGGATTCGTGCGGAGCGACGAGAGCCGCGGGCGACCGACTTCCTTTTCCTCGATTTCGCGACAGCCAGCAAAGCGCGACGTGAAACGTGAAGCATATTTTTTGTTGACCATTGTTGTATTCGCCTCCCTCCAGGTCAGAATCTTTTCCGGCTCCGCGCGTTCATGCGCGCGGAGGCTGAAGAACTAGAAACGGGTCTTGTACCGCGAACGGTACCGGGCGTAACCGAGCCCGTGCATACCCTGCTGCGGTGGCAGCATTGCCACTGGAGCAGACGCGCGACCGTAGGCGTCGGACGTGGTAGGCGCCGAGAAATAGCTGTTCACGTACAGACCCAGCCCCGGCACTGCAACGCCAGACTGCTTGACGGCCTTTAGAAGCGCCGCAAGGATTCCGCCTTTGAGAATTTCATCGGAGGCGGAAGCCCCACCGACCGCTTTTCCGACATAAGACGCAGCAATTGCCGCGCCTCCCGTGGCCAAAACGTCCAGCCAGCCGGACTGCCCGAGAAAACTTGCGCCCCAATTTGCGCCCGCCATGCCCACTGCGTTGAATGCGACTTCCTTCACCAGTGAACCGCTCACGCCGAACGGATTGTGACGCCGCCGATGATGACGACGATGATGTTTCGCCATTGTGCTTGTACCTCCTCTCTCGCCCTCTCCCGCGAAATAGCTTCGCGGGGTGTAAGACGGATTGAAAACCCGGATTTGAGCCATGGGCCCACCTCCAAAAACTTTTAGTCAGCGCCGCTTTCCGACTGCGAGTCTGCTGCAGCGGGTGCGTCTGCCGCAGCGGGTGCAAGTGGTGCATTTGGTAACTGCGCACGATTCGCCCACATCTCCTGCAACACGGCACCGCGATGGTTCATGAGAATTTGTTTTGCCTTGTCGTCGTCATGGCCCCGCGAGCGCAAATAGTCCAGCAGCGGAGCGTCTGACTCGTCTGGTGTTGGTGGAGCCAGCACTGGGCTCCCAAGCACCGCAACCGAAGAGGCCTCCGGAGGATTGAATGTCGCCGTAAACATCTCTTTGAACTGCGGGATGAGCGGTTCGATTTCCTCAAGGAATCGGTCGATGAATTCTGACCGCTTGTTTCCTGCAGCTTTCGCCTCGGCGATCCGCTCATCAGCCTTCGCTTCACGTGTGCGCTGCGCTTCGTTCGCATCGGCTAACTGCGCAACGAGTTCGCGAAGCAGAAAAGCTTGCGCGCCCTCTTGTGTCAGGTCAAAACTGCGAATCTCTTCTGGCGTCACTTGTCATCCTCCAAGCTGAAATCGTCCACCCACGAAATACGCCTGCAGTTGCTCGGGGTTGGAATCGTCAATCAATAAACTCAAGTGTGTGCCGTCCGCTGGGTCCACTGACCCGCGGATGCGCGCAAAACCGCCCTGCCCGCCGCTGACCATCACGCACAACTCCACGACGGGATGGATCACGCCGTACATGTGCCCGTCGCGACCCTTGATCATGTCGCGCACGCGATCGCCGACAACCGGGCAGCCGACCAGCAGCTGCGGGATGCGCGGGCAGATATCGGTCGCGCTCTTCGCCACCCATCGCGGGTCTGGAATGTCAGGCAGCGGAGTCATGCCGTTCGGTAACAACAGGTCGCGCTGGTCGCGCGAGATGGCAATGATGGGAGCGTTCTTGTGCGACAGCCAGTCGAGTGTGATCGATGCCCACAGTTCCGCCTGCTTCTGCGAAAAGGGTTTCATCGCATCCGAGACCATGTGCGCCTGATCGGAATTGTGATAGCGAGGTCGGGACTGGGACAGGCCGCGAGTGGACCGTTGCGCCTCGAAGACGACGCTGGTCAACCGGCCGATAACCACGTACTGCTTGTCACGCGCCGTCGCCTGCTGGATGCGCAAACGGTCGGCCAGTGTAAAAACTGGTTTCGTGATGAGTGCCGCAGTAGCCATTTTTTGCTCGACCCTCTCTTGGAGTCTTTCTTCTTCGTCCGGTGACGACGCGCCGCGCCGGTGCCGAACGTTAAAACTTTAGTTCACGATTCCTTCCGGGCGAATCTCGTACGCACCGCCCTCTAAGAGCAATCGCTTGTTGTTGCTGTCAAACAAAACCGTGGGACGCTCGCCCGTCTCCTCGCCGAATTCATGACGCCAGGCGTCCATCTCGGGGTGTGAGACGTGTTCTTTGCGCTGCTTATAGTCGATGCGGCGGGCTTCTCCCAGTTCGAAGATGCCCGCCCCGCGATCGAGAGCGCCGAACACCTGCAGATCGGCGCTAACGTCCTGATCGCCCCCGACAAAGTAAATCTGCCGCGCGGAATCGTCGGCCACAATCGAAACCCCATTCAGCGTGACCGACAGCACCTGCCCGCCCTTGCGCGGCTTGACGTGCAATTCGAGCAGCTTGCCCAGCAGCGCATAATCCCCGCCCCGCATGTGAGGTTCGTGCATGATCTGCACGCGGTTCACGGAAGCACCCGTGAACCCTTCGCGGATGGCTTCAACGGAAGGATTCGGCTGCCAGTTTTTCGGCAGACGGTGCCGCGTGCGCATCGTTGCGCCTTGCGGCAAGTGTGGACCGCGATGCCCAGGCTTGCGCGTGCACTTGTAACCACCGATGGCTGCGCCGCAGATCGGATTTTCCCTTCGCACGATATCGAGCGCCGAGTGGAACAGGGAAGAGAAGTCCGCGCCGCTGGCGGCCTTCGCCGCTTTCTTCGCGTGCGACAACTTGTACCCTTGCCCGACCAGCGCTTCTGCTACTTCACTGCGGAGCGCGCGGCTGCCTTCCCCAGAAGAACCTTGCGCCCCGCGACGCTTACGAAGCATGCCCGCCACCCTGCGGTTGAACGGTTGGCGCCCGTAATGCGACCTCTGCTGTTTTCCCGTCAACAATCCTGGGTGAAAGCTGAAGAGCGGATTCGTCGCGCTCTCTGCCGGGTTGGTGCGGATGGTGACTTCGCCGCCCGGAATGGGAATTTTGATTTCCTGCTGCTTGCCGCTTGCCGGGTTCGCGCCCATCACCAGCAATTCTGCCGGGTTGGTTGCAGGCGTGACCTTAGGGACCTTAGGTGCTTTCGCTTCTTTCGGCCTGCGCTTCGGAGGATTGGTGCGCGGAGTCATGACGGCATAGCGCATGCCCGAAGGAAGGTAAACCGCTTTGACAAAAGAGCCCTTGCGCTCGCGCTCTTTCTTCACCGCGTCCGCTTTCTTCGAGAAGGCCCCGGAGAACATGTAACCGTAGCCTTCGCCCGCATTTTTGCGCCGTTTGCTCATTGAACCGCCGTAACCATCCTCTCCAGTTCGCCGATGGTGTATTGCTCCAGCAGAGAATCTTTCTGCAGGTCCGCCTGCATCAGCACGCCTTTGCGCAATCCCAACTCCAGCAACTCGACAATCTCCTCGTCGGTATAGATCCGCTCATCGCGGCAACTGATCGGTGCGCCCGGCTCCCTCATAGCTTTTTAATCACTCCCGGCACAATCGCCACCGCCAGCACACCCAACCCAAGCCACCAGGCATTCGACTCCAGCCACGTGGTGAGATCGCTGCTCGGAGGTGGATTGTTCGAGGGAGGCGCAGAAGGCGCTGTAGCCGTTCCGCCGCTCACAAAAATCATGCTGCCCCGCGGCAGCGTTCCCGTCTGCACATAGACCGCGTGATCTACGATCGAGCGCGCATCGTCGGCTCGATTGAACCCGGGACCCGTCACGCGCAGCTGCAACTGCGCGGTGAAAGTGAAGTAGCCCGGCAGATTGCTGGCGCCGAACCCGGCATTGTACGAAGAATTCACCACCTGCAGGCCTTGACCCTGCAAGGCACTCAGCACGCCGCGCATGACTTTGTCCGCGCTCTGCCCCGCCGTCGTGCTCCAGGTGCCGTTGTATGTCAGGTATGCGCCGGTCGGTGCTTCGCCCGCGGGTGAAGCTTGCACAGGCGTGCCCGCTGCGACCGCGTTTCCGTTCGCATCCATCCACACCACAGCGCTCGGGTCGCTACACGGGACTGGATTGCTTTCCGAGTCGTAGCCCTGCACGCATCCGGAGAACGTGTTGTTGTCGCCCAGGTTTCCGAGCCCAACCCCGCCGAGAGCCGGTTTCACGAATGGTCGAAAGCCCTGCTGAACCCGAAAATGTTGGACCGTGGGCATCAGCGTCGCCGCCTTCCCCCGCCGCCACCAAGAACCATGGCGCCGACCAGTACCATGCCAGCGACCGCCCAGTTAGGGACGCCGGAAATCAGCGAACTATTTCCAAACCACAAGCCAAACGAGCCCGGAATGGAAGAACTCAGAGGAACGCCAACCCGCGGCGACGGTCCAGGTGTTAACTGAATTGTCGTTGGAAACTGAGAGACTGCAATCTTGTTTCCGCTTTTCGGTGCGGGTGACGACGGCAAGCAATCACCGTAGGTGCACTCCGGGTCGGTGCACAGAACCTGATTCTGCGCCTGATCGAGACAGCCACCGCTTGGCACGTAGGGCGAAGCGACGCCACAATCCCCGTACGTGCATTCCGGGTCCATGCAATCGACCGCATTCTGCGCCTGATCGAGACAGATCGGTGCTCCAAGTCCGCTGATCATCGCATCACCGCCCAGAGCGCCACGGCAGCGCCAATCAGAAGGGGCAGGGAACTGCTGCCACCCGAAGTCAAAGAACTGGTAAGGCTCGAGACTGCCGACGCCGGAGGCGACCAGTCGAGCGTGTACGCTTCGCGATCGCGCCCGCCGTACTTCGAGGGGTACACCTTGGAAATGTTCGAGACGTAGGGTCCGCCCGATGCCGTGGACTGTCCGCTAATTGCAGCCAGCACGCCATCCGGAGATGTGATCGACAGCGCCAGGTTGAAGCAGCCCACGCAGCACGCTGCGCCGATATTTCCCGTGCAGGGATTCACGC
>Ga0335069_10001552_pt1 | contig 36789 bp, 31 predicted proteins | sample Lox_Sample_11_FD_206714 | JGI IMG/M metagenome (GOLD analysis project Ga0335069, IMG submission 206714) | Soil microbial communities from Loxahatchee National Wildlife Refuge, Florida, United States - Lox_Sample_1.1 | ecosystem: Environmental > Terrestrial > Soil > Wetlands | place: USA... | reverse complement strand
CGAGACCATGGTCACCGAGAACTGGCGGTAGATCACCCCCGTGGAGCCGCCGAAAAAGGCCATGGGCAGCAAGACCGCCGTCAGCACCAGGGCGATGCCGACCAGGGCCCCGGTGATCTCGTCCATGGACTTGCGCGTCGCTTCCTTGGGCGAGAGGCCTTCCTCGTCCATGATCCGCTCGACGTTTTCCACCACAACGATGGCGTCGTCGACAAGAAGCCCGATGACCAGCACCATGCCGAACATGGTCAGGGTGTTGATCGAATAGTTGAACGCCGCCAGCACGGCCAGCGTGCCCAGCAGCACCACCGGCACAGCGATGGCCGGCACCAGGGTGGCGCGCCAGCTCTGCAGGAACAGGAACATGACGACCACCACTAGGGCGACCGCCTCGAACAGGGTCTTGATCACTTCCTGGATCGAGATCTTGATGAACTGGGTGTTGTCCACCGGGAACGACATGTGCACGCCCGGCGGCAGGCTCTCCTGCAGCTGCAGGGCCCGGGCGCGCACGCGCTCGGCTGTGGTCAGGGCGTTGGCCCCCGGCGCCAGTTGCACGCCCATGCCCGAGCCCGGATGGCCGTTGAGACTGACAGTCACATCATAGGTGTCGCTGCCCAATTCCACGCGCGCCACATCGCCCACGGTGACCACCGCGCCGTTGGCCTCGGTCTTGACCACCACCTTGCGGAACTGTTCGGGGGTCTGCAGCTGCGACTGCGCGGTGACGGTGACATTGAGCTGCTGGTTGGCGGGACTGGGCAGGCCGCCCAGTTGCCCGGCCGGCACCTGGAGGTTCTGGGCCTGCAAGGCGGCGATCACGTCTCCCGGATTGAGCGTGAAATTGGCCAGCTTGAACGGGTCGAGCCATATGCGCATGGCGTGCTGGGCGCCGTACACGCCCACCGTGCCCACGCCGTCGACGCGTGCGATCGGGTCGCGCAGCACCGAATTGAGAATGTCGCCCAGATCCTGGCTGGTGTAGTGCCCGGTGGGGTCGTCCAGAGCCACCACCAAAAGGGTGTTGACCCCCGCCTTGGTCACGGTGACGCCCTGTTGCTGCACCTCGGTGGGCAGGAGCGGCAGGGCCGCCTGCACCTTGTTCTGCACCTGGACCTGGGCGATGTCGGGATTGATCCCGGCCTGGAAGGTGGCCGTGATCTGCACCGCGCCGTTGGAGGACGAGGTCGAGGACAGATAGAGCAGGCCATCCAGCCCGCTCAGCTGCTGCTCGATCTGCTGGGTGACCGAGTTCTGCACCGTCAGGGCCGACGCCCCCGGATAGTTGGCCGAGACCGAGATCGTGGGCGGCGCGATGGTCGGATACTGGGCGATGGACAGCCCCTTAAGGGCCACCAGCCCCCCCACCATGATCAGGATCGCCACGACCCAGGCGAACACCGGTCGGTCGATGAAGAAGCGCGACATGGCTCTGGCCTCAGCCTTGCGGCTTGCTGGCCGGGGCGGCGGGCGCCGAGCCGGCTGGCACGGCCTTGACCGGCGTGTCGTCGTGGACCTTGAGCAGCCCCTCGACGATCAGCTGATCGCCGGCCGCAAGGCCGCCGGTCACCAGCCACTTGTCGCCCACGGTCGGGCCTGTGGTCAGATTGCGCAGATGCGCCTTGCCGTCGGCGCCCACCACATAGGCGGTCGGCTGGCCGCGCAGGTCGCGCGTCACCGCGCCCTGAGGCGCCAGGATCGCATTGGGCTGCACCGCCTCGGTCACCACGGCGCGCACGTACATGCCCGGCAACAGCACGCCGTCGGGATTGGGCACGATGGCCCGCAGCGCGACCGTGCCGCTGGCCGGGTCCACGGTCACGTCGGTGAACTGCAAGACGCCCAGCGTCGGATAGTCCGAACCGTCCTCAAGCTTCAGATGCACATCCAGGCCGCCCTTGCGCGATGAGCCCGACGCCACGGCGCGACGCAAGGCCAAAAGGTCGGCCGATGACTGGGCGATGTCGACATAGACCCTGTCCAGCCGCTGGATGGTGGACAGGGCGGTGGTCTGCTGCGCCGTGACCAGAGCGCCGGGGGTGACCGTGGAGCGGCCGATGCGGCCGGAGATCGGCGCGGTGACGCGGGTGTAGTCCAGGTTGATCTTGGCGGTCTTCACCGCCGCCTTCTGCTGGTCGATGGTCGCCGCGGCCTGGCCGGCGGCGGCGCGGGCGTCGTCATCGTCCTGCTGGGCGATGGAGTTGGTCTTGATCAGCTGGTCGTAGCGCTCGGCCTTCAGGCGCGCGGTGCGTTCGGCGGCGATGGCGCTGGCCAGCTGCGCCTGGGCCTGGGCCAGGGCGGCCTCATAGGGCGCCGGGTCGATCTGGTACAGCACCTGCCCCTCGTGCACGTCGCCGCCCTCGGTGAACACGCGCTTGAGGATGATGCCGCCCACCTGCGGACGCACGTCGGCCGTTTCGATTGCACTGGTGCGGCCGGGCAGCTCCACCTGAATCTGAGCGGTTTGCGGCTGGACGGTGATCACGCCCACTTCCGCAGGCGGCATCTGCGGCGGGCTCTTAGCCCCGCAACCGGCCAGCACGGCGAACGCGCCCGCCGCCGATAGCGGCCACACAAATGCTCTCGATGCGCGTACCAACGCTTCGCGTCTCCGATTGCCAAGGGCGATTACCCAGCTGCGGCGCTTCGCTATAAGCCGCGGCCGCACGCTTGTCCTAGCGCCTTTTCGGACATGACCGATTTGACTTGCCTGATTATGTCCGGTTCGTTTCAACCGGCGCAAGCAACGCCAAACGCACACGCGATCGCGCCGAGCCGCCCCTTTTTGTCCCACGGAGAGCCTGAATGAACAGCCTTTGGTCGGACGCCGACGCCGAGGCGATGGTCGCCCGTTACGCGGCGCGCGGCGTGGCCCGGGACCTGGCCCTGCGGGTTTATTCCAGCCGCCTGCTTGGCGCCGATCCCGCTCTGGTCCAGCACGGCGGCGGCAACACCTCGCTCAAGACGCAAGAGACCGACGTGTTCGGCGCCCAGGTCGAGGTCCTGCGGGTCAAGGGCTCGGGCTGGGACCTGGGCGACATTGAGCCGGAGGGCCTGCCCGCGGTGCGCATGGCGCCGCTCTTGAGCCTGCGCCGGCTGAACAGCCTGTCGGACGAAGGCATGATCGCCGCCCAGCGCTCGGCCATGCTCGATCCGGCCGCGCCCAACCCCTCGGTCGAGACCCTGCTGCACGCCTGGATCCCCTACGCCGTGGTCGATCACAGCCACGCCAACGCCGTCCTGGCCCTGACCGACCAGCCGCGGGGAGAGGCGCTGGTGCGCGAACTTTACGGCGAACGTCTGGCCGTCGCCCCCTACTGCATGCCCGGCTTCTCCCTCGCCCAACTGGCCGCCGAGACCTTCGAGCGCCATCCTCAGAGCGAGGGCATGGTGCTGCTCAAGCACGGCCTGTTCACCTGGGGCCGCGACGCCAAGACGTCGTACGCACGCATGATCGAATTCGTCGACATGGCCGAGCAGCGCCTGGCGCGCGCCCCCCGCCGGCCCCGGACGCCGGCGGCGCCGTTGAATTCGGCCGCGATCGCCGAGGTCGCCCCAATCGTGCGCGGCGCGCTCAGCCGGGCCTTCGCGCCCATGGTGCTCGAGCACCGCGCGGGCGAGCGCGTCCTCGACTTCCTGGCGGGCGAAGAGCTGCGCCGATACGCACAGGCGGGCGTGGTCACCCCTGACCACGTGATCCGCATCAAGCCGTGGCCGCTGATCCTGCCGACGCCAGAGCCGAGCAAGCTCGACGCCTTCGCCCAGGCGGTTCAGACAGCCGTCGACGCCTACGCCGCGCGCTACCGCGCCTACTTCGAACGCCACAACGCCGCCGCCGAGCCCAAGAAGACCATGCTCGACCCCATGCCGCGCGTTGCCCTGGTCCCGGGCCTGGGCCTGTTCGGCGCGGGCCGTTCGCGAAAGGACGCGGTCATCGCCGCCGACATCGCCGAAACCACCATCGCCGTGGTGTCCGCAGCCGAGGCCATGAGCCAGTTCGAGAGCATCAGCGAGGCCGACACCTTCGAGATGGAATACTGGTCGCTGGAGCAGGCCAAGCTGGGCGCGGCCAAGCCCAAGGCCCTGGCCGGCAAGGTCGTGGCGGTTACAGGCGGCGGCGGCGCGATCGGCGCGGCCACTGCCCGCGCCTTTGCCGCGCTGGGCGCCGAAGTGGCCGTGCTCGACCGCGACGCCGACGGCGCCAAGGCGGCGGCCGCCGAGGTCAAGGGCATGGCGCTGGCCTGCGACGTGATCGATCAGGCTCAAGTAGCCAGCGCCTTCGACGCCATCGCCGCGCGCTTCGGCGGGCTCGACATCGTGGTCTCCAAGGCCGGCGCGGCCCTCACCGGCAAGATCGGCGAGCTGTCCGACGACATTCTGCGCCGCAGCTTCGAGCTGAACTTCTTCGCCCATCAGAGCGTGGCCCAGGCGGCCGTGCGCATTTTCCGCCGCCAGGCCATGGGCGGGGTGCTGCTGTTCAACGCCTCCAAGCAGGCGGTCAATCCTGGGCCCGACTTCGGCCCCTATGGCCTGCCCAAGGCCGCGACCCTGGCCCTCATGCGCCAGTACGCGGTCGACCACGGGGCCGAGGGTATTCGCTCCAACGCGGTCAATGCCGACCGTATCCGCTCAGGCCTTCTGACCGAGGACATGGTCAAGGCGCGCTCGGCCGCCCGCGGGGTCAGCGAGCAGGTCTATATGTCGGGCAATTTGCTTGGCCGCGAGGTGACCGCCGAAGACGTGGCCCAGGCCTTCGTCGATCTGGCCATGGCGCAGGCGACCACCGGGGCGGTGCTGACCGTCGACGGGGGCAATATCGCCGCGGCGATGCGCTAGGCGGCTGGGCCGCTTCAGACCGGCATTTTGCGCTTGGTGAACTCGCGGCCTAACTGCGCCGCCTTTTCCGAGCCGCCCATGATCATCGCCCCGTCCTTGATCTGGGTGATGGCGTAGTTTGGATCGTTCGGATCGGCGCTGGAGGCATTTAGGAACCGGATGTTGTTCTTCTTGCACTCGGCCAGGACGCGTAAGCGCACCTCGGCCAGGGTCTTGGCCTGGTCGGCTGAGGCCTTGACCCGGCCTGACGCGTCTTCCGGATAGGCCGCCAGGCCGAACAGCGACTGGGTGTTGTCGGTCGGGCCCCACTCGGCGAAGGCCAGGCCCTTGACCGCCAGCACCTCGGCCATGTTGGCGTCAGCGTAGCGGTCCTCGATCTTGACCCCGATCATCAGCTCGCCGCGCGGATTGAGCGGCCATACGTCGCCCACGTGCATGTAGTGATTGAGCGACACCCCCCACACGTCGAGCACGCCGCCGGGCGGCTGGCCGCGCAGGCCTGGCCGCTGCAGCTTCGGTGTGTCGGGGTAGTCGATCTCGAAGCGCGCGGCCATCTGGGCGTAGACCTCGATCGCCTTGGGGTCGCGCGCGTGGCAGATGTGCACAGCGTGGGCGCCGATATCGAACAGGTTCTTGATGATCCAGCTGTTGGCCAGGGCGTAGGGCTCCGACAGGCCGGTGACCGGCGGCTCGACGATCACCGTCGGGGTGGCGTGGCCGCTGCGGGTCGGTCCGCCGTCCTTCAGCCCGCGCATGAAGTTGGCGAAGGCGGTGAAGTCGAGCGGCCCCTGCTCCAGGTCGTAGTTGATGCAGTCGGCGTAGGTTTTGGCCATGCGCCGGCCATGCTCATAGGGATCCATGCCCAGCTTCAGGCCTACCCCGGTGTAGTAGACGGGCTGGCCGTCCTCCCACAGTTCGATCGCCTTGTTCAGGCGGCGGGGCCTGTAGCCCAGATCGACGCTGGAGGGCTGCACGCCGCTATTGACCGAGGGACCGGCGCCTGGCCCGCCCGCGTTCGCCGGCCTGTCCTGCGCCAAGGCCGCCGTGGCGGCGACGCCCGCGCCCACGCCCAGGCCCGCCGCCAAAAGGTCCCGCTTCCTCAGATCCACGGCCATCCTCCCTGTCTTTGTTTGGGAAGAAGCCTAGCGCGAACGGATCAGGCGCGCCCAGCCGCGGCGCGACGCCGTGCGAGATCGCCTCTCAGGGGCTGAGAGGCGGTTGAGTCCTTGGCTGAAAAGCGGCGGCTTATTCGGCCGGCGCGAGCGACCCCATCTCGCCCTTGCCGCCCTGGGCGCGCGCGTCTTTGCGTTCCTTGAGGAAGGCGAAGAACTCCACGCCTTCGCGCAGGCGCCGCTTCATCATGTCGAAGTCGGTCAGCATTTCCCACACGATCGCGGCGATCTTGCTCGGGCGGAAGTAGAAGGCGCGGTAGAAGTCCTCGACCGAATTGAAGATCTCTTCGTGGCTCAGGTGGGGGTAGTGCAGGGGCGCGATCTGAACGCCCTTGTCGTTGACCAGCTCGGCCTCGGCCTCGTTCAGCCAGCCGTTTTCCACCGCCTGATTGTAGAGGAAGGTGCCCGGATAAGGCGCCGCCAGCGAAACCTGGATGGTGTGCGGGTTGATCTTGCACGCCCAGGCCTTGGTCTTCTCCAGGGTGTCGCGCGTCTCGCCCGGCAGGCCGGCAATGAAGGTGCCGTGAATCTTGATGCCCAACTCATGGCAGTCCTTGGTGAACTGCTCGGCGACCTCGATCCGCATGCCCTTCTTGATGTTGTGCAGGATCTGCTGATCGCCGCTCTCATAGCCGACCAGCAGCAGGCGCAGGCCGCCCGCCTTGAGCTTTTCCAGGGTCTTGCGGGGTACATTGGCCTTGGCGTTGCACGACCAGGTCACGCCCAGCTTGCCCAGGCCCTCGGCGATCTTCTCGGCGCGCGGCAGATCGTCGGTGAAGGTGTCGTCGTCGAACATGAACTCCTTCACCTGCGGGAAGGCCCTCATCGCGGCCGCGACCTCATCGACCACATTCTGCACCGAACGCGTGCGGTAGTGGTGGCCGCCGATGGTCTGGGGCCAAAGGCAGAAGGTGCAGCGGCTCTTGCAGCCCCGGCCGGTGTAGACCGACACATAGGGGTGCTTCAGATAGCCGATGAAGTAGTCCTCGATCTTCAGGTCGCGCTTGTAGACGTCGATCACCGAGGGCAAGGCGTCCATGTTTTCCAGGACCGGCCGGTCGGGGTTGTGATGGATCTGGCCCTCGGCGTCGCGATAGCTCAGGCCCAGGATTTCCGACCAAGGGCGCTCCTCGGCCACCTCCAGCACGGTGAAGTCGAACTCGTTGCGGCACACGAAATCCACCGCCGGCCCGTCGATCAGGCTCTCGTCGGCCTTAACCGCGACCTTGGCCCCGATCAGGCCGGCCTTGAGCCGGGGATTGGCCGCCTTCATCGCGGCGATGCACTTCACGTCCGAATCGAACGACGGCACCGAGGTATGCACCACCAGAAGGTCGAAGTCGTTCGCCTGGGCCACCACCTCGGCCAGCTGGATTCCGGCCGGCGGCGCGTCGATCAGCTTGGAGTTGGGCACCAGGGCGGCGGGCTGCGCCAGCCAGGTCGGGAACCAGAAGGACTTGATCTCGCGTTTCGCCTGATAGCGCGAGCCCGCACCGCCGTCGAAACCGTCGAAGGAGGGGGCCTGGAGAAAGAGGGTGCGAAGCATGCTGTGTCCTGGTCAGGTCGCGGACGGACAGCAAAGGTCCGATCCCGGCCGATTGAAGCGCGAACCGTGGCGATTGCGGCGGCGGGCGGGCCAATCCGCGCAATCTCGCCCGACCATATACCGCGCCGCAGCAGCCGCCAACTGAGCCCGATCGTTTCCGATTCACAAGGCTGAACTTGGGCGCCAAACCGCCCCCGTGCTGGCCAAGCGAAGATTCGCCACTAAGGTAAGACGCATGAGGGATGCCTTGAGGACTGCCCAGAAGACGCCCCCGCGCGGGGCCCCGCCACGGCGCATGCGTACGGCCCTGGCCGCCGCCGCCCTGCTCGCCCCGGCCGTGATCGCCCTGGCTGCGCCCGCCGCCGCCAGGGCCGCGCCGGAGGACCCGTGGGAGCCGGCCAACCGCACCTTCTACATGGTCCACCGGGTGCTGGACGACAACGTGTTCCGCCACATCGCCGACGCCTTCCGCCTAATCCCGGAGCCGATCCGCAAGGCGGTGCGCAACATCATCTCCAACCTGGGCGAGCCGGGCGTCGCGGCCAACGACATGCTGCAGGGCCACCCGGACGTGGCGGTCAAGACCGCCGGCCGCATGCTCGCCAACACCACGGTGGGTCTGGGCGGCATCATCGACGTGGCCCAGACCATGGGCCTGCCCCATCACGACAACAATTTCGCCGACACCTTCGGCCGGTGGGGCGTGCCGACGGGCCCCTATCTGTTCATCACCATGATCGGCCCGACCGACGTGCGCGATGGCCTGGGCTCGATCGCCGACACCCTGACCGATCCGTTCACCTGGAGCCGGTTCTATCATCGCTGGACGGCCATCGACGCGCGCGACGTTTGGAGCGGCGTCGACGAGCGGGCCGAGGCGGCGGGCCAGCTTCAGGCGATCGACAACATGTCGACCGACAGCTACGCCACCTTGCGCTCGCTCTATCTGCAGAACCGCGCCCAGGTGATCGCCGCTCCGCCCGGCGCGGACACCAGCGCCGGCGCGCTGCAGTCCCTGCCCGATTTCGGCGCGCCCGCCCCGACCGATCGACCGCCCGAAGGCGCCGCGCCCGCGTCAGGGGCCGCCGGCGCCTTGCCCCCGTTCGATGCGTCCCCGAGCGCGCCGCCCCCGACCCCCGCGCGGCCCATGTCGGAGAAGGACGATGGCCAGGTGATGAGCCATGGCGGCGACGCCAAGCTGCTCGCCGCCCTCGCCTCGACCTCCGAGCCGAACCTTTAAGGCGGCCAGTAGAGCCGTCGTCATTCCAATGCTAGTCCTGCCCGGCCGGACGGATTCCCGGCTTTAGCGAAGGTCCAAGGCGTGCGGGGCGATCGGGTTCTGGTGACGGGAGCGTCGGGCTTCGTCGGGTCGGCGGTGGCCCGGGCGCTCAAGGCCCGGGGCGCCGAGTTGGTGCTGCTGGTGCGCCCGACAAGCCCCACGGCCAACTTCGAGGGCCTGGGCGCTCAGATCGAGCACGGCGACATGACCGATGAGGCCAGCGTCGAGCGCGCGGCCCGCGGCGCGCGTTATCTGTTCCACGTAGCCGCCGACTACCGCATCTGGGCCCGCGATCCGGAGGAGATCGTGCGCGCCAACCGTCTGGGCGCGGCGGCGGTGATGCGCGCGGCCCAGATCGCGGGGGTGGAGCGCATCGTCTACACCTCCAGCGTCGCCACCCTCGGCCCGTCTCCCGGCGCCGACCGGAACGCGCCCGCCGACGAGACCGGCGCCCTGACCGAACAGACCGCCGTCGGCGCCTACAAGCGCAGCAAGGTGATCGCCGAGCGGATCGTCGAGCGGATGGTCGCCGACGAGGGCCTGCCGGCGGTGATCGTCAATCCGTCCACCCCGATCGGCCCTTGCGACATCAAGCCCACGCCCACCGGCCGCATCATCGTGGAGGCCGCGCTCGGCCACACCCCCGCCTTCATCGACACCGGGCTCAACCTTGTGCACGTCGACGACGTCGCCGAGGGCCATATCCAGGCGCTGGAACGGGGCCGCGTCGGCGAGCGCTACATCCTCGGCGGCCAGGACGTGGAACTGAGCCGGTTCTTCGCCGACGTCGCGGGCCTAGTGGGACGCAGGCCGCCCAAGATCAAGCTGCCGCGCGGGCCGCTCTATCCCCTGGCGGCCGTGTTCGAGGCCGTGGCCCAGATCACGGGCAAGGAGCCGATGCTGACCGTCGACGCCCTCAACATGGCCAAGAGGCGCATGTTCTACACGTCGGCCAAGGCCGAGCGCGAGCTGGGCTATCGCGCGCGGCCCTATATCGAGGGGATCAGGGACGCGCTCGCCTGGTTCCAGGCGCAGGGCTACTGCTGATGGCGCTGGTCCTGATCCTGGGCGCCCTGCCGCTGGCGATCTGGCTCGGCCTTCTTACGGCGCACGGCGGGTTCTGGCTGTGCGGCGAGCGCGACGACCGCGACGTTCCGCCGGAGCCCGCATCCTGGCCCAGCGTGACCGCCGTGGTTCCGGCGCGCGACGAAGCCGACGTGATCGCCCGCTCGATCGGCGCCCTGCTGGCCCAGAACTATCCGGGCGACTTTCGCGTGATCCTGGTCGACGACAACTCCAGCGACGGTACAGCCGAGGCCGCGCGCGCCGCCGCCCTCGCGCTGGGCCGCCCCGAGCGGCTGACGGTGCTGAGCGGCGCCCCTCTGGCCGATGGCTGGACGGGCAAGCTGTGGGCCGTCAGCCAGGGCGTGGCCGCCGCCACCGCCGATGCTTCGCCCAAGTACCTCTGGCTGACCGACGCCGACATCGGCCATGACCCGGGCAACCTGCGCGCCCTTGTCGCCCGCGCCGAGGCCGGCGGCCTCGTGCTCACCTCGCTCATGGTCGAACTGCACTGCAAGACCTGGGCGGAGCGGTTCCTGATCCCGGCCTTCGTGTTCTTCTTCCAGATGGTCTACCCATTCGCCAAGGTGAACCGGCCGGGCAAGACGGCGGGGGCGGCGGGCGGCTGTATGCTGGCCCGCGCCGAAGCCCTGGCCGCCGCCGGCGGCATCGCCGCCATCCGCAAGGCGCTGATCGACGACTGCGCCCTGGGCGCTCTGATGAAGCGCCAAGGGCCGATCTGGCTGGGCCTGACCCACCGCGCGCGCAGCCTGCGGCCCTACGACACCTTTGACCAGATCGGCCGGATGGTCTCGCGCTCCGCCTACGCCCAGCTCGACTATTCCCCGCTCAAGCTGCTTGGCGTGATCGTGGGCATGGCGCTGCTCTACATGGCTCCGGTCGAGGCGGCGCTGATCGGCCACGGCCTGGTGCGTTGGCTCGGCCTCGCGACCTGGCTGCTGATGGCCCTCTCGTTCCAGCCCATGCTGCGCTTTTACCGCATGAGCCCCCTTTGGGGCCTGGCCCTGCCGGCGATCGGCGCGGCCTACACGGTGTTCACCGTGCAGTCGGCGGTTCAGGTGTGGCGCGGCGAAGGCGGCTTGTGGAAAGGCCGCGCCCAGGCCATGGCATAGCTTCATGACGCTCGCCCACGCCAACGCTTCGGACCTCGCCACCGGCAAGGGCTCGACCGACGAGAACTTCCCGGTCGCCTCGGTCCTGATCGCGCCGCGCCACCGGCCGGTGGTGCTGGCCTTCTACGATTTCGCCCGCGTCGCTGACGATGTGGCCGACAGCGACAGCGCCGAGCCGGACGCCAAGCTCGATCTCCTGGAGGCGATGCGCGCCAGCCTGGTCGGCGAGAGCCAGAACAACCGCGAAGGCGTGGTCCTGCGCCGGACCCTGGCCGAGCACGGCCTGACCGACCAGCACGCCCTCGACCTGCTTGAGGCCTTCCGCCGCGACGTGACCAAGCTGCGCTATGACGACTGGGCCGACCTGATGGACTATTGCCGCTATTCGGCCTCGCCGGTCGGGCGCTTCGTATTGGACGTGCACAGCGAGGATCGGGCCCTGTGGCCGATGAACGACGCCCTGTGCAACGCCCTGCAGGTGATCAACCACCTACAGGACTGCGGCAAGGACCGTCGCAACCTTGACCGCATCTATGTGCCCCTGGACCGCCTGGCCGCCGCCGGGATCGGGGTCGAGGCGTTGGACGCCGCACAGGCATCGCCGGCCCTGCGCGGGGTGATCGCCGATCTGGCCCGCCAGACCTGGGCCCTGCTCGAGATCTCGCGGCCGTTCGCACGCAAGGTCAAGGATGGGCGACTGGCGCTGGAGATCGGCGTGATCCAGGCCCTGGCCGAGGACCTGTGCCGGGGCTTGATGACCAAGGACCCGCTATCGCAGACCGTGCACCACTCCAAGCCCAGAATGGCGCTGCTGGCCCTGGGGGCCATGGCGCGCACCGGCCTGTCGCGCCTGGGAGGCCGCGCATGAGCGAGGTGATCGGCGCGCCCGACATGAAGGCTCTGGAGGCCAAGGTCTCTGGCAGTTCGTTCTACGCCGCCATGAAGATGATGCCGGCCAACAAGCGGGCGGCCATGTTCGCGATCTATGCCTTCTGCCGCGAGGTGGACGACATCGCCGACGACCTTCACGGCGACCGGGCCGGGCGCGCGGCGGCGCTCGACGGCTGGCGCGCGGACCTGGCGGCCCTCTATGGCGGCGGTCCGGCCGGACGGGCGGCGTTTCTCATCGAAGCGGTCGAGGGATTCGGCCTGAAGCAGGACGACTTCCTGGCCGTGATCGACGGCATGGCCATGGACGTGGACGGCGATATCATCGCGCCCGACCGCATGACGCTGGATCTCTACTGCGACCGGGTGGCCAGCGCCGTGGGCCGCCTGTCGGTCAAGGTGTTCGGCATGCAAGACAAGCCGGGCGTCGACCTGTCGCACCATCTGGGCCGCGCCCTGCAGCTGACCAACATCCTGCGCGACCTGGACGAGGACGCGGCCATCGGCCGGCTCTACCTGTCCAAGGAAGCCTTGACCGCGGCGGGCATCGAGGCGACCGATCCGCTGGTGGTGGTGTCCGATCCCCGCATCGACATGGCCGCCCAGGTGATCGCCGCCACCGCGCGGGTGCACTACGACGCCGCCGACCGCATCATGAAAGACGCCAAGGTCGGCGACATGCGCGCGCCGCGCCTGATGCGCGTGGCCTATGGCCGGATCCTGGAACGGATGCAGGCGAAAGGATGGGCGCCGCCGCGCCGCCGCGTCAGCCTATCCAAGCTGGAAAAGCTGTGGGTGGCCCTGCGCTACGGACTGCTGGCGTGAGCGGACGGTCCACGGTGCATGTGGTCGGCGCCGGCCTGGCCGGACTATCGGCGGCCACGCGCCTGGCCGAGCGCGGGGCGACCGTGACGCTCAGCGAGGGCGCGGCCCAGGCCGGCGGACGCTGCCGGTCCTATGTCGATCCGCAACTGGGCCTGACCATCGACAATGGCAACCACCTGGTCCTGTCGGGCAACCGCGCGGTGATGGCCTACCTCAAGCGGCTGGGGGCCCAGGACCGCCTGGCCGGGCCGGCGACCGCCGACCTGGCGTTCATGGACCTGCGCGACGGCGTGCGTTGGCGCCTGCGGCCCAACGACGGGCCCCTGGCCTGGTGGGTGCTGGCCCAGGGTCGGCGCGTGCCGGGCACGGGCCCGGCCGACTATCTACCGCTGGCGACCCTGCTGGCCCGTCATCCGGGCAGGCGCATCGACCAGGTGATGCAGACCTCCGGCGTCCTGTGGGACCGCCTGCTGGAACCCTTCTTCCTGGCCGCGCTCAACACTGAGGCGGTCGCAGGCTCGGCCGACCTGGCCGGCGCCATTGTGCGCGAGACCCTGGCCAAGGGCGGCCAGGCCTGCCGTCCGCGCATCGCACATCCGACCCTCGCCGCCGCCTTCGTCGAACCGGCCCTGGCCTATCTTGAAGCCAGGAACGTCCCGGTCAGCTTCGGCCGCCGCCTGCGCCGGCTGCACGTCCAGGACGGCCGCGCCCACGCTCTGGAGTTCAGCGACGGCGGGGTCGCGCTTTCGCCGGGCGAGACGGTGATCCTGGCCGTGCCGCCCTGGCAGGCCCAGGACCTGATCCCCGGCCTTCAGGCGCCCGACGAATTCCGCTCGATCGTCAACGGCCACTTCGCCCTGCCTGCCAGCGCGCGCAAGCCCGCGACGCTCATCACCGGCCTGATCGGCGGGACGGCCGAATGGCTGTTCGTGTTCGAGGACCGCGTGTCGGTCACCGTCTCAGGCGCGGACGCCATCGTCGATCACAACCGCGAAGACTTGGCCGCGCGCCTGTGGTCCGACGTGGCGCGGGTGCTGGATCTGGGCGATCGACCCCTGCCCGCCTGGCAGATCGTCAAGGAGCGCCGCGCCACCTTCGCCGCCACGCCCGAGCAGGACGCCAAACGCCCCGGCGCGCGCACGGGCCTGTCCAACCTGCTTCTGGCCGGCGACTGGACGCAGACGGGGCTGCCCGCCACCATCGAGGGCGCCCTGCGATCGGGCGAGACGGCGGCGAAGGCGGCCGGCGCCTAGAGCGCGGCCGTCACTCCAGCCCCGCCACCACCGGATCCCGCTGGGTCAAGCCGGGCAGATCGCCTTTGACACGGCGCGGCCCTGGCCGCCGTCGTCGCTGGTCGCTAAGCTGCCATCGACGCTGAATCGCGGAGCGAGCCGATCGTCGGGTCTCGGACAGGAAAGCTTCGCCCCGCGCGCGCCGCCCGGACCACGGCCGCGGGCTGGATCTTGTCGGCCCTTTGGCACCTGCTGGTGCTGGCGATCCTGGTTCAGGAAGTCCATCCCTTCCAGATCCCGCAGGAGACCCCGACCGTCTCGGTGCAGTTGATGCCGCCGCTGGCGCCGACGCCGCCCCAGCCGGAGCCCAAGCCGCCCCTGCAGCGGCTCGAACCCAAGCCGGCGCCCACACGGGCGCCGCCGATGCGGGTGGACAGGCCGGTCGCGCCGGTCGCGGCCAAGCCGCTGACCACGCGGACCCTGACCGTCCCGGCCCTTCCCGATATCGCCCCGCCCGCGCCTGAGGCCCTGCGCACCGCCCACGCCGTGGCCAGCCAGCGTATCCAGATCGACCGGCCGCCGTCGGTCGCCAGCGCCCGGCCAGCGCTGAGCCGGCCGCTGGACACGACCGCGCCGCCGGTAGTGGCGCCCACGCCCTCGCTTACCCCGCCCGCTCCTGTGGCCCCGCCGGCCCCGACGCTCGCCCCCGCCGCTCCGGCGGCTCCAACAGCCGCCCCCGCCCCGGTCGCGCCGCCCAAGCCGGTGTCTATCGCCCCGCCGAGCGACGTGGCCTCGCACAGGGCCGCGCCGATCCCGGTGCTGACCAACGACCAGACCGCGCCCGGGCCGATCGAGATCAAGCCGCCCGACCGCCCACAGGAGCCGGGCCGCGCAGGCGCCCCCGCTCTGCCGCCTTCGGACGGCGGGACGCCGGTCGGCGGAGGCGGCGGAGGCGGAAGCGCGGGCGGCGGCGGTGCGACTCGCGGCCCCCGCACCGACTTCAACGGCCCCATCGCCGGGTTCGAGGAGAAGGGTCTGCGCACCACCCTGGGCTGTCTCAACCCGGAGACCTACCACCTGACCCCCGCCGAGCGGGAGGCCTGCCTGCAGCGGGTCGCTCACGAGACGCGCGGCCTGAAGGATCTTGGCCCCAACATCCCGCCCGACAAGAAAGCCGAATACGACCGCCAGGCCGCTTGCCACGAGGCCAATCGCGGCGGCGCGGTCCCCGATCCGGCCGACAACATGGGCCTGGGCGTGGTGCAGCGCCTGCGCGACTGCGGCCCGGGCGACCGCTGATCACCCCTCCGCTTCGACAGGCAAGTCCCGCCGCGCCGAGCGGCGGCCGGCAAACTTGGCCTTTCGCAGGCGCCGCAAAATGAATTAGACCCACGCCATGGACGACGCTGGCCGTATTGACCCATCCGCTCCTGCGCCTGCGCTTGCCGCCGTCGAAAGGCTGGTGTCGCGGGCGACCGACGCCCTGCTGGCGGTGCAGAAGCCCGATGGGCACTTCGTGTTCGAGCTTGAAGCCGACTGCACCATTCCTGCCGAATTCGTGCTGCTCAAGCACTATCTGGGCGAGCCCGAGGACCTGGAGCTGGAGCGCAAGATCGGGGTCTATCTGCGCCGCATCCAGGCCGAGCACGGCGGTTGGGGTCTCTATCATGGCGGTGCGTTCGACATCTCCGCCAGCGTCAAGGCCTACTTCTGCCTCAAGATGATCGGCGACGACATCGAGGCGCCGCACATGGTCCGCGCGCGCACCGCGATCCGCGCCCATGGCGGGGCGATGGCGGTCAATGTGTTCACCCGCATCCAGTTGGCGCTCTACGGCGACATGGACTGGCGCGAGATTCCGACCATGCCGGCCGAGATCATCATGCTGCCGCGCTGGTTCCCCATCACGCTGGGCAAGATGAGCTATTGGGCGCGCACCGTGATTGTGCCGCTGCTGGTGCTGCAGGCGCTGCAGCCGCGCGCGAGGAACCCTCGCGGGGTGCACGTGCCCGAGCTGTTCGAGGACGTCACCCCCGCGCCCCGCGCGTCCAAAGGGGCCAACCTCAAGAAGACCTGGATCGTCGGCTTCAACGCTCTCGACGTGGTGCTCAAAGGCCTGGTCCCCGTCTGGCCCAAGGGCCTGCGCCAACGCGCGATCGCACGCTGCCGCGACTGGGTGATCGAACGGCTCAACGGCGAGGACGGCCTGGGCGCCATCTACCCTGCCATGGCCAACAGCGTGATGATGTTCGACGTGCTTGGCTTTGCACCGGATCATCCGCAACGCGCCATCGCCCGGAAATCGGTCGAGAACCTGTTGGTGGTCAAGGATCACGAGACCTATTGTCAGCCGTGCGTGTCGCCGGTGTGGGACACGGCCCTGGCCGCCCACGCGCTGATGGAGGCCGGCGGACCCGAGGCCGAGGCCAAGGCGCTGGACGCGCTCAAGTGGCTCAAGCCCCTGCAGGTGCTCGACGTGAAGGGCGACTGGGCCGAGGCGCGGCCCGACGTGCGGCCCGGCGGCTGGGCCTTCCAGTATCGCAACGACCACTACCCGGACCTGGACGACACCGCCGTGGTGGCCATGGCCATGGACCGCGCCCGTCACAAACTCCAGCCCGGCGAGACTTACGACGAGGCGATCGCCCGCGGAACCGAGTGGATCGTCGGGCTGCAGTCCAAGAACGGCGGATTCGCCGCCTTCGACGCCGACAACACCTATTACTACCTCAACAACATTCCCTTCGCCGACCACGGGGCCCTGCTCGACCCGCCGACGGTCGACGTGGCCGCGCGCTGTGTGTCGCTGCTGGGCCAGCTTGGCGAGCGGCCCGAGACGTCGCCGCGCCTCAGGCACGCGCTCGACTATCTGGAGAAGGAACAGGAAGCCGACGGCAGTTTCTGGGGCCGCTGGGGCGTGAACTACGTCTACGGCACATGGTCGGCCCTGTGCGCCTTCAACGCCATCGGGCTGACCCTCGAGGCGCCGGTGGTGAGGAAGGCGTGCGACTGGCTGGTCGCGATCCAGAACCCGGACGGCGGCTGGGGCGAGAGCTGCGACAGCTATGACCTGGACTACAAAGGCTATCAGCCGGCCGCCTCGCGCGCGTCCCAGACCGCCTGGGCTTTGCTTGGCCTGATGGCGGCGGGCCTGGTGGAGCATCCCGCCGTGGGGCGCGGCATGGCCTGGCTTGAGGCCCATCAGAACGAAGAGGGGCTGTGGGACGAGGCGGACTACACCGGCGGCGGTTTTCCGCGCGTGTTCTATCTGCGCTACCACGGCTACCGGAAGTTCTTCCCCCTATGGGCGGCCGCCCGCTACCGCAATCTGATCAAGGGCAACACGCGCGAAGTCGCGTTCGGCATGTGATGATCCTCGCGGCGGTGGGCATGTTGCGCGAGGCCCGCATCGTCGCGGGAGCGCAGGTGCGCGCCGTGGCCGGCGGCGGACGCGCGGACCTCCTGGCCCAGCGCCTGGCGGCCGCCGCCCACGGTGCTTCGGCCGTGCTCAGCATCGGCGTCGCCGGTGCCCTCGCGCCCAGCCTGACGGTCGGCGACGCCCTGATCGCCAGCGAGGTGGTCTCAGGCGGACTGCGCTGGCCCACGGACGAGGCGTGGTCCGACCGCCTGGCGGCGGCCCTGCCCGGCGCTCACCGCGGGGTCGCCTTCGCCTCGGACGCCATGATCCTGGCCGCCGCCGATAAGGCCCTTTTGCATGCTCAGACGGGGGCCGCGACAGCGGACATGGAAAGCCAAGTCGCCGCGCAATTCGCGGCCGAGCGCGGCTTGCCGTTCGCGGTGATCCGCGTGGTCTCAGACGCGGCCGGCGCCAGCCTGCCGCGCGCCGTGACGGTGGGCCTGCGTCCGGACGGCGGCATGAACCTCCCAGGCGTCCTGGCCGACCTGGCCCGCGATCCGCGCCAGATCCCGGTCCTCAGGCGCGTCGGCCGCGACGCGGAGACCGCGTTCAAGGCGTTGCAGGCCCTGGCCCCGCGGCTCGTCGCTTAGCAGGCCCAGACGTAGCGGCCGATCGGCGCGTCCCACGTCCACTGACCGCACGCCTGACGGGTGGCGACGGACGGTTCGCCCTGGCCGCCGGCGGCGCCGCCGTAGGCGGGCGCGGGCGCGGCTTGATAGGTCTGGGTCTGGCCATAGTCCTGCTGCATGTAACCTTGCAGGGCATAGCCTGGCTGAGCGTATTCGGGCGCCGAAGCGGGCGGATAGCCGCCCGCGAGATAGGCGGACTCATTGGCCTGATAGCCATAGTCCGCGCCGTAATCCGGGGCGGAGTAGCTCTCCCCCGGCGTATAGGCGTAGCCGCCGTCATAGGCCGGATAGCCCGCGTAGCCATAGGCGCCGTAGCCGCCGTAACCGCCGTCATAGGCGCCGGCGATGGCCGCGCCGGTCACGACGCCCAGGCCGAACCCCGCGCCGCCGCCGTAGCGGTCGGAGCGCCGCTCGCCAGCGTACCGGGCGGAGGCGCCAGCAGCCGGCCTCGCCCACGCGCCGCCGGCTTGGCGATAAGCGGGCGCGGATCCGATGACGCGGCCCGGGACGGCGCGCGGTGCGCCGACGACCGGACGGCCCGCCGCGTGAGCATAGGTTTGCGCCAGGGAGGACGCTGGCAAGGCCAAGGCGCAGACGGCGACGAGGGCGAAGGCTGTCTTCATGGACCACACTCCTGAAAGGCGCGGTCCGGCGGCGCCGGTCGCGAACGATTAACGATTAACGCACCCCGCTAGAGCTCGATCCAAATACACCCGCCGGGGGAACCTTGGCCGTCGCGGCGCGCTCCCCAGCGGCATTTCTGCGAAAGGATATTGGACATGGCCAGCGAGGGCTTTCACGTCCCGCTCGACAAACTGAGCGAGCACACCAAGACCATCCACTACGCCATCAGTTCGCTGATGGAGGAATTGGAGGCGGTCGACTGGTACTATCAGCGCGCCGACGACACTGCCGACGCCGAGCTCAAGGCCGTGTTGCTGCACAACGCCCACGAGGAAATGGAGCATGCCGCCATGGTGCTGGAGTGGCTGCGCCGCGCCGACCCCGTGGTCGACAAGAACCTGCGCGAATACCTGTTCCAGCAAGGCTCCATCGTCGGACGCGAGCACGAGGCCGAAGGCAAAGACGGCGGCTGAGCGACGCGCTCAAATTAAAGAGGCGGCCGCGAGGCCGCCTCCGGGCGCCCGCTTAGTAGCAGGCGGCGTTTCTCCACACGTAGCGGCCGTAGTATGGGCTCCACACCCAGCCGCCGCAGTTGTAGCCGTATCCCGGGCCGTAGCCGTAATAGGGATAACCGCCGATCAGGGCCCCGGCCGCCAGGCCGCCGAGGAACGCGCCGCCATAGCCCCAGCCGCCGCCGCGATCATAGCCGCCGCGATAGCCCTCACCCCCACGATAGCCGCCAACGCCGCGGAAACCACCGGCGACTTGGCCGCCGCCATGGGCCCCCCCGCCGCCATGCGGAGCGGCCAAAGCCGCCACGGGCGCGGTCGCCAGGGCCGCGGCGCTCAGGAGCGCAAGAATGGTTTTCATATTAACCTCCCTTTGGAGGCCTGGGAGCCGCCCCATGCGGCCGAAGGTCTCTGATCGTGGCCACCCTACCAAGGCCGGCATGAACCCTTGCTGAATGGATGTCCCAGCATGTCGTTGCCGCGTGAATCATTTTTCACGTCGATTTGTGGAGAGCGGCAACGAGCCATAAGCATAGATCTCGGATTTACAAGGATGGCTGTTTTGGTCAGGGCCGATATTGCTGAAACCGGATGATGTGAACGGAAGGCGCTTGTCCTTCCAATCCAGTCTAGTCTCGAGTGCTCACAAGTTAACCCGCACGGTACCGCCCACGTCACGCGGGTTTCCAGAGTCGCCCTGCACCAGCTCGGTCGGTTTGGTCAGGCCCACAAGGTTAAGAGATCAGGGCGTGTTGAGCAGCTTGGGCGCCCCCGACTGCAAGTCGGCGCCGACATCGCTTGGAGCCGTGCGCGTCGGTTCTGTAACAGCGTTTGCCGCAGTTGCGTGAACGCCTCCGAGCGACCATAGCCCAGCCGGACCTTGACCATCGCCGACCCCGCCCGCCATAGTCGCGTCGATGGGGATGGAGTTCCCCGAAACCACCCCCTCGGGGTCGATGACTCCTACCGCAAGCCGACTGCGGTGGAGCTGTGTCCGACGCCCGCCGCGCCACTCGATCGGCGGGTTTTTCATGCCCGCCCCAACGGAGCGTGAATGTCGTTTTCGACCTGTCTTCTGGTGATGCTGGGCGGGGCCCTGGGTTCGCTGGCGCGCTATCTGGCGGCGCTGGCGGCCGCACCCATCAGCGGCGAGTTGCCGCTCGGCACCATCGCCATCAACATCTTCGGCTCGTTCGTGATTGGCTTCTTCGGCACGCTCACCCTGGCGCACGGCCGCTATCCGGTATCGGAAAACATGCGGCTGTTCGTGATGGTCGGCGTGTGCGGAGGCTTCACGACCTTCTCCTCGTTCAGCCTGCAGACGCTCGACCTGCTGCGCGCGGGCGCGTTTGGTCGGGCGATCGTCAATGTGGTCGTGTCGGTGGTGCTGTGCGTGCTGGCGGTCTCAGCCGGACACCTTCTGGCCGCCCGGCTCAACGGCGGCGCCCCCGAGATCGCACAGATTCCGATCGAGGAAGAGGCCTGACGCGCGGAGGGCGCCGACGCTGCCGCGCCGACGCCCCCGGATGAGCGGCTGACGGCTGCGCTTACATCGCGCCGCCGGCGCCGCGAACCATCAGGGCCGCGCCAGTCCACATCAGCGTGGGGTGGCGGGTGTACTTCGCCACATAGGGGGCGCAGGCCGCTTGGCGGGGCTGGGGCTTGAGCACCGGGCCATCGTTCGTCAGCTCCATCGACTGCTTGTTGGCCGGGTCGTACTTGTTCCACGCCGGCAGGCCCGGACCGTTGGGATCGCCGGTCTTGGCGAAGTTGGTCCAGTACTGCTGCATGATATCGGCCTGCTTGCGCTCGGCCGGGTCGGTGATCTCGTCGTAGCCAAACACGTAACGCAGTTCCGACCCGTGCGAGGCCGGATGCCCTGGCGTGGTGATGGTGAATTCCCACTGATAGGTCGGCGCGATGGCGCTGTGCACGTCCGAGGTCATGCCCACCGAGCAGCGGTGGTTCAGGTCCACGCCCAGCTGCAGGTCCGGCTTGCCATAGGGCGGATAGGACGAGATCTGGTTCGGCCCAGGCGTGAGGCCGTAGATCTGCTCAGCCTGCTTCAGCAGGTCCGGATCGTGGGGATAGAAATATTCCAGCAGGGTCTTTTCCCACGCCAGGGTCTGTTCCGGCGTGGCGTCCTTGGGCAGGTTGCCGACGCCGGCCGGAGCGGAACTGGAATCCACGCCCGTGCTGCCCACCATCAGCGGGATGGCCAGCTCCTTGTGCTCCTGCCACACCTTGGTGGTCGGATAGGGGATCACATAGCCGTCTGCGCCTTCGTCATAGGCCTGGCCGCCATGGTTCTTGAGCAGCTCGGTGCGTACCGCCACCCCAAGGGCGTTGTCGAACGTCGAGGCCGGCAGGCTGCGCATGAAATTGATCTGGTCGGTGGCCGGGGCGTGGACCAACTGCGCCGTCACCTTGCCGATCTCTTCCATTTCGGCCTCGGTCAGGAATGGCCGCACCGACTGGAAGGGCGAGCCGCTGTGGATAATCGCGCGGTGGATCAGGCCCTTTGTCAGCGGCGTGGACATCAACATCGACACCATGTGGGCGCCGCCCGACTGGCCCATGATGGTCACATTGTTCGGGTCCCCGCCAAACTTGGCGATGTTGTCGTGGATCCAGTGCAGCACGGCGATCTCGTCGTACTGGCCGTAGTTGCCCGAGGCATGATGCGGCGACTCAGCCGTCAGTTCGGGATGGGCCATCATGCCCAGCAAAAGGCCGCGGTAGTTGGCGCTGACCAGGATCACGCCGTGGCGCGCCAGGCTTTCGGCCCCAGCCTTCAGCGCGCCCGACCCGCCGGCCAGTTCGCCGCCGTTGATCCACAGCATCACCGCCTTGGGCTTGCCGGCCGGGGGCCAATCCGGCGCCCAGACGTTGAGGTAGAGGCAGTCCTCGATGTTGCCTTTGGCCGGGCTGCCATCGCGTGGAACCTCGCCGCAGCCGGGACGGAAGGCGCTGGCCTGCAGCACGCCGGTCCAGGGCGCGACCGGCTGGGTTTCCCGCCAGCGCAGCGCGCCGACCGGGGGCGCGCCGTAGGGAATGCCCTTGAACACCGCGCCGCCCGGTCCGGGCAGGAACTGGCCCTGAATCTGGCCGCCGGTTACGGCGACCACCGGGCCTGTCGGCGCCTGCGCCCGCGAGCCGTGAGCCGCGACCAAGCACAGCGAGGCGGCGAGCATGCCGCAACCGAGCAGCCATGCGGCCGGCCCGGCCAGAGCGGATTTTTTCAAGCGGCGTGAGAACATATTACCTCCCTGCAGTCACACGTTGGGGCCGTGATTTTCCAGATCGCCGCTCGAATGGACGCGTCGCAAGGCGGAGTCTGGATCGCCCGACCAAGGTCGAATGACTGTCCATTCCAATCCTCCCTCAGCCGGCGCGCGGCGTGGCGCCTCGTTCTCAAAATAGCGCACAAAATTGTTGACCTTAACGCTACGGCATCCGAATGCCGGGAGCAATGGTTTGCTCGGCGGCCGAAGCATTTGGCGCGATGACGGGGGCGCGCCGGCGCCTTAGGCTGGCTGGAACCGAGCTGAAACACGCGGGCGCGCCCGCCGTTCAGGTTGACGCCGGAAGGGAGTTTAACCGTGCCACGCACGCCCATCAGGATTGGACCTCCACCGGGTCAGGGGTTCGCGCTGAGCCTGGCGCTGGCCATCGTCGCGGCCTGTCCGTGGCGAGCGGCGGCGGAGACACCGACCGCTCCGCCCTCCGCCGCGGCGCCCGCGAGCGACCAGAACAGCGTGATCGTGCACGCCTCCAAGAAGGCCTACGATCGCCAGATTCAGGATTTCGTCGATCAGGCCGCCGCCAAGACCCGCATCGGCCAGTTGTCCCGCTGGAACGACAGGATTTGCCCGGTCACCGTCGGCCTGACCCCCGACCTCGACGCCTATGTCTCTGACCGCATCCTCGCCCTGGCCAAGACCGTCGGCGCGCCCGCCGGAGAGCTTAAGTCCTGCCGCCCGAACATGGTGGTGGTGTTCTCGCCCGATCCCCAGGGCCTGCTCGACAAGGTGCTCAAGACCAAGCCCCACCTCCTGGGCTGGCATTACACGGACGCGGAAGCCAAGCATCTGGCGGTGGTGGATCATCCTGTCCAGGCCTGGTACGCCACGGCCACGCAGGACTATCACGGGCGGGTCACATCCGACGATCCGTCGTTCGACTGGACGCCGGTCACCGACGCCCAGGACATTCTCGACAACGCCACCGCCGCCGAAGGCAGCCGCCTGCGCTCGGGCCTACAAAGCCAGTTCGCCAGCGTGCTGGTGGTGGCCGACACCTCAAAGATCGTCGGGCGAAACCTGGGCGCGGTGGGCGACTACATCGCGGTGCTGGCCCTGACCCGGGCCAAGGACCAGGGCGGCTGCCGCGACCTGCCCTCCATCACCGAGCTGTTCTCGCCCGACTGCGCGGACTCCAGCATCGTGCTGCAGGCCACGGCCGGCGATCTGGCCTATCTGCGCGGGCTCTACTCGGTCAATCCCACCCTCTACGGCGACCTGCAGCAGGGCTCCATAGCCTCGGAAATGAAGGCCTCGCTCAAGGCTCGCTAGCGCGCCTTTCCCTGCGAACAATCTTAGCGGTCATCTGGCCATCGCACGCCATTCAGGCCAGGATGCCGCGCTCGCGCCGACGCCTGTCGGTCGCCACGAACAAAGCTCAAGCGGGAGACGCACATGAATTCGAGATGGATCGCTTTTCTGGCCGGAACCGGCGCCGCCCTGGCCGCGGGCACGGTTGCTCTGGCGGCGGGAAGCGGCTTTCCCGGCGACAACGGCAAGCCCGGCCTGGACGGCATCATGCCGCCGCCCGCCCCCCCGCGCCCGCCAGGCTCCGCCCCGCCCGCGCCCCGGCCGGTGGCGCCCGCGCCGCCCATCGCCGTGGCTTTGCGCGCCGCCCAGGCGATCGCCGCCGGGTGCAAGCAGTTCCCGCTCGGCGTGGTGGTGGTGAACTCGGCGGCGCAGCCCATCCTGGTCTACATCCCCGACGGCAGCCGGGCCGATCACACCTACATGGCCCTGCGCAAGGCCTATTCGGCGGTCACCTTCGGGGTCAACACCTCGGCCATGGTCAAGAAGGCCCAGACCGACCCGGCCGTGCAGGCCCAGATCCACGCCGATCCCAACCTCATCGCTTATTCGGGCGGGATCCTGCTCAAGTCGGGCGACAAGATCGTCGGCGCCATCGGCGTCAGCGGCTCGGAGCCCGGCGCCCACGACGAGGAATGCGGCATGATCGGCGTGGCCGCGATCAAGGACGACTTGAAGTAGCGACTTGGCTCCTCGCGGCGCTTGGCGTCGCGGGGAGCCATGGCCTAAGACAAGCGACGGATAATCATCGGGCCGGCCAGGCCCCAGCAGAGGGCGGCCGATGGCGTTGTTGGTCTTGAGCGTGATCGGCAGCGACCGGCCGGGACTGACCCAGGCCCTGGCCGCTGCGGTCCTGTCCGCCGGCGGCAACTGGCTGGAAAGCCGCCTCAGCCAGCTCGGCGGCCTTTACGTCGGCTCGGTTCTGGTCGAGCTGGAAGGCGGGGGCGTCGAGCGTCTGCGCTCGGCGGTGCGGTCGGTCGACGCCCAGGGCCTGGAGGTGCGCATCGCGCCGGCGGTCGAGGCCGCCCCCGCCGTGGCCCAAGGCGCGGCCGCGGGCGACGCCCTCGGCTTCACCCTGGTCGGCCAGGACCGGCCGGGGATCGTCAACCAGGTAACCGGCGTGCTCAGCCGCCTCGGCGCCAATATCGAGACCTTCGAGACCTGGGTCGACGCCGAGCCGCACTCAGGCGCGCCGCTGTTCCATATGGATGCGCGGCTGCGCCTGCCGCCCGGCCTGAGCGCCGGCGGGGTCCAGGCCGCGCTGGAGGACATCTCGGCCGAGGTCATGGTCGACATCTCGCTGACCCCTGCCTGAGGCGCCCATGACGCCGCCCCTGCCATGAGCGGCGTCCTGGCGAACTGCGACCGGGCTGCGGCCATGGCGCGCCCGCACGGCCCATCGTCCCATCCTCGCCTGGTGCTGGCCGCCACCATCCTGGCGTCGAGCCTCGCCTTCATCGATGGGTCGGTCGTCAATGTCGGCCTGCCGGCGATCGGCCACAGCCTTCGCGCGGACGCCGGCGACCTGCCGTGGGTGATCGACGCCTACCTGCTGCCGCTCAGCGCCCTGCTGCTGTTCGGCGGCGCGGCCGGGGACCGCTATGGACGGCGTCGGCTCCTGATCTTGGGGACCGTACTCTTCGCCCTGGCCTCGACGGCCTGCGCCCTTGCGCCCAGCCTAGCGCTCTTGCTCGCGGGCCGCGTCGCGCAGGGAATCGGCGCGGCGCTGTTGATGCCCAACAGTCTGGCGATCCTTGGCGAGGCCTTCACCGGCGAGGCGCGCGGCCGGGCAATCGGCGCCTGGGCGGCGGTAGGGGCCATGGCCGGCGCGATCGGGCCCGTGCTCGGCGGCTGGCTGATCGACGCGGTCGGTTGGCGGGCGATCTTCTTCGTCAACCTGCCCGTGGCGGCTGGCGCGATCTTCTTCGCCTGGCGCTTCGTCGCGCCGACGCGCGATCCCGACCCCGCCCCGCTCGACGGCTTAGGCGCGCTGCTGGCCACCCTCGGCCTGGGCGCCCTGACCTGGGGCCTGACCGTCGGCGCCGGACCCGCCGGCTGGACGCCCTTGGCCGTCGGCCTACTGGGCGTCGGCGCGGCCGCGAGCGCGGCGTTCCTGGCGGTCGAACACCGCTTGGGCGAACGGGCCATGATACCCCTGGCGCTGTTCGCCTCACGCGATTTCGTCGGCCTGACCTTGCTGACCTTTCTCGTCTATGGCGCGCTCGGCGCCCTGCTGGTGCTGGTTCCCTATGAACTGATCCGCGCCGTCGGCTATTCGGCCACGGCGGCGGGCGCCGCCCTGCTGCCCTTTCCGTTGGTGATGGCCGTCGTCTCGCCCGTCACGGGCGCGCTGGCCGGCCGGGCTGGGTCGCGCCTGCCCCTTGGCGTGGGATCGCTGCTGGTCGCGGGCGGCTTTCTTCTGGACACCCGCATCGGACCGCCAGGAGGCTTCTGGACCACCCTGCTGCCCGCCATCCTGGTGATCTCGCTCGGCATGGCCGGCGTGGCGGCGCCCTTGACCACGGCCGTGCTGGGTTCGGTCGACGCGCGCCACACAGGATCGGCCTCGGGCCTGAACAGCGCGGTCGCGCGCACCGGGGGCCTGGTGGCGACGGCCTTGCTCGGCGGGGTGCTTTCGGCGTCCGGCGCCGCCTTGACCCAACGCTTTCGCTTGGCCCTCGTGGTCGGCGCGCTCGCGGTGGCTGGCGGCGCCGCCAGCACCCTCCTGCTCAGGCGCCAGCGCGCGACTTGAAACAGCGAATGGCCGAGGCGGCCACCGCCATCGCCTTGAACCCGGCGCGCCCAGGGCCTATCTGGCTCAGCAGTCAGTTTCGAGGGCACAGATTTTGGCCACGCCCCATTACGCCACGTCCGAGGCGTTGGCCCACCTTCCCACCCGTCTGGGTGGGCGCCGAGAAGTCTCGCGCACCGAAGATACGCGGCCATGAGCGCCCAGGCGGCCTCTGACCGGGCGCAGCCAGCGCCCCTGACCGGCGCGGCGCTTGGCGTCACCGCCTTCGCCCTGGCCCTTGGCACCTTCATGCAGGTGCTCGATTCCACCATCGCCAACGTGTCCTTGCCGACCATCGCCGGCAACCTCGGCGTGTCGACCGACGAGGGCACCTGGGTCATCACCGCCTTCGCCGTGGCCAATGGGGTCAGCGTGCCGCTGACCGGCTGGCTGATGGGCCGCTTCGGCGTGGTGCGCACTTTTGCCGCCTCGGTCCTGTTGTTCACCCTCGCCTCGTTCCTGTGCGGCGTGGCGTGGAGCATGCCCAGCCTGATCCTGTTCCGCCTTCTGCAGGGCGCGGTGTCGGGGCCGATGATCCCGGGCAGCCAGGCCCTGCTGATCTCGATCTTCCCACCGTCCAAGCGCGCCGTAGCGCTCGGCATCTGGTCGATGACCGCCCTCATCGGCCCGATCAGCGGGCCGATCCTGGGCGGCTACATCTCCGATAACTACCACTGGGGCTGGATTTTCCTGATCAATGTGCCTGTGGGCCTGGGCTGCGCCCTGGTCACCTGGAACGTGATGCGCACGCGCGAGACGCCGACGCGCAACCTGCCGATCGACGTGGTCGGCCTGGGGCTCCTGGCCTTCTGGGTTGGCTGCCTGCAGATCGTGCTGGACCTGGGCAAGAACGCCGATTGGTTCAACTCGGGTATGATCGTGGTGCTGACGTTCTGCTCGGGCGCGGGCTTCGTCGCCTGGCTGATATGGGAGCTGACCGAGGCGCATCCGGCGGTGAACCTGTCGCTGTTCGCCAACCGCAACTTCGCGCTGGGCACCCTGTGCCTGTGCCTGGGCTATGCGCTGTTCTTCGGCAACAACCTGCTGCTGCCCCTATGGCTGCAACAGCAGCTCGGCTACACCGCCACCTGGGCGGGCCTGGTTTCGGCGCCCAGCGGGGTGGTTGCGGTTCTGATGACCCCGTTCCTGACCCGCTTCGCCAGCAAAGTGGATGCGCGCTGGATGGCGACCCTAGCCTTCGGGGCCTTCGCCGTGTCCTATTTCATGCGCGCGGCCTTCACCACCTACGCGGACTTTCCCCACTTGGTGGCGCCGATCCTGGCTCAAGGGGTGGCGATGAGCGTGTTCTTTCTCGCCCTGCTCAACATCTCGCTCGATGGCATACCGCCTGAGAAAATCCCCGCCGCCAGCGGCATCTCCAACTTCGCCCGCATCACCGCCGGCAGCTTCGCGGCCTCGCTGGTGACCACGGTGTGGGACCGGCGCGAAGCCCTTCACCAAACCCATCTGGTCGACGTCATGGGCGCCTCATCCGCCGCCCTGACCGGCGCCCGCGCCCAACTAGCCGGGGTAGGGTTGAGCGATCCGCAGAGCGTCAGCGCGGTCGCGCGCCAGGTGATCGGCCAGGCCTACATGCTGTCAGCCAACGACATCTGCTTCTTCTGCGGCTGCGCCTCGGTGGCCATGATCGGCCTGATCTGGCTGGCGCGAAAGCCCGGCGCCCTCGCCGGACCGGTGGCGGCGGACTAAGCGCGCGAAGCAGGCCAATCGCGGTTCGCCGGGCCGCGCCGGGCTCGCATGACCGCCCCACTCACGCCGTCATCAAACTTTGATTGGCGCTCGAAGACCAAGCCAGCCAACGCCTTCATCTGACGTCGCAAAGAGATCGCATGCTTGTCCGTTTCGGCTACGAGATTACCGTCCATTGCTGGGAGCCCACCGCGATGGTCACCCTCCTCCAGATTCGCGAAGGGCGGGAGGCGGATATCCGGTGGGCGCAGGCCTTCACCACCGACCCCCTTATCGACGTCCGCACCGGGCGCGACCTGTTCGGCAACGCCTGCTGCCGCTTTGTGGCGCCGCCGTGCAATCTGACCCTTAGAAGCGACGCGATCATGGAGGTCAGCGACCATCCGGAAGTCCATGCGCTGGAAGCCGAACAGCACGCCGTGGACGATCTGCCCGACGCCTGCCTGGGCTACCTGTTAGGCAGCCGCTATTGCGAAACCGACCGCCTGAGCCAGCTCGCCTGGGACCTGTTCGGCCACATCCCGCCGGGCTGGGCGCGCGTCCAGGCCATCAGCGACTTTGCCCACGCGCGCATCGCCTTCGATTACCAGGAGGCCCGGTCCACGCGCACGGCTCACGACGCCTACCACGAGCGCAAGGGCGTGTGCCGTGACTTCGCCCACCTCGCCATCGCCCTGTGCCGCTGCATGAACATTCCGGCGCGCTATGTGAACGGCTATCTGGGGGACATCGAGGTGCCGCTGCGCCTGCCCATGGACTTCAGCGCCTGGCTGGAAGTCTATCTGGGCGGCGAATGGCGGCCGGTCGATCCGCGCAACAACATGCCTCGCATTGGGCGGATCCCGATCGCCCACGGGCGCGACGCGGCGGACGTCGCCATGATCACCTCGTTCGCGCCCCACGCCCTGAACCACTTCCACGTCTGGGCCGAGCAGGTGTGGGCGCCGGATTACGCCCTGGCCGTGCACGCCTAGGCGCTGGGCCGACGTAACGCTCCTGCGACAAGGACACCATACTTCCGACACCTCGCCCGGTCCAAACTGCTGCGATCAGTTGTGGAGCGGCCCGTGGCGCGATCGCCTGTCGTGGATTTCAAACGAATGCGCGCCTTGACGTTCGGCGCGATGGCCGCCCTGCTCCTCGCCGGGCCGGCCCTGGCCGACGGACCGATCGCCACCGCGCCGGCCTCCGGTCCCACGGCCCCCGAGCCGACCACGCCCGTCGGCGCCCTGCCCCCGACCGCCGCCGCCGTCTCGCCCGACCCGCAGCCCATGGCCATGGGCCCGTGCGGCCCGGAAAAGATCAAGCCCGACGGCGCCCTCGACACCGCCCCTCATGGTGAAGTTGAGGCGAGCGTCGGCACGAACGGCTATCGCCGCATCGCCGGCGCGGTGTGCCAGCCGATCGGCCAGGACGGCTACGTCGCCATCAGCATCAGCGACGCCCAGGGCGGCGGTCGGCGGCGCTAGGCCCTCGGCCGGCAACCGCTGGGGGGCGGCTGAGGCTGAGGGACCTATTTGCAGAGCTGAGTTCGCGGTGATCGATTACAGCGGCGAGCCCATCGCCATCGAGGCCGGCGCGGGCTGCGGCCTGACCTCCGCCACCGACACGCTGACCCTCAAGCTGACCCTGTCGCGCGACCTGAACGAGCGGGCCGCCGACCCAGGCTGCCCCTACTCCGCCGCCGCGCGCCCGCGCTCCGGCTCCTGCCCGTTGGGCACGCCGCAGCGGGCCAGCACTTCGCGCAGATCGCGGATGGGCGGGAAGACCTCGTTGTTCCAGTCCGCGCCCTGGGCGTCGTGGGCGGCCTGCTCCATCTCCACGATTTCCTTGTCCTCGCGGAAGATGTTCTCGGTGAACATGGTGATGAAGGGCCAGGCCAGGTCGATCACCGCGGGAATCTTGGGCCGCTTGACCGACAGATAGCCAAAGGTGCGGTTGGTGCGCTGTTCCTTGTCGAGCGGGGTATAGCCCAACCACACATGCAGCACCGGTTCGCCGTCGCCGACCCACACCTTCAGGTCCTGATAGGGGTATTCAGTGCGGATGGTCATCAGGTCGGCGTTGTCGCCTTCGCCGCGCTTGCGCACCACCCCCAGGATGGCGGCCTCGCCCACCGTGCCCTGCCCCTCGGTGCGGCTGAAGGTGTAGTCCACCTCGGCCCAGTCGGGGCCATTGCGCCGGCCCAGGCACTTGGCCTTGATCATGCCCATCTGCCTGCGGTGCAGGAACTGATGGTTCATGTCGAACAGGTTCTCGTGCATGAAGGTGTAGTGGGCCATCACCTCGCGGTTGAGCTGGCGGGTCTTGTAGTCGCCCTTGGCCTTGGACCCCAGCGACGCCGGCAGAGCGTGCACGTCGGCCAGGGCCGGGTCGCCCGGGAAGATGAAGATCAGGCCGTCAACCTCACGGCAGGGGTAGGCCTTGACCCCGTTGGGCAGGCGCTCCTTGCCGAGATAGGGCACGTCCACGCAGGCGCCGGAGGCCGCGTCATAGGCCCAGCCATGGTAGCCGCACTTGACCGTGCAGCCGGCCACGACCCCATGGGTCAGCGGCACCTGACGGTGGGCGCAGCGGTTCTCCAGCGCGAACAGCTTGCCGTCCTTGGACCGCACCACGGCCACCGGCTCCCCGGCGTACTTGCGCGCGATCATCTTGCCCGGCTCGACCTCCTCGGACCAGGCGATCGGATACCAGAAGTCCGGGTGGCAGTCGGTCTTGCGCAGATCGACGCTCGGCGCGCTGGGTTGGTTGGTCACTGCCGTCATGCCGCCTACCCCTAATCCGACTCCAGCACTACTCCGCCGCCTCGACCACGCTCTTGCTGGCGCGGGGGTTCTTGGCGCGGATTTCGGCGAGCTTCTTCTCGACGTGGGTCGAGAACACGAAGTCGGCCGGGCGCTGGTTCTCCAGGGAAATATCCTTGGCCATGGCCCCGTCGGTTTTGATCCCGCGCAACTGGACCGAAAAAAGCTTGAGCGGGTTCTTGACCGAGTCGGCTACCGCCGAGCCCTCGAAGCCGCAGTGGACCATGCAGTCTGCGCACTTCTCGTAGTTGCCGACGCCGTAGTCGTCCCACTTGGTGTCGTTCATCAACTCGGCGAAGGTCTTGGTGTAGCCTTCGCCCAGCAGATAGCAGGGCTTCTGCCAGCCGAACACGGTGCGCGCCGGCATCGACCAGGGGCTGCACTCATAGGCCTGGTTGCCGGCCAGGAAGTCCATGAACAGGTCCGACTGGGTGAACGACCACGCCTTGCCGCCCTTGCCGCGCTTGAGGATCTCGCGGAACAGGGTCTTGGTCTTGGTGCGGTTGAGGAAGTGCTCCTGGTCGGGCGCGCGCTCGTAGCTGTAGCCGGGCGAGACGGTAATGCCGTCCAGGCCCATGGCCGTCATCTCGTCGAAGAACCTCGCCACGCGCTCAGGGTCGGATCCCTCGAACAGGGTGCAGTTGATCTGGGTGCGGAAGCCCTTGGACTTGGCCAGCTTGATGGCCTCGACGGCTTTGTCGTAGACGCCGTCCTCGCACACCGACTTGTCGTGCATCGCCTGGTCGCCGTCCAGGTGGATGGACCAGGTGAAATAGGGCGAGGGCTTGTACTGGTCGATCTTCTTGGCCAGCAGCAGCGCGTTCGTGCACAGGATCACGAACTTCTTCTTCTTGATATAGCCCTCGACGATGCGCGGCAGGTCGCGGTGCAGCAGCGGCTCACCCCCGGCGATCGACACGGCGGGCGCGCCGCACTCGTCGATCGCGGCCATGCACTGCTCGTAGCTTAGGCGCTGGTTGAGGATCTCGTCGGGGTAGTCGATCTTGCCGCAACCCGCGCACGCCAAGTTACAGCGGAACAGCGGCTCCAGCATCATGACGATGGGATAGCGCTTCTTGCCCTGCAGGGTCTGCTTGACGATGTAGGCGCCGATCCTCGCGGACGGGATGAAGGGAAGGCCCAAGCCGTTACTCCTGTTAGGCCGCCTCGAAGTCGCTGGGCTCGTCCCGCAACTCCGCAGGCAGACGGAATTCAATGGTCTCTTCGACGCCGGCCAGCGGCACCACCTCGACCTCGCCGAATTGGCGCAGGCGCTCGATCACGCCCAGCACCAGTTCCTCCGGGGCCGAGGCGCCGGCGGTGAGGCCCACCGCCGACTTACCCGTCAACCACGCGGGGTCGATGGCGCTGGCGTCGGCGATCAGATAGCTGGGCAGACCCTCTTCCTTGCCGATCTCGCACAGGCGGTTGGAATTGGAGCTGTTGGCCGCGCCGACCACCAGGATCATGTCCGAAACCTTGCACAGGTCGCGCACGGCCTGCTGGCGGTGCTGGGTGGCGTAGCAGATATCCGAGGTGTTGGGGCCGGTCAGGTCCTTGAAGCGCCTTTGCAGGGCCGCGATCACGCCCTTGGTCTCATCGACGCTGAGGGTGGTCTGGGTCACGTAGGACACCGGCGCGTCGTCGGGCAGCTCCAGCTTGGCCACATCATCCTCGGTCGAGACCAGGATCACCGGGCCGTCGACTTGGCCCAGCGTGCCCTCTACCTCGGGATGGCCGGCGTGACCGATCAGGATCAGGGTGCGGCCGCGCGACACATAGCGCTTGCCCTGGGCGTGGACCTTGGACACCAGCGGGCAGGTGGCGTCGAGCACCGGCAGGCCGCGCTCGGCCGCCTGGTCCACCACCTTGCGCGCCACGCCGTGGGCGGAAAAGATAGTCATGGCCCCGTCGGGGATCTCGGCGATTTCCTCGACGAACACGGCGCCCTTGGCCTTGAGGCTGTCGACCACGTGTTTGTTGTGCACGATTTCGTGGCGCACATAGACCGGCGCGCCGAACTTCTGCAGCGATTTCTCGACGATATCGATCGCGCGCACCACGCCGGCGCAGAAACCACGGGGTTGAGCCAGGATCACTCGCATAGGCCAAACTGCTCCCTCGCCGGCGCCCGGTCCCGGCCTGCCGGGACACGGAATCGTCCAGACACGCCGCTTACGCAACTGCGAAATGTCTCAGCAAAGATATTTAGGGTCAAATCTTTCCGTTCGCGAGCCCCCCGGCGACAAGGCCGGACGGATCGCTTATATAGGCCGCAATAGCAGTTCTCGATGGTTTGAGCATGCAAGACCACACTCACGTTCGTCCCTGGCGCATGATCCAGCGGCGTCAGTGCCGCAAAATCCGGGTGGGTTCGGTCGAGGTGGGCGGCGACGCGCCGATCACCGTCCAGTCCATGACCAACACCCTGACCGCCGACGCCAACGCCACCATCAACCAGATACGGCAACTCGAAGAGGCCGGGGCCGACATCGTGCGGGTGTCCTGCCCCGACCAGGAATCGACCGAGGCCTTCGCGGTCATCGCCAAGGCGGCCAAGGCGCCGCTCGTGGCCGACATCCACTTCCACTACAAGCGCGGCGTCGAGGCGGCCAAGGCCGGCGCGGCGTGCCTGCGAATCAACCCCGGCAACATCGGCGGCGAATCGCGGGTCAAGGAGGTGATCCAGGCGGCGCGCGACCACGGCTGCTCGATCCGCATAGGCGTGAACGCCGGCTCGCTGGAAAAGGAGCTGCTGGAAAAGTACGGCGAGCCCTGTCCCGACGCCATGGTCGAGAGCGCGCTCAGCCACGCCCGCATTCTGCAAGACCACGACTTCCACGACTTCAAGATCAGCGTGAAGGCGTCCGACCTGTTTATGACGGTCGCCGCCTACCAGCAGCTGGCCGACGCGATCGACTGCCCGCTGCACCTGGGCATCACAGAGGCCGGCGCCCTGCGCACCGGCACGGTCAAGTCCGCGATCGGCATGGGCGCCCTGCTGTGGGCCGGCATCGGCGACACCATTCGCGTGTCCTTGGCCGCCGATCCGGTTGAGGAGATCAAGGTCGGCTTCGATATGCTCAAGTCGCTGGGCCTGCGCCACCGCGGCGTGAACATCATCGCCTGCCCCTCGTGCGCCCGTCAGGGCTTCAACGTGATCAAGACGGTGGAGGCGCTGGAAGAGCGCCTGGCCCACGTGGCCACGCCCCTGTCGCTGTCGATCATCGGCTGCGTGGTCAACGGCCCGGGCGAGGCCCTGATGACCGACCTCGGCTTCACCGGCGGGGGCAAGGGCTCGGGCATGATCTATGTGTCTGGCAAGCCCGACCACAAGATGGACAATGACCAGATGGTCGACCATATCGTCGAGCTCGTGGAGACCCGGGCGGCCGAGATCGAGGCCGCCAAGGCCAAAGACCTGCAAGCGGCGGAGTAGGGCGTCTTGAGCGAAACGAGCGTGGCCGAGCGCGGCGTGGCCGCGCCGGATGTGTCAGCCATTCCCTCCGCGCTGGCGCGCGCCTCGGCCGAGGTCGAGGCGGTTCTGGAAGCGGTTCTGCCCCAGCCGGCGGCCTATCATGCCCGCGTGCAGGAGGCGATGCGCTACGCCATCTTCGCGGGCGGCAAGCGCCTGCGGCCTTTTCTGACCTTGCAGTTCGCGGCCCTGTTCGGGGCGCAGGGCGAGGGGGCGGGCCGCGCGGCGGCGGCGATCGAATGCCTGCACACCTATTCGCTGGTGCACGACGACCTGCCGTGCATGGACGACGACGATCTGCGGCGCGGCCGCCCGACCACGCACAAGGCCTTCGACGAAGCCACCGCTGTCCTGGCCGGCGACGCCCTTCTGACCCTGGCCTTCGAAATCCTGGCCGATCCGGCCACCCACCCCGATGGCGCGGTGCGCTCGGCCCTGGTTCTGCGCCTGGCCCAGGCGGGCGGACACGAGGGCATGATCGGCGGCCAGATGATGGACATCGCGGCCCCCAATCACAACTTCGGCGCGGACGAGGTGATCACGCTTCAGCGCATGAAGACCGGCGCCCTTTTCGAATTTGCTTGTGAAGCGGGCGCGATATTGGGCCAGGCCGGCGCGGACCAGCAGGCGATGGCCCGCCACTACGCCCGCGACATGGGCCTGGCCTTCCAGATCGCCGACGACCTGATCGACGTGCGCGGCTCGGTCGAGCTGGCCGGCAAGGCGGTTGGCAAGGACGAGGAAAAGGGCAAGGCCACCCTCGTCGGGCTTCTGGGCGTCGAGGGCGCCGAGGCGGAAGCCGCGCGCCTAGCCGCCTCCGCCGCCGAGCGTCTGTCGGGTTTTGCCGCCGAGGCGGAACTGCTTCGGGCCCTTCCCTATTTCCTTCTGGATCGGGCCTCCTAAATAGCCGGTCTTAAATCCTGGGTATTGACGCCCTTCACCCGTCGTTCAGCCCGGATATGGCTGATTGCGGCCAAGAAACACGACCCGCGGAGATCCCACATGTCCTCCCTGACCTCCAAGACTTTCGCCCTGCGCCTGGCCGCGGCCAGCGCCTTTGCTTGCGTCGCCCTGGCGCCGGCCCTGGCGCCCGTGGCCGCCTACGCCGACGCCTCCGAGCCCGCCGCCCAGCAGATCGACAGCTTCGACAGCGCGCTGATCCGCACCATGAAGACGTCGGGCGGTCCCGAGGCGCGCGCCAAGACCATCACCCCGGCGGTCGAAGCGACCTTCGACTTTCCCACCATGCTCGGTTTCGCGGTCGGCCCGAGCTGGGCCACCGCCTCGGCCGACGACAAAGCGGCGCTGACCGCGGCGTTCCGCAAGTTCACTGTGGCGAGCTACGCCAAGAACTTTTCGGGCTACAGCGGCCAGAAGATCACCGTCGACCCGAACGTCCTGACCCGCCTGCCCGACAAGCTGGTCAAGACCACCCTCAGCGACGGCTCCAGCAATGTCGTGCTCGCCTACCGGATGCGCCAGTCGGGCGGAATCTGGAAGGTGATCGACGTGCTCTACAATGGCTCGATCAGCCAGCTCACCACCCAGCGTTCGGATTTCTCGGCCACCGTGGCCTCGGGCGGCATCAAGGCATTGATCGCCAAGCTGGACGGCCAGACCCAAAAGCTCATGGCGGGCTAACGCTTCTTCCTCCCCAAACGCGACGGAGGATCAAGCCAGGGGTTCAGCGACCTTCACCTTCGGCGGCGGGCCCATCAGCGCCGGACCGAAGAACAGCACCGTGGCCAGGGTGAAGGCGAGCGAGATCAGGAGCAGGCGGCCCATGCTCGCGGTGCCCGGATGGCTGGAGATGATCAGGGCGCCAAACGCGATCCCCGTGGTGAGGCCGCTGAACAGCACCGCGCGCGCCAGGCTCGAGGTCAGAAACCCGGTCTTGCCCGCGCGCCACGCCATCACCTGGTAGATCTGGAACGCCACGCCGATACCGAACAAAAGCGGAAGGGCGATGATGTTGGCGAAGTTGATCGGCTCACGCAGCACCACCGTGGCGCCCAGCGTGAGCAGGCCGGTGAAGATCACCGGGGCGATGGTGTAGAGCACGTCCTGCACCCGGCGCAGAACCAGGAACAGCAGGATGGTGATGGCGATCAGCGACAGCACGCCGGCTTCCTGGAAGGCGCTGACGATGGTGTCGCCCGCTTGCACGATCGACACCGGCCCCCCGCTGGCGTTGGGCGCCACGGCGCTGACCGCCTTGGCGAACTTGCGGATCTGCGCGTCGT
>Ga0335069_10001550_pt1 | contig 36825 bp, 26 predicted proteins | sample Lox_Sample_11_FD_206714 | JGI IMG/M metagenome (GOLD analysis project Ga0335069, IMG submission 206714) | Soil microbial communities from Loxahatchee National Wildlife Refuge, Florida, United States - Lox_Sample_1.1 | ecosystem: Environmental > Terrestrial > Soil > Wetlands | place: USA... | reverse complement strand
GTGACAGTCCCAACCATTACGCCGCGGCACATAATAACCCTGCATGGTTTTATAGCGCAAAATTGAATCTTTTATACCCGTCACCAACGAGTGGCCAAAGTGCGGCAGGCCATTAGCGAACGGCGGCCCATCATTAAAATTAAAGCGCTCGGCACCTTCTCGGCGGGATACACTTTTCTCAAAAGTCTTTTCACTGGCCCACGTACTCAGCATCTTCTCTTCGGTTTCGGCCAGAAAACTTTTTTTTGAATCGCTCATAAAACTCCTTAAATAATAAAGCCTCAAGGACTCCTGGACCCAAGCGGCTCTCGCTCGGGGGTACCATCCAGATTCCCTTGAGGCTTTACTTTAAAAGTCTCTCAAAAGCACTTATTTCTCTGGTTTTCTACGGACCATACCGTCAGGTTCTACCGTCCGCTCTTCAACGCGGATTTCTTCCTGCTGCATCGCGGTTGATAACCGCTTATCCGCTCTATAAGCGGACAGCTTTCCCATGCTCTAACAGATTAAGTTTACTAGACCTCAGCAGATATAACAACTAAAAAGCAAAGGCATAAGCATCTAAGTCTTGCATCAGTGGCAGTTGTTGCTCTTGCCAGAGCTGCTGCAGACTACCGTCGCGACTAATAGCTAAAATGGCTGGGTAGTTGGTGACGCCGTAGAGCGCGGCCATCTCAGCACCTTCCCTGGTCTCCAAGCTGATTAGTTCGGGCTCTATGCCGGGATGCCGCTGCGTATATTCGTGAGCATAGTCCATAACTTTACCGGCTTGCTCGCTGTTGGGATGGTACAAAAACACTACTCTCATAAGCAAATTCTACCAGATGCTAGCCTTCGAGGGTTGTTTTTTTCCCTGATTTATATGTAATTTCAACTTTAGCAAAAATTGAGTTTGGATGGATATCATTACCGTCAAAAGTAGCAGACTCCTTTTGAGGATCAATAAAAATCTGAGTTTTCTTATCTATTTCGTTTCTATCAGCGGCATAAATTACTATCTTTTTACCTCCAGGCACTTTATCAATTTCTACCTGCAAGGAAAGGTCTTTGTCTTTAGGCTTGGGCTCTTTTTTTAGAACAGGAGTATATACGTTGTCTAGGTCAAATATCCTGACATTTTTTAAGGAGATGGCTTCCTTTGCCGAGTTGTATCTCCTCTTAAACATCCAGAATTGTACGCCTCCCATTGGGAAGAATACGTTGTCCTCGGGGCAAACTAGATACTGGTGCTTGACCGTACTCGGAGCATCCTGAGCACTCCGACCGTATTGAGTTTGAATTTCCAGCCTTACTTTATGCTCTGGACAGAGCGCGAGTACATCGTCTGTGGTAGTAGGAGCCCACAATATTCCCTTCCATTTATCTAAAGCTACCTCTGGCGTTTCCAAAATTAACCTCACAATTCTCTTTATGCTGTTTTAGCTACAACCGGTTGTGGAGCCGCAGGCTGTGCAGACGTAGCAGCTGCCTGCTCGCTGGGTTTGGTTACCGCAGTTAAAGCACATTGGCGCGCTTTCGTCCTGGATAGCCGGGGATTTCTTGGGCGCATTGGCTTCGGCCTTCTGGGATATTTGCGGCCCAGCTGCACCGATAGTGCTGGCAATCTTAATCACTTCATTGCTGGCTTGAGCGGTTGGCTGTTCTATATTTACTGAGTCGTCTAGTAGGGTTATCTGGTTGGTGGGCATATCGTCTAGCGATGCCAGGCCAAGCTCTAGCCGGTCGTCAAAACTCAGGTAAGTAAGCGCCAGTCGCCTAAAGACGTAGTCTACTATGGAGCTGGCGGTTCTAAGTTCAGTGTCGTCGGTAATGCCGCTGGGGGCAAAACTCATATGACTGAAAGCCCTAGTGTAACTCTTAAGCGGCACGCCGTACTGCAAGCCGTAACTGACAGATATGGCAAAGGCGTCCATCAGGCCACGCAGCGTGGAACCCATTTTGGAAACGCTGATGAACAGCTCGCCGGGTGTGCCGTCTTCGTATTCACCGACTGTGAAGAAGCCTCGGCTATCGGCCACTCGGAAACTAAATGTCTTGGAGTTACGCATCTTGGGCAGTTCCCGGCGGACAGCGCCTTTTAGAATTACAGCGTCGTGAACCGCCTCAGCAACCTCGGTAGGAGTAGTAGCGGTGTGGGCAGCGACGGTTTCAACCGGGGCTTTTTCGCCGTCTTTTTTGGCCATGGATAGCGGCTGGGCAACTTTGCAGTTATCGCGGTAAATAGCTACGGCCTTGAGTCCCATTTTCCAGGCGTCCATGTGGAGCTGCTCAACGTCTTCTACCGATACATCTTCCGGCATGTTGACGGTTTTGCTGATAGCACCTGACAAAAATGGTTGGACGGCGCTCATCATCTTAACGTGACCAAGATAGTGAATGGCGTTATCGCCCATACTGCAGGCAAAGACGTTTAAGTGTTCGCTCTTAAGATGGGGGGCGCCGATGATACTTTTCTCCACGTCAATGTAAGCCACAATGTCGTCTATTTGCGGCTTGCTGTAGCCCAGTGTCTTGAGGGCTCTGGGTACTGTCTGGTTGACGATGTTCATAGTGCCGCCACCGACCAGCTTTTTAAACTTCACTAGGCCCAGATCCGGCTCAATACCGGTGGTATCACAGTCCATCATCAGGCCGATTGTGCCGGTTGGGGCCAGTACCGTAGCCTGCGAGTTACGTACGCCGTAAGCCTCGGCTAGCTCTACAGCATCGTCCCAAGCACTGGCTGCAGCCGACAGTAACTCCTCAGAAACTTTGGAGGCATCTATTTTATCAACCTCGGCGCGGTGCATTTTGAGGACGCCGTTCATGGCTTCGCGGTCTTTATGGTAGCCGGCAAACGGACCAACTCGTTTAGCAATCTTGGCGCTTGTGGCATAGGCTGTTCCGGTCATTAAGGCAGTTAGCGCCGCAGCCTGGGCCCGGCCCTCTTCAGAGTCATAGGGCAGACCCTGAGCCATCAAAAGTGCGCCCAAGTTAGCGTAGCCTAGGCCCAGCTCGCGGTAAGCTCGGGCATTTTTACCGATGTTCTTGGTTGGATATTCGCTGTAGCCTACTAAAATCTCCTGGGCCGTAAATACCAGCTCTACAGTGTGCTTGTAGGCCTCTATGTCAAAGCTGCCGTCGTCGTTTAAGTATTTCAGCAGATTAATAGAGGCTAGATTGCAGGCCGAATCATCTAGGTGCATGTATTCGCTGCAGGGGTTGGAAGCGTTGATGCGTCCGGCATTGGGCGCGGTGTGCCATTTATTAATAGTTGTATCAAACTGCATGCCCGGGTCGGCGCACTCCCACGAGGCTTCGGCAATCTGGCGGAATATGTCCCGAGCCTTGACCTTCTGCACACTCTTACCTGTGGTGACAGCCGTTAAGTCCCAGTCATCGTCGTTCTCCACGGCTTGCATAAAGTCATCCGTTACACGCACCGAGTTATTGGCGTTTTGATACTGGACTGAAAAGGAGTCTTTGCCGTCTAAAGTCATGTCAAAGCCGGCTTGTTCCAGCACGCGGGCTTTGCGCTCTTCTATGGCCTTGCACCAAATAAATTCTTCAACATCGGGGTGGCTGGCATTTAAAATAACCATCTTAGCTGCCCGGCGGGTTTTGCCGCCGCTTTTAATAGCCCCGGCGCTGGCGTCGGCTCCGCGCATAAAACTCAAAGGTCCGCTGGCTGTACCGGCACTCTTACCCAAGCGTTCTTTAGAGCTACGAAGTGTGCTGACATTAATGCCCGAACCACTGCCGCCCTTAAAAATCATGCCTTCTTCGGCATACCAATTCAAGATGGCTGGCATGGTGTCTTCAACGGCGAGGATAAAGCAGGCGCTAGCTTGCTGGCTTCGGCTGGGGGCGCCGATATTGAACCAAACTGGGGAGTTGAAAGCAGCTCGTTGAGTAGCCAGTATAAACTTGAGCTCCTCGCGAAAGTCCTCGGCTTCGGCTTCCGAGTTAAAGTAGCCTTCACTCGTGCCTTGGCGGGTAATGGTATCAACCACTCTGTCAATCAGGTCTTTCAGGGAAGACTCGCGCTCGGCGGTCCCGGGTGTACCGGTGAAGTATTTCTGGGCCACAATGTTTATGGCATTGAGGCTCCAGCCTTCGGGAAACTGCACGTTCTTTTGCTCAAAAACAGGCTTACCGGTGGCAGGATTAGCGATTAGCGAATCACGCTTAGTCCACTTCAGCCGGTCATATGCTTTGGTTTTAGGCGCTGTGAAGAGCCTCTTAACCTTTAAGTTAGTAATCTGAGCCATGATGACATTCCCCTTTTTAATTTGTTTACTTTTATTTTTAGATTTTTGTTAGAGCTAGCGTCCCACACCTTTTCTGGAGACAATCGCTTGAACCGCGGTTTTATCGCCACAAAAGGTATGAGAATTTTTGCTCCCCTAGACTAGTCTCATAATAACTTAGAGGCAGAATCTAAAGCAACAAGTTAGCTACTTTTTTTACTTTTTTGTTTGGCAGTTTGAGATTTAGCGGGTGGAGATTTAGTTTCTAGCTTGCTCTCTCTAATCTTTGACAGCTCTTTTTCAAAGCCCGTTATGTCTTTGAAGCTACGGTAGACACTGGCAAACCGTACGTAAGCTACTTCGCTAAGGCCGGGCAACTCGGTCATTACCAATTCGCCGATATCCTTACTGCTTACTTCGGGCTCACCGCGCTCGTATAGTTCGCGCTCTACTTTGGCGACAAAACTCTCCAGCTGCAAACTGGTTACATTGGTTTTTTCGCAGGCGTGCTGTAAGCCGTCCATTAGCTTCTCGCGGCTAAACAGTTGTCGCGTACCATCGCGTTTGACTACCACCAGACTGGGGCGCTCCAGGCGTTCATAAGTCGTGAAGCGGTGCTCGCATTTTAGACATTGGCGGCGGCGTCTGATAGCTTCGCCGTCGGCGACATCTCGTGATTCTATGACTTTGTTATCGCACGATCCGCAGTGGTGACATTTCATCTATACATCCATCTTATCAAACTGTTATTTAAGGTGCTATCACTACATATAGTGTTCGTGACTCCTATAGTAGCCCCACCAATAGCGCTTTGCAAGCATTTTTTGGTGTAATAATCACAAGAGTTCGGTTTTAAGATTAGACCACCTATTTCTTTTTGGATTTTTTGTCTTTATCGTCTGCTGACTCAGATTCGTCCTGGTCATCGTCCGGCTTATTGCCTGTACCCGCTTCGTGTTGGTCATCTTCAGGCTCGCCCTTACCAGCATCGTCGGACTTAGACGAACCTCTCCTGGAAGTAAAACGCCGTAGGAATGAGGGCTTATCAAGCTCTTCGTCTTCGTCCCCTCCTTCTTCGTCGCTATCGCCCTTGCTCATATTTTCTTCGTCCGGCAAGGCCCAGATGTTGGGCGTATCATCCTTGTGAAATTCGTGTGTATCATCGCTGTCAGAGTCTTCCTTAAGGTCCATATCTATACTGGCGATTGTCTCGTCGTCTACCTGTTGGTCGGGGGTAAAGCCAGAGCTTCGCGCCGACTTTTTGAGCAAGTTGGCAGCCCTACTATCCCTGGTTGCAAAGTAGGAATCATCAAAACCGGTGGCCACTACAGTAACGATGATTTCGCCTTCCAGGTCGGGGTTTATGGTAGCGCCAAAAATGATATTGGCTTCCGGGTCGGCGGCCGCCGTAATGGTCTCGGCAACCGTGTTAATTTCGTGCATGCTTATGTCTGGTCCACCAATCACGTTAAACAGAATGCCACGTGCGCCGTCAATGGATACTTCCAGTAGCGGCGAGCTAATCGCTTGTTGGGCGGCGTCTACTGCGCGGTTTTCGCCACTCGCTCGTCCAATGCCCATTAATGCCGAGCCGGCATTGCTCATAACAGCTTTCACGTCGGCAAAGTCCAGGTTCACCAGTCCATGAACGGTAATTAAGTCTGAGATTCCCTGAACTCCTTGTCGCAGCACATCATCGGCCACCTTAAAGGCCTCCATCAGCGGGGTTCGCCTGTCTATGGTTTGCAACAGTTTGTCGTTAGGAACGGTAATTAGGGTGTCAACATTGTGGCGCAATTTTTCTATAGCCGTATCCGCGTTGCGTCGGCGCTTTTCGCCTTCAAAGGCGAAGGGCTTAGTGGCAAAACCAACCACTAGTGAACCATTTTCCTGAGCCAGTTTGGCAACCACGTGCCCAGCACCACTGCCGGTCCCGCCGCCGGCTCCAAAAGTTACAAACACCATATCAGCACCATTGACCGCGTTTTTGATTTCGTCTTGAGATTCAAGGGCTGACTTCTCGCCCATTTCCGGGTCGGCTCCGGCTCCAAGGCCTTTAGTAGTTTCGGCGCCAATGTGAACTTTTTGTCGTGCTTTAGAATGATGCAAGGCTTGAGCATCAGTATTAACTGCAATAAAATCAACACCCGACACGCCGGCCTCTACCATACGGTTAACGGCCGCTCCACCAGCTCCACCAACACCTACCACCTTAATACGCGCAAAAGTTTCAATGTCAGGGTCTACTTGAGGCATATGAACTCCACTTCTTACAAATTGATAATTACATTATAAGCAATTAGGACTTTTGAATGCAATTAATACTCAGCTTATTTTTTGGCCGGCCTGCCTGAACAAAAAATTGGTTCTTAAAGTCTTAGTCTACTTTTTGAAGCGTTTAAAAAGTCCGTCAAGGCCGACGCCCATGGATTTTTTGATAAACCCGGGTTCTAGTTCAGAGAATGCGCCCTCACCGCTTGGGCCAAGATACATGTCAAGCAGCATCAAGCCGACAGCCGGCGCAAAGCTGTGTTCGTCCAGCCCGTCTACAACTCGCTTAATATGTTTCCAGCTGCCAACCCTAGCCGGTAGCTCAAGCGTGTCTTTAGCTACCTCAACTAGGCCAGGCAACTTGGCTGTTCCGCCGGTCATTACTACGCCGCCGGGTAACTTGCGCGAACGGTGAATTTTTTTAAATTCTTTGTCAACGTATTCAAACAGCTCCTCTATACGGGCTAGCGCAATCATGCGCATAGTGGCCCTATCAAAGTGAAGCTCTTCCCCGTTTTTAACAAAGCTGGTCTCGCCTGAAGCACTCAGCGCCAGGCTGGCGTGCTTAATTTTTACCAGCTCGGCAACATCCAAATCCGTTTTAAGGCCAATGGCCAGGTCGTTGGTCACGTGATTACCGCCCATCGGGATAACGGCAATATGCTCTACCTCCCCATCTTCAATAACAACCAGATTGGTGGTAGCTGCGCCGATGTCCAAAACTGCTACTCCAGACTCCTTTTGCTTTCTATCAAGCAGTGCTTCGGCCGCGGCTAGACTGGAAACCGTATGGTGGGCGGCCCTGACTTCGGCTTTTTGAAGCGCCTGGTCAAGACTTTTTAGCGCCGGCGTAGAAGCCAGCACCATGTGGGTGTCTACTTCTAGACGCACGCCTTGCATACCAACCGGGTCCTTTATATTGTCTTGGCCATCAAGGTGATAGTTTTTAGCGAATACCTGAATAATGTCTTTATTGGGCGGCAGCTGTACGATGGTGGCGGCTTCTTCAACTCTGGCACGGTCATCAGTAGTTATTTGGCGGTCCGGCGAGCTTATCGCGATTACACCCTTAGAATTGATGCCTTGAAGGTGAGAGCCATTTACATTTACTGTTGCTCGGTTAATCTCGCGCCCGGATATACGTTCGGCTTCGGATATGGCTTTAACTACAGCTTCAGCCACTTCGTCAACATGTGCCACATTGCCCTTTCGCATACCGGTATTCTCGGCACTGGAAAACCCAATTATGGAGGGTATAGTATCCTCGCCGCCAAGCTCACCAACCACACAGCGCACGGCGGTGGTGCCTACGTCTAGGCCTATGAAGTATTGCAGCTTGTCTTCGGACATGAAGTATTTTTATTATACCTATTTATAGGCGCAGTATACCGCTAGAGGTAATAAGATGGCAAGAAAAGAACCGCCTATCTGGGCGGTTCTTATACATGGACTTTATTGCTTAGGCAGCTTTTCGGTGTGCGCTATGTATGTCTTCTACGGCTTTTTGCCTAATGGTTTTGAGTGCAATTTCCGCTAGTAACTTGTGGACAAATGGATTGTCGCTCTTTAGTGGTGCCTTCTCATGGTCGTTCCTGCGCACTTTCATTTCCGTAGACGTAGATCCATATCGTCTGTCAGTGTAAGAGTGAACACGTCGGTTGTCATCTCTAAAGCTACCGTCTCTAATTCGAACGTCTATGCGGCTGTCATGTATCCCACCGAACCTGGTTCCACGATGCTGAATCCGATGTGATTCAAGCCCCTGGCCAAGCATTCGTGTAGAAGCTTCATTGGGTCCGTCCACCCAGCCATTGTGCTTGTCGTGGAAATGGTCCCCCCGGTGTAAGCTATCGGCTTCTCGGGCGACCTGTGCCACGTCCTCGATTTCTGTTTCTAGCTGTTTGTGTTGCTCAGCCGGTAATACATTAGGTGCTGTTTCGCTCATTTTTTGTTTTCCTTGTTTTGTTTGCTTTTCAGCTTGAGCACAAGTATATCACGCTTGTGCTAAAAAGTCAACTAGGCTTGGGTGAGAATCTCGGCGCCGTCATCTGTAATTAGAACCGTATGCTCAAAGTGCGCGCCTAAAGAACCGTCAGACATTACTATGGTTTCATTTTTCAGCGAGCTGATTCGCCAGTCGCCCAAAGAAGCCATCGGCTCAATAGCGATTGTACTGCCAGCGTGCAAAATTGGTCCAGTGCCGGTCACCCCGTAGTTGGGGATATTGGGGTCCTCGTGAATATCATAGCCAACCCCGTGTCCGACCAAGTCTCTAATAATTCCAAGTTTGTGCTTTTCCAGTACGTCCTGTACGGCGGCGCTGATATCCCCCACCCTGGTGCCGTCGCCTTTTATCGCAGCAATGCCGGCATCTAGCGACTGCTTGGTACCCTCAATCAGGCGCTTTACGTCGCTGCTGGTCTTACTGCCGGCTATAACGGTTACGGCACTATCCAAAACCAGCCCTTTATAGCCAAGTGTTACGTCTACTTTAACGACATCCCCGTCTTTAAAAGGAGTTTTTAAAGGCACCCCGTGGACTATGGCTTCATTAACCGAGACACAAATAACATCTGGGAAGCCATGGTAGCCTAGTACAACAGGTTGCATATCGGCCTTTTTGATAAGTTTGCGGGCTAGCGCCGAGATGTCGGTTGGTTTAGCTCCGGGCTTTACGGCGGCAGCCAGCTCGTCCCTAATCTTAGCCAGACGGCGGCCACCTTCGCGCATTGTATCTATTTCTTCATCAGTCTTGAGCTTCACTTTTATATCCCAAGGGCTTTATGAATATCTTGTTCCACTTGCTCAATAGAATTGTTGCCGTTTATTTCGTGAATCGCTACGCCGTTACTGGTTAAAAACGCCAGGGTTGGGGCTATAGAGCGCTTGTACTCAGAAAATCGTTTTTCCACTACATTGTCGTTATGATCATCCAGCCGGCCGCGCTGTATCATCCGCTTTCCGGCCACTTCCGGATCGGCTATAAGATGTACTACGCCTTTTATGGAAAAGCGGCCGGCTTTGACCTGGTTTAGCCACCAGGTTGCCTGCGGCACACTTCTTGGGTTGCCCTCAAACACACATTCACCGTCGCCGCTAACCTTGTTCAGGGCCTTGTCAACAATTTTTATGGTGGTTTCGTCGCTGATAATTTTACCAGCCAGCATGTCACGCCGTTCATTACCCTTAACATCTGCGCGGATAAGTTCGCCCATGGAAAACCACGGGCAATTTAGATATTCGGCCAGCAGTCTGGTTTGAGTGGTCTTGCCGGCTCCGGGGGTGCCTAAAATTAAAATCATTGTAGACTTTCTTTAACAGCTGCGGCTATTCTGCCGCCATCCGCGCCTGGCCCAAGTTGTGCTCTTACTGCGGCAATGATTTGACCCATATTTTGCATACTTGCATTATCAATTTTGGCAATCTGCTGAGCAACGGCTTCTCTAACAGCTGCCTCGTCTACCGGCTCGGGTAAATACTTATCTATTATGGCTTTTTCACTAAGTTCTTTTTCGGCGCGCTCTGTTTCGCCGGCATTTTTATAAAGTTCAGCAGCTTCTTGGCGCTTTTTAGACTCACGGGACATGACAGCTTGCATTTGTTCGTCGGTAAGCTGGTCAAGTTTTACGGATTTGGCAACGGCCTCGTACTGGAAGGAGCTCTTCAGACCTTTCAGCGTCTCTACTTTAATTTTATCGCCGCTGAGTAAGGCAGTTTTGAGATCTTTCTCAATTTGCCCCTGCACTGCCCTTAGCGTCCTAGTTTAAGTTTTTGAACCTTAGCTGCTTTTCGTTCCTGACGAACAATAGCCTTGGACCGCCTATCCCGACGACTAAGTGGCTTTTCAAAATACTGATTTTGCTTGGCAATAGCTAAAACGCCGGACTGTTGAACCTTGCGGTTAAAGCGGCGCAGCAAATTTTCTACAGACTCTTTGGAATCTTTCTTGGTAACCTGAATCATTACCGGGCTATTGTACGCAAAATTAGCCTATCTGTAAAGTGTTAGGTGCGATCTGTTCAGCTGAGTACGTTTATAAACTTTGGGAGCGCTTTTGGGTGGCGCGTTGTGACTTTAAAACTATGCTCTGCAGTTCTTTAAAGATTGGGAAGTGCTTGTTGGTGTAATAAATCTTGGTGTTGCCCTGGCGCTCACTTATTAAAAAGCCTATCTTTTCCAGGCGCTTTAACTCGCGCTGAATATTGCCAGCGTCCTCTTTTATAAGCTTGGCCAGTCCTCTGACATGCGTTCTAAAATCAGGATACTTAGCATAGACAACTATGATTTTTCTCCGAACCCTCGACGTGATAAACGTATCAAGCATTAGCACCTCTATTGTTATTCAAACAACGTAAAGTATAGCGCAAATGGTGCAATCTTTGCAACACTTTGCCAGCATTTAGTCATTATAATGATGATATGCATTACTACGAGGTCTTAGTTGCGGACAGCTTTTATCATGGCAGCACTCCCTTAATCTACGGATATAGCGACAGTTTGCCCAGATTAAGTGTGGTGTCTATGCATCTGAGAAATCGCTTGGTAACAGGCTTTGTACTTGGCAAGGTACCCAAACCAGACTTTGAAGTAAAGCAGATAAAGGGCTTACTTAGCGACAAGCCGTTGCCGAATCATTGTATAGAACTGGCACGGTGGTTAAAGGACTACTACGGAGCAACCCTAGGGGAAGCACTGAGACAGTTTGCTCCGTCTGTAGCTACAGTCAAGCGTGGTTCGGCGAGCGGTAAGGTGTTTGCGCCCCAAAAAGCCAGCCTGGACCTAGATTCCCCTTTGACCGCCGAGCAAAAGACAGCCATAGAGTCTATCAAGGCCAGCCCTGGCACCACCGTACTGCTGCACGGCGACACTGGCAGCGGCAAGACTAGGGTTTATCTGGAGCTTGCTAAGCAGGTCATTAGTAACGGCCGCTCGGCAATTATTCTAACTCCCGAGATTGCCTTAACCTCGCAGCTTGAAGCGGTTGCTGGCCAGAAAATATCAGCCCCTATATATATAATGCATTCACAACTAACAGTCGCTCAGAGAAAGAAAATCTGGTTTGAAATCTTAGAAGCCGATGAACCGATGCTGGTTATTGGGCCGCGCTCGGCACTTTTTACACCGGTCGCAAGGCCTGGTTTAATCGTAGTGGACGAGGCGCACGAACCAGCTTACAAGCAGGAATCAGCGCCAAGGTACAACACTATAAGAGTAGCTAGCCAGCTGGGGCTACTAACCTCCTCTAGAGTTGTTTTGGGAAGTGCTACGCCCAGCGTTTCTGACTATTACCTAGCCATGCAAAAGGACGCAATCGTTAGAATGCGCATGCAGGCTAAGACTGAGCGAATATCAAATGTGGATGTAAAGGTCATTGACCAGCGCGATAGGACTAATTTTAGGCGCAATAGATACATTAGTGACCAGTTGATTGATGACATTACTACAACGTTAAAACGACAGCAGCAAGTCATGATTTATTACAACCGCAGGGGTTCGGCCAGGCTGATACTGTGCGAAAACTGTGGCTGGCATTTGGCTTGTCCAAACTGCGACATACCATTGGTCTACCACGCCGATAGCCATGAGGCCCGTTGTCATACCTGTGGCTTTAAGCAATCGCCGCCCTCGGCTTGTCCAAACTGCGGTAAGGTTGACGTAATTTATAAGAGCATAGGCACCAAGGCTCTGGTTGAAATAATTGAGAAGCTATTCCCCGGGGCCAAAGTTGGCCGCTTTGATAGTGACAGCATTAGCGGCGAAAGGCTTAACGAGGTATACGAAGAGCTTTATAAGGGTAATGTAGACATACTGGTTGGCACTCAACAGCTGGCAAAGGGTCTGGATTTGCCCAAATTGTCACTAGTAGGGATTATATCTGCCGAGACATCACTTAGCCTGCCAGATTTTACGGCCGAGGAGCGAGCTTTTCAGCTACTCTACCAAGTAATCGGACGTGTAGGGCGCGGCCACAGCGGCAACAAAGTTGTTATCCAAGCCTACGAACCTGACAGTTGGCTTATAAACTCAGCAAGTTCCAAAGACTACCAGACGTTTTATGAAAAAATATCGGCCGAGCGGCAAAGATATCTGTTCCCACCTTATTGCTACCTACTAAAGCTAGTCTGCAAACGGACTACTTCTGCTGGCGCCAAACAGGCTGCCGATAAGCTTAAGAGAACTATGGCCGATAAAAGATTACCGGTAGAGATAATTGGCCCAGCCCCCAGTTTTTATGGTCGGCGCGGAAACTACTTCTATTGGCAGCTGGTTGTCAAAGCAAAAAGACGCAATGACTTACTGGATATAATCAGCCTGGTGCCGTCTGGCTGGTCAATTGACCTAGATCCGAAGGACCTTCTATAAAAATGCTGCTCCCTGCGAGTTGGCGGCCGAACAGAGGTAGTTTATACTAACCCTCAGTTATGTCAGCAAAGGACCAAATTATCGTTTTACCTAACCCGCAGCTAAGAACCAGGTCTGCGCGGGTTAAGGTTTTGACCCCCGAGGTCAAAGCTCTGATTGATGACATGAAAGCGGCTACCGTGGACTGGGAAGAAAGCCGCGAACACGAGGTCGGTGTGGCTCTGGCAGGTATCCAAATTGCCAAACCCTACAGAGTTATCATCATCCGAAATGACTTTGATAATAAGGACGATAAAACTTTCAGCGTCTTTATAAATCCGGAGATAACTAAGCTGGGGGGCAAACTTGAGGAGGACTTTGAGGGCTGCCTAAGCGTTAGGGATGTGTACGGCAAAGTCCCCCGCTACACCAAAGTTCGGTTACGGGCGCTGGACGAACAAGGTCGTGAAGTCAGAATCAAGGCCGAGGGTTTTTTGGCTCGGGTTTTCCAGCACGAGGTTGACCACACCAAAGGCATTATGTTTGTTGACCATATTAAGTCTAAGCCTGATGCATTTTATAAATTAACGGATGAGGGAAAGCTGGAAAGCTTAGATTATAAAGATGTCAAAAAAGCTGATATTCTTCGGGACTGAGGACTTTAGCGCTACCAGCCTTAGGGCTCTTTTGGACGGCGAATACGAAATAGCTGCAGTTGTTACCAAACCGGATGCTAAAGCCGGTCGCGGTCAAAAATTATCCCTTTCAAAGGTCAAGCAACTTGCCCAGCAGGCTGATATCAGGCTTTTTCAACCGGAGAAAGTGGCTGATATTAATGAGCAGCTGGCCTCTTTGGAGGTTGATTATGCTGTCTTGGTGGCCTACGGCAAAATTATTCCAAGCAGCACCCTAGGTATATTTGCCGGCGGAATTATTAACCTGCACCCTTCCCTGCTACCAAAGTACCGCGGCCCGTCACCCATAGAAACGGCTATTTTGAACGGCGACGAAAAGACTGGTGTTTCACTCATAAAACTAACCAGCGGCATGGACGAGGGGCCAATTTACGTCCAAAAGGTTGTTGATATATTACCCGACGCCAATCGCCTGTCTTTGTCAGCCTTTTTGTCTAAAATTGGCTCAGAACTATTGGTTGATAAGCTGCCCGACATACTAAGCGGCAATCTGGAGCCCAAGCCTCAGGACAATTCCGCGGCCACCTATTGCAATCTCTTGAGCAAGCAGGACGGATTGGTTGACTGGAGCGAACCGGCCGTAACTATTGAGCGGAAAATCAGGGCCTTCTTAGGCTACCCCAGAAGCAGAACTAAACTACACGATAAAGATGTCATCATTACCCGCGCCAGAGTTGCTGACGATAAACAGAATGGTAGCCTGGTGGTCGGCTGTAACCCTGGCTGGCTAGAGATACTGGAGCTAATAGCGCCCAGCGGCCGAAGTATCAGCGGAGCTGACTTTTTAAGAGGTTACGGCGAGAACTAACTAGGGTTTTGGGGCTGCGGATTGTCCAAAGCTGGACTGGTTTGGTTGGCCTGTTGAGACAAGGTAGCTTTCATAATTTCCGGAGCCTGAGCCTTGATTTCGTCTTTAAGTTTAGTCAGTTCTTCAGCCACCGTGTCTTTATAGTTAGGAAAGTTGGTTTCCAGCCAGCGTAGAGCACCGGGCTCGTCGTTGCGGTCAATAAAAGCCTCAAACTCATCCAGCTGAGCATCGGTCATTTTTTCGGCCAGACGCATACCAACCCTTAGTTCAAGGGTTTCATAAATGTGCGCCAACATCTTGTTTTTTTCATCGGCTGGCAGGTCGCCAAGCCCCAGTTCGCGAAGCAGATTGTCATCTAATTGAAACATCTAAAGTTGCCCTCTTTGCCTTAATTTTATCATAAGCTTTCTGGTTTATTTTCATCTGGATTTAGCTCGGGTGGGCTTGGAACTACTTCAGGCGAGGGGCCAAAAAGGTTAGCGGCGGCGGCAACCACGCCCACGCCATATCTCCCAAGGATTCTTCTTCGTCTAAGGCTCTCTTTGGTGTCGCTAGCTTTGCTTTTTAATGACTCTGCCGCGCTATTTATGGGTGTCGTAGTTCTGTCTATCACCGCCCCCGATATGCTGCGAGCCGAAGCGTAGGCCTCTCGTAAACGAGTCAGTGCCTGACTAAGGTTCTTAGGTGGCTGGTCGTTGCGAGGAATGACCTGCCAGGCATCCAGGGTACCCTTTTCCACCTCTTTAGTCATAATCGTACCACCGGATGCCTCATATACTTTGATATACGTCCTTCCGCCCTTTTCATAAGGTCCTGATGCTACTCTGCCATCTTGTCGAAAGCCTAGCTTATAAATGGAGAATATGCGGACCTGCTGACCTATTTCGTATCGTTCTTCATCGGCATCCGTTGATGATTCTTCAGGAGTTACGGTGCCGGTTACAGCTTCGGCGACCCCTTCAGCATCGGCGTCCGGAGTCTCTTGGTCTGTAGCCGCGACCGCAGCTTCAGCGTCCGTAGTGGCGTTGGCCGGTGGAGCTTCCGTGGCGTTGGCAACGTCTTCGGCCGGGCCTGCCGGGCTTTCTGGCTGAGCCTCGTTTAACGTGGTGCCTATGACAGAGGCCCTTGTTGGGTCACTCTCGGTACGCACTGCCGGTTTAGGCTTTTCTTCTTGCTTTTTCTCTTGCTTGGGCTCCGGTTCACCGCGTAGCTTGCGCAAATTAGCCGCATTGCGCTCACCTATAAATTTATCCAGTTTCTCAATAGCTGCAACGTACTTGGGATCTTCGGCGGGGTTATAGGGTTCTAGGTTACCCACCTCATTAGAACTTAGTCGCTCTAGGGCAAAGTCTGGCAGCTCTAACATGGTAGTCATGGCGCTCATTAGCTGCATACCTTCGGGCACAAAGTCGCCGTTTTCTTGGACGCCTACACCCTGAGCATTTAAATAGGCAGCTATTTCGTACATACCGGCAATTTTTCTGGATGAGTCAGTAGCGACCTCCTTGCCCCATCCAGACATTCTCTCGTCGACCGATTTTTTGATAGCCAGAATAACTCTGGGGTCTATATTTTTATCCCTAAGCAGTTCCTGCTTAGACTTAGTCCACTCCAGCTCGTTTCTGGGAATCTCAGCGCTGCTACCCTTAATCTTCATACGCTCTTGGCCGTCAGCCCCTAGCCCGTAGCTCCCGGTTACCGTCACCGGGACTTTATCCTCCGAACCTTGAATCTTATAATTAGCCGCTACTTCAGGGGCCTTGTCGTTGGGATCCTTGCCGTAAGCCGTTAAAAGTTCGTCGTGAGTAACCAGCCTGGATAAACCGGTCTCTGGATTTGAAGCCTTAAGCTGTTCGCCTTCGGCAGTCTTAACAGGCTCATACGTCGTATAGTTATTTTGGTCAAAGGGACCTTGTTCAAAATGGCTCATTTTTTTTGTTTTTGAAGTAACACCCTCATGCTAACACGGGTACGACCAATGTCAATAGGCGTTTTACAGGGTTCTGGTTTTGGTCTCGCGGCTGTAAAGCTGCAGATGGTCGCCAATCTGGACTTCAACCCGGCTGGGACTCTTAAAACTTAGCCCGCACATCTCGCCGGCTTGGACCTCTTTAACTTCTTGAGGACCGCGCTTAAGACTAATTACTTCCAGCTCATCGGCAATCAACTCGCCCTTCCTGGTAACTTTGGCCAAAGACGGGATGCTGAGCTTGCCGCTGGTAACCTCGCCACCGCAGATAACTTCGGTTTTGGTAATTTTAAATACGCCTTTGACTTCAAGTTCGCCGAGTTCGTTCTGCAGAACTTCAGGCGCAAGCAGCATCTCCAGCTCTTTTTTAACATCGTCAATAAGCTCGTAAATGACCGTAAACAGCCTTATAGAAACCTTATCTCTGAGCGCTAGCTGCTTTATAGACGCGGGTAGGCTCACGTGGAAACCATAAATAATTGCTCCGCTGGTTGCGGCGGTGTGAATGTCGCTTTCGTTGACTACGCCGACCCCCGAACTGACTACTCTGACTGCAACTTCGTCGGTGCCTAGAGCCTTAAGACTATCTGCTACAGATGTCAGAGAACCCTGCACATCGGCCTTGATGACTATATTGAGCTCGGTCAGCTGAGAAGCCCTGCTTATGATTCTGAGTAGTTCGCTGCCGCTGGTAGCGGCGGTTGAGCCGCTTGACTTACGGTCGGCAGCGGCTTCGGACGAAGTTTCTTTAGCGGTCTTTTCGTTGGTCTGGACAAAAAACTCATCCCCGAATTCCGGTAGGTTTTTTAAGCCCGTAATCAGTACCGGCGTTGAAGGACCGGCGGAAGCCAAATTCTTGCCCGCGGTTGACTGCAAAGTTCTGACTTTACCATAAGTGCCGCCGACGGCAATATAGTCTCCGGGCTTTAAGGTTCCGCGCTCTACGAGCGCCTCGGCGACCGGTCCCCGCCCCTGTTCTAAGTGTGACTCAATGACTAACCCTTCGGCCGGGCCGTCAACATCAGCCTTGAGCTCTTCCACGTCCGCGACAAGCAAAATCATGTCTAAAAGTTCATTTAATCCTTCTTTTGTTTTGGCCGACACCGGCATGACGATAGTGTCGCCGCCGTAGTCTTCCGGCAAAAGTTCGTTTTCGGCTAGCTGCTGCTTTAGGCGATTAATGTCAGCCCCCGGTTTGTCCATTTTGTTAGCGGCAACAATCATTTTAACGCCGGCCTGGCGCGCAAAACGTATGGCTTCCTGGGTTTGGGGTTTTATGCCGTCGTCGGCTGCCACCACAATGACCACCAGGTCTGTAAGTCTGGCCCCGTGCTCGCGCAGGGCTGCAAAGGCTTCGTGTCCCGGAGTATCCAAAAAAGTAATCGGTCGCTTATTATGCTCTACCTGGTAGGCTGACAGGTGCTGTGTTATACCGCCGGCTTCATCTTTGGCAGTCTGCTCACCGCGTATAGCGTCCAACAGGCTGGTTTTGCCGTGATCAACATGACCCATCATGGCCACAACCGGTGGCCGGACAGAAGCCTTAGCGCTAACTGCTTTTTTTTCTCGCACGGGCGCTGGAGCCTGCTGCTTCTTACCCAGCTTAACGTCCTCTAGGCCTAGGTCTTCAAGGATAATTTGAGCGGTCTCAAAGTCTATCTTCTCGTTGACAGTTGCCATAATGCCGTTTTTTAGAAGTTCGGCCATGACCTTAGAGACCGGTAAACTAAGTAGCTCAGCCAGAGTTCCCACGGTGACATAGTCTTCAATTTCAATAATTCGGGCCACCATGGCTTCTCCTTTCTGGCTCCTTACATAGTTATTTCTTGGTAGACTTAAGGTCTTTTAAACTTAAGGCAATCTTGCGGTTTTCGGTATCTATCTCTAAAACTTTGAATTTCTTCTTCTCGTTAAGCTTAAAGATTTTTTCAGGGTCAATACTTTCATCGTCACTCATTTCGGAAACGTGGACCAGTGCCTCAACTGATGGACTTAGCTGCACAAAGGCGCCAAACGGCGTTATTCGGGTAATTTTGCCCTCTACTTGCGAGCCTTGCTTAAACTCTTTGACTTCGGATAGCCAGGGGTCTGAGCTCATTTGTTTGATAGACAAGCTAAGGCGGTCTTTATCAATTGAAATTATTTTGGCTTTAATTTTGTCGCCAATTTTAACGTATTTGCGAGGGTCTTCAACGCGTTCCCAGGAGATTTCCGAAATATGCACCAGGCCCTCAATGCCATCAACGTTAACAAAGGCTCCAAAATCAATCACACCAGTTACCACGCCTTCAACCTCGTCGCCGACTTTTAGCGAGGCTAGGCGCGACTGCATATCATCGCGGACGGCTTCTTTCTCGGAGAAGATTAGCTTGTTATCCTTGCGGTTAACGTCTAGGATGCGAACCCTCAGAGGCCTGTTAATCAGAGCGTTCAATTTAGTCAGAATCTCGTCTTTGTCGGCGTCAGACACTCTTGGGTAGTGCTCGGCGGCCAGTTGGCTAACCGGCAAAAAGCCCCTTATGCCCTCTAGCTCAATTAGCAGTCCGCCCCTGTTGGCATCGTAGGCAATGACTTCAATAATTTCTTGTTCGTCAAAAACCCGCTGCAACTCTCCCCAGCCCCGGTCTTTTGCGGCTTTGCGCATTGACAGAAGCGCGTAGCCTTCGTCCAGTTCGGGGTCAACCACGCTGGCGGTGATGGTATCGCCTTCTGACATAGCGCCACTGCCGGCCTCACGTCTAAAAATAACGCCAATGCCATTAGCGCCCAAATCCACCCATATCTCATTTTTTCTAACGCTGGTGACAACCCCTTCTACAGTCTCGCCGGCCTTGATTTTGACTATCTGGCTGGAGGCTAGGAGGTCGTCCATACTTAACTTGGTATTTACCACTTGCTTATAAAACCTTTCTTGAAATCGTATTTCTGGATGACGCAGGCAAGTAGGACCATCAATTTCTTGAGGCCATAGCATCAGCCTATAAGCGCCCTCGCAGATTGATTACATTTTAAGGTGTAAAGCGACTTATGTCTAGCCCTTAATTAAGGGGCTGTCCGTATCGTGGCCAAATGGTAAACTAGGCTTATGTATCTTGCCATAGACATCGGGGGGACTAAGACGCTGCTTGCGGCCTTTGATGAGCACGGCAGGCCCGTGAAAGAACACCGCTTCAAAACCGGCAAAAAGTACTCTGATTTTATTACCCAGCTCCAAGAAAGTCTGGCTGAAGAGTTCGCGAGTTTTAAATTTAAGGCCTGTTGCTGCGCGGTACCGGGAGAGATTGACCACAAGACGGCCGTGGGCTTAGTTTTTGGAAATCTGCCGTGGAAAAACGTGCCTATAGGCCGGGATTTGGAAAAAATCCTGGGGAATATTCCTATTTTGGTTGAAAACGACGCCAAGTTGGCTGGTTTATCAGAAGACATATCACTTCATGAAAAGTATAAGAAAGTAATATATTTAACTATTAGTACAGGAATTGGCATAGGAATTATCATAAATGGTGTTATTGATGCAGACTTAGCAGATAGTGAGGTTGGCCAGATGGTGCTGGAGCATGACGGCAAGCTGCAGAAGTGGGAAGACTTTGCGTCTGGCAGAGCTTTGGTTGCTAGATATGGCAAAAAGGCCAAGGACATTAATGATCCAGTAATCTGGGAGGCCTTTGCCGCTAACCTGGCCCGCGGCATCAATGCCCTCCTAGCCACCATACAACCTGACGCCGTAATATTGGGCGGTAGTGTTGGCAATTATTTTGAAAGGTTCCGGCCCTACCTTATAAGTGAGCTAGAAAAGATGGAGAATGATATGGTTAAAGTACCGCCGATATTAAAAGCTAAACATCCTGAGGAGGCCGTTATTTATGGCTGCTACGCGCTCATCCGCCAAAAAATTGGATAAGATTGGGGCCGGCCCGGCTAGGCAAGTCAGGTCGCTGATAAGCCGTTTATCTAATGACTACCCGCAGTTTAGTTTCTGCGAGAGCGCCAAAGAGCACTGGTCACCGAGAGCTAAGACGATATACTTTAACCCAAGCGATACGCCCGAGAAGATTCGCTTTGGGATACTACACGAACTAGCACATGCCTTACTTGGACACTCCAGTTACGGCAGCGACTTTGAGTTGGTTAAACTGGAAAGCGAGGCGTGGGTTCTGGCCGAAAAAATTGGCAGAAAGTATAAAGTGACTATAGGCAACGATTATATCCAGAACTGCCTGGATACATACCGTGACTGGCTGCATAGGCGCAGTACCTGCCCTTCATGCGGCACCCACGTTCTACAAAAAGACTCTGAAAGCTATGAGTGTTATAACTGCCAGGCCAGCTGGCACGTTAGCAGCGGGCGCTTTGTCCGTCCATATAGGCTCAAAGCCTAAAATATATTTCAACAAAAAAATCCCCTGCCGCTTTTTTCGGAGGGGATTTTTAGTGTCTCAGCTATTAGTTAGCTGCTTTGGTGCGGCGAGAGATTCTACCGCCGGCTTGACCAGCTGTGCGGGCCAGTTCACGATTGGCGTAAAAACCGCCGGTGTGACCTAGCTTGCCGCCCATTTGACCGATGCGGGCATAAAAATCCTTACCATATTTGGTTTTGTTGGTAGCGGCAGCCTTTTGGCCACCTAGTTTTGTACCAGCCATGTATAGTACTCCTCTTGATTCTAAGACAGCCATAAAAAAGCTGCTTGAATCGCTTACGTTAATATTTTCCACCTCGGGCTAAACAAAAAAGGGCTAATGCCCTCATATATTTGTCCAACCAAACTATGCTTATGGTACCAGATGAAGATGGTTATGTCAATAAAATACTATCGGTGCTTTTTTCCGCTCATTTACGGGTTTTAGGTTCTAGGCTGCTGTCGTAGGTGGGGCCTCGGGAACTTCGTTGCGCGTATAGCCGGCAATGATGCTTTTTACCAGATTGGTTATCTCTTTGGGGTCGTGCTCGCTTTTGACTATATAGCGCACCGCACCCTTGCTGAGCGCCGCTTCGGCGTCTTGTTGGCCGGCTAAGTTGGTCAGCATTATAACTGGGATATTCTTGGTTTTAGGGTTGGCCTTTATCTCTTCTAGGACCTGCAGGCCATTTTTTTTGGGCATCATAACGTCTAGTAAGATAATTGTTGGGTTAAAGGTACCGGCTTTAACCACCCCCTCTTCACCGTCAACCGCAGCTTCAACTTCGTACTTCTCAAAGCTAAAGATTTTTTGGTACATACGACTTAGAAGTGGGTCGTCTTCAATAATCAGTACTCTAGCCATATGTCCCTAATTATAAGTTCCTTAAGCAATTAATCAAGCTAGCGCGGGGCAGATTTTATGATTTCGGGCTCTATTCTAACTGCCGCGAAAGATAACGGGCCATCAAATAGGCCGGAATTATAGAGAGCACAATCAGGACCGCGGCCACCACAAAGGTTAGTTCTATAGAGCGACCGGCAGTTTTTAGAAGAGACGACTGCGGCTTAGCTACAAACAACATGCCAACCACATTGTTATCGGCATCCTTCAGGGGCGCATAAACCGCCAGCAAGGGCCGGTTCAGCACATTCAGCGTACCTTTATAGGTCTGTCCGTGAGTCAAAACTGTACTGTCTATGGTTTTATCTGCCTGTTTAACCCCTACCTGCCTGGTTTTACCGTCGGCCGCCAAAAAGGTAGTGGCCGATAAAACGTTGCCGCTATAAATCGCGCTATCCAGGCCAGTGGAGTTTTTGATGCCATCCATGAAGCCGTTGTCTGCTGCCAGCCCAACGCTAACCGTGCCGACAATGTTGCCGGAGCTATCGCGCACCGGCACCGTAGATTGAATATAAACCACTGGGGCTAGAACGCCTTGTTTAGTAACTACCGTAGAGCTTGATGTGCCGACCAGAGCTTTTCTGACCTGGTTATTGCTAGACAGTGAGTCTCCCCACTTATCGGGGTCTTCACCCCGCAGCAAAACCTGGGCTGAACTGTTAGTAATGAGAAGGGTTGACTCTTTTTTGGATGCTAAAAAGTTGGATGTCAGGCTGTTTAGGCTTTTATGGTCGTGGGCCGCGATAGCCGAAGCTACTTGGGCATTTTGAGACAGCACTTCGGCGTTGGCTTGAGTTTCAGCCTTTTTGGCATCAAGGGCGTAGCTCAGCACACTGGTGGCTGTCTGCAAGTTGTCTAGAGCCTCGTCCTTGACGTTTCTCATCAAAAGGAAGGTAAAGCTAACAGTGGTCAGTAAGAAGATGACAATTATGGTAGCAGTAAAGACCATGAACAGTTGCGAGATAAAACGTTCGGTCAGGTAGCGCCAAACCCATATTCCTAGAGTTATGGCCGCTATGGCTAGCAGGATGTGGCTAGTTATCCATAGTGCGCCAAATGGTTTTACTATGTTAAAGAGAGTTGGGTTGGAGGTGCTCTGGGCCAAGCTGGCTAGGGCTGTAAGCTCAAATCCAAATAACACCAAAAAGGCTATGGCAACCGGTTTTAAATGGCGCTCTAAACCAGTAGTGGCCCTACGCCAGTATAAGATGGCGATCGCCAGTGCGCCCACCGGTAGTCCATAGATACCCCCGTAGGCAGTAGTGCCGGCCGGAGCAACGGCTTGGACGTTAATGGTCCTAGGAGGCGACGTCTCTACATGAGAATCTTTGGCTAGTTGCTCATCAAGGCTCTTGGTTTGGGGCCGCTTTTGTATAGGGTTTAGGAGTTCTCCGACAATAATTGCCAAGTACCCCGCTAACCTTAGCCAAATGGCTATTTGCAGCGTGGTATCGCCAAAAATGGACTTACCCAGGATAGATTGCTCTACCACCGTAGATTGGACCAAAAAGGACACGGAGGCTAGCAAAAAGCCCAGCCATTTTAGGGCCTCTTTTTTACTTTTGGTTTTTCCGCTTATCCAGGCATCAAAATACAGCCAAAAGACCGCAAAAAACACTAGTGCGGCTACTAGGTATATGGCAAAGTGTAAGTTTTGGCCGAAAAATTGAAGCGGTAGCATCCCACCTACTCTATACAGATTAGAGAACCTAACTAGTTAAATAGTACCATAAGCGCCTTTGTAGACCATCTGAAGAGCGATTCTAGAGCCCTGACAGGCTGCTAAGTATTTGCTGCTTAGAAAGCACTCCCGGAGCCACGTGCTTAATTACGCCGTTACGGTCAATAAAATAGCTTACGGGCAGGCTACTCACTCCAAATTTACCTGTAAACACGCTGTCCGGGTCGGCCAGCCAATTAAGGTTATAGCCGGCGGTTTGGCTGTAGACGTTGGCCATATTGGCGCTTTCCTGAGATGCGACAGGTATAACATTTATGTCCTTGTTAGTTTGCAGCTGATTTAGTATGCTCATCTGTTCTACGGCACCTGGCGCCCAAGTGGACATAAAGGTTAAAACCGTTGGCTTACCCAGCCAATCTAAGGTATTGATGGTCTTGCCGTCAGCCTGGTTAGTGCTTAGGGCTGGTGTGGCGTCGCCCACCAAACTGTTCCCGAGATTTTTTGATTGAGGAGTGTTACTAAGATTTATATCTTGGGTAGAGAAGTTAAACCACGGCAAATTTATCGGGCCGAGTTTAAGGCCAGGTTTAAGCTCTAAGGTGGTAGATATAGGTGTAGAATCTTCTAGCGAAAATATTTTAGAGGTAGCCACTTGGTGGTCATTGCCTTTGGCCGTAAGGTAATACTTGCCGGCCGGCAGCAGTAAGTTGAATTGGCCGTTTTTGTCGGTTTTTTGGGGATTTTGTTGATTATAGGCCGAGGCATCCCAGACCAGCCAATTACCGGATTCGGGCTCAAGATAGTGAACCGTTACGGTGGCTGCTGCTGGCTTGGCGCTACCCTGTTCTACTACCTTTGAGGAAGGTATAACGTAAAAGCTATTTAACACTTTGTTGGTCCGGTTGGCGTTACCGTCAATAGAGCTGGCTGCCACGGTGTAGGTGCCTGGTATCTCAAAGCTGACAATACCACTCCACAGGCTCGGGTTATCGTTTGTTCTGGTTAGGCTAAAGCTTTTTGGCTTAATTTTGGGATTGGTACTAACGGCATTTAGAGTTACCGACGTCGGCCCGCCTACGGCGCTGAAGGTAATTTTTTGATCAGAGCCAACCAGAGTTTTAATAACACCGTTTTCGTCTGGCTGCAGTACTTGAGGCCCGATAGACACCACGCCACCGCCGACAAGTGGAGGCAATCGGTCAATGACAAGGGCTACTTGAGGAGTCGCTGTAATGTTACCCCCTGGATCAATGGCCCTGGCGAGTATGTGGTAATTACCGTCATCAAGGTTGGTCGGCGTAAAACTAAAATCTACTTTTTTGCCGCCAAGAGGTGTTGCGCTGTCTACAGGCAGCCAGTCTTGGCCGCCATCAACCGAGTATTCTATCCTTACAACGGCCGTGTTGTCAGTAGCGGTGCCTTTAACGGTTGGCGGAACCTGGGCGACTTTGGGTATCGGCGAAGTAATTGAGATTGTAGGCGGAGTCTTGTCGCTGGTATCGGTAACCTGAAAGTTCAGAGGCGCCTGATTTATATTATTACTGCCGCTACTGCCAGTACCGCCTTTGGTGCCGGAGCCCGAACCTGGGCCAGTACCGCTGCCAGTGCCGGAAGTCGTGGTCAGAAACGTATTGTCAGAAGAGGCTGCCATATTATTGGATGCGTCGTTGCTGAGCACCTGATAATGATAGGCGGTGTCTGGCGACAAATCATTAACCGTTACTTGGTGGTCGGTAACCAAATTGGTGTCTTCGGTGGTAGAGCTACCGTAACTTGTGTCAGAGCCATAGTTAACCTGCGAGGTAGATGGCTCGTCGGTAGTCCAATTAACTATCACGTTATCGGAGCCTACCTGACTAACTGAGACATTGTATATATTAGGTGGGGTTATGTCGGCTGGCGTGCCGGTTATGACCTCACTAAGGTCGCCGCTAGTGCAGGAGACTAGATTAGAACCAGGCGTATCTGTGGCTTCAACTATCCAGCTTTCTGGTGAAGTTTGAGTGTCAGCTGCCTGAACCTGAACAGTAATGTTCGCAGTGTCGCCGGGGTTTAATACGCCGTCCGATTCGTAGGCATAGGTTGGCTCGGTAGAACCAATCCAACCGTCAATATAGTTACTAGTGATTGAATAGTTATCGGATGGGCGGGTTATTCTTATCCAGGTAATAGGGTTTACGTCGGTGTTGGTCAATTGAAACTGGACTGTACTGCTAGAGTTGGGAGCAACACTGTGTGTGTCCAACGATACGGAACAGGAGTTGACCTGGGCTTTGGCAATATTAGCTTGGGCCATTATTAAAAGGCTGGGCAGAAGTACTAGAACAGATAGCACTATGCGCTTAAACATAAGCTTAATTGTACAACAGTTTAGGTCTACTGATTAGGTGTGCTGGTGCTGGGCGTGTTTGTGAAGTTTACTTCTGTATACTCAATAATTTTATTAGTTGACGGCCGATACAGTACTGCCCTGCCGGCTTTAGAGTAAATTAGCACCTTATCGCCGTCTTGAGCGTGAGCAAAGAACTGCTGAGTTTTGAGTTTTGAAGCATCGTTAACGGTAGCAACCGTGGGCGTTTCGCCGGTTGGCAGCTGTACTAGTACACCAACCTTATTGATTAGCTGCTGTGTAGAAGTTTGTGAACTGGACTGACTTTTGGCAGCATTAAGCTGATTACGAGTATGGATGTTGCTGTAGACTAGCCACGCAACCACAGCCACAACGATTACTCCTATTAGGACTTTCCACCAGTTTTTACTAGAAGGCAGACTTGGTTTTTTTACACGGCGCTTTTTAGGTGTTTGAGCTTGATGATGAGAGGGGGCCGCTGGAACAGGCTCTCTCTGCCCTGCCTCCGGATTATAGCTGCCGCCGTTAGGTGTTTTAAACTCCATGCTTATGTTTTAGTTTACTTGATTTGGGCTAGTAGAAGCAACTTGATTCATTTTGATTTACTGAGTAGCTAGGTAGTTAAATAGCAGGCTGGCAGCTGGCGTTAATGTTCCGCCAGTTACGGTTACACTAAAGCCAGTTGTGGTGCTTTGGACATAGTATTGGATGGCCGCAGCTTGGTCATTGGCCGGGGTTATTAATATTCTTGGGGCTTTGGCGTATGGTTTATTAAAGGTAAAGGTAAATACCTTGCCGGCGGCGGCGTTATCGCCCAAGGTCAGAGTAATTTGGCCAGATACATCGTTACCATCCACCGTAGCAGCCGCTAGGTTGGCGGACGGATTGTCATCCGGCGTGACTGTTATGCCTGCCCCGGTTTCGGTAGTTATAGTAGGCACGTTACCGGCGGTTATGAAGTGCCCGTTAAGAGTTATGTCGGCCAAGAAGTTGGCGTTGCCCTGAACCGTTAGGCCGCCGTTGGCCAGTAGGTTGCCCAGCACTTGTAGGTCCAGCGTCACCTTAATATTTCCAAAGTCTACGCTGTAGCTGCTGGACGACGAGGAAGCGCCCAGAACCGAACCGCCGCCTTCGCTGTCGTCTTCTTCGCCGCTGCTACTGGAAGTTTGGACAGCATCTAGCTGCTGCTGTAGGCTATTAATTTGGTCGGTAAAGACTTGTAGACCTTCTATTTGGTTGGCCTCTATCTTGTCAGCGTAGAGCGTGCCGTGTACATAAACATCGTTGTCAAAGACTGTATCGTCAGCGGTAGCGTTGGCAAAGTTTATCAAGCCAAGCTGCTGTGTGGTAGTTGTAGCGCCATCTTGAGTTACAGGAGCCTCGTCTTGACTGTCCGGCTCCTGAGAGCCATCGCCGCTGGAGTCTAGATCTAAGCCGGCTGTCGGAGAGTCGTCCTGCCAGGCACGGATGTAGTCAACGTCAATAGTTCGGGTATTGGTCTCTGTGTGAATATCGGAGAAGAACAGGCCAAATGGTCCGGCCGGCAAAGTTCCAGTAACAGTACCGCAGTCTAGCAAGTTGATGCCGTCCGAGGCATCATTATCAACCAGGAAGTCTACGGCGCCCGTGCCGCTACCAACCAGAACCTCTATGCGAAGTGTAGCAAACTGAGTGGTGCTGATAGCACCTGGACAGTTTACGGTACCGACATTGGAGCCGCCACTTCGTACGACACCTTGCCAACCACCGGCGGCGTTGTTGTTCCAGAAGAATATGCCGCTAGCCGGCAGCGTGTCATTAGTACCGCTGGCGGCATAAGAGCCGGTCATGCCAAACAGCATGTCGTTAGTGGCATTATTAACGCTCGGCTTAACTTTCATTTGGACTACAGGCAGGTTAGCTGTTTGCCAGGCCGTGTCTATGGTGGCTGTCGTAACTTTTCCGGTGGCTACGACTGCGCCTGTACCGGATGTTGCCGGGAAGCTTAGTCTACCTACGCCATTTATAACGCTGGCTGGCGTGCTATAGGTAGTTGCCGTACCGGTAAAGGTGTCAAAGTAGAATTCTTGGGTGTCGCCTACCCCACCCGCCGTGTCAGCGGTTAGGGCAGTATTGCGGTTATGGATGTCAAACTCGTCATCAAACATTGACATGTTGCTTACAAACGCACCGGCTGTAGCCAACGACCCGAAGCTAGAGTTCATATGCTGAATGCTAAAGATGCTGTTGCTATTGGAGTTATTTATGTTAAACACTGTCTGGCCCGTAGAACCGGTTACGGCGTTGATACTCAAGGCACTGTCAACGCTGATGCCGTTATTGAAGTCGGCATAACCATCCACTGTAAGAGTGCCTACCACACGCGTGTTGCCGGCAGTCAAATTACCACCGCCGCCGTAGCTATCCAGGCCCTGGCTGTCTAGGCCGACCAAGTCCAAACCGCCGGCAATTTGCACGCGTGGCGTGGAAGCATAGTAAATAGTGGCAGTTCTGCTAGTACCGTCAAAGCCGCCAAAAACGTATATGTAACTGTTGGCAAAGCCAATGCTGGCGGCGCCACGAGCGGCTGGTAGTGAATTGACGGCGGTGTTCCAAGTCCCATTAGTGCCATCGCCATTCAAAGTTGAGTAGTAGACGGTGCTAACGGCCGCGCCGGAACTACAGCTGCCGGTAGTCAAGGCCGTACAACCGCCCATTATATATAGATAGCCGTCGGCCACCACCGTAACTGTTTGAGCACGAGGTGCTGGCAAAGCCGTGCCGGTGCTAAAGGCCGTGGTTATATCTCCAGAAGAAGCGATGCTACCGTAGTAGACATCTTGCTTAGCGCCGGCTGTTGAAGGCGTACCATTGGTGTTGCCCATGCCGCCAACGTAGTAAAGGTTGCCGTTGGCAAAGACAGCCGCGCCCATTCCTCTTGGGTTAGGCAGTGATTGAGTCGTAGCGGTTAGAGCAGCGTTAGACGTGACACCTTGAATGGAGCCATTAGCATTTAGCTTGCCGTATTCTATAGTTCCAATAGAGTTAGCTGTACAGGTTGTGTCAGCACAGCCTCCGACTATGTACATAATTCCGTTAACTATGACAGCGGAGGGAGCAATTCTTGCCACATTTGCGCCCCCGCCTCCGGACACCAGACTGACAATATTAGTTTGCCATACGCCTACCGAGCCGTCGCCGGCGAGCTTGGCGTAGTAGATTGTGGACTGCGCCGTGCCGGCTGTATTGGCACCACCAACTACATACATGTAGCCGTTGGCGACAACCGCCGATGCGTAGCGTGTTACCGCTGGGAGCGTGTTGGCAGCGGCAGTCCAAGCACCTGTGCTGCCATCGGCGTTGAGTTTGGCGTAATAGACAGTGTTTACTGCATTAGTGCCGTCATAACCACCGATAACATACATATAACCGTTGGCAGTTACTGTTGCAGCCTGCTCCCGGTTTACTGCTGTACCGTTGGCACTAGTGGCGCCTATGGGCACCGGATTGAGTTTCCAGGGCTGGAGTTCGCCACTGGCACTGCCGTTTAGCACAATGTTATTTGTCTGGGCATCAACCTGGATGTTGCCAGCAGGATTAACAAAGCTTAGACCGCTTGAGGCCTGGATTAGTGTAACGCCGTCTATGTATATGTTGTCCGAGGCCGCAGTGTCGGTCTGTTTTATGTAAACGTTAGAAGTCAAGGCAACCGTAGCACCGGTAGTAAAGGTACAGGTAAACTGCGTCCAGGTGGTGGTTAGGCCAACGCTGGTGATGTCCGGCGAAGTTGTGCAGTTAGTGTCGTTAGTGATGCCACCAGCTGTTGTTGGGTTGTCGTTATGCCCTACTACGAAGGCCGTGGAGGAACTGGTATCGCGGCGACCCCAGAAGCTGAAGGAGTACTGGGTGTTAGGGGCAAACGGATAGCGATATTCTATACCGTTGCCAGCCGCCGCGCTGGTGCCGGTTACGACTTTGAGCGAGTGCGTACCAAAGTTAGCCATGTCGGTGCTGACCACGAATGAGTTGCCCGACGGGGTTGTACCGTTATGCAAAGCCCAGCCGTTGCTGCCACCAGTCTCAAAACTTGGATTACTGACCAGGTTGACCAGGCCGGCAGGAGCTGCCTGCAGTGAAGCGGTGTCCAGGTAGAAGGTGTGGGCACCGGTGCTAGAGTCGCGGGCAAAGACATAGCTTGAACCAGAGGCCGTAGCGGTAAAGCTACAACTGAACTGCTGCATTGTGGTGGTTAGGGACTGAGCCGAGACACAGGTGGTGTCGCCGCCGGCGTTGATATTACGGCCAAGATCAAAGGTGGAGAAGCCGGCGCTGGCAGAGGCCCAGATGCTAAATACATAGGTGGTGCCAGTTACAGCCGTGAATGTATATTTAGCACCCTGGTTGGCGTTGGCACTGCCGATTATCTTTAGATTTTCGGTGCCGTCGTGGCTGGCTACGCCTGCATCGGTCTGCCAGGTAGCCTCATTGTTGGACAGTTTGGCCCAGCCTGTGACCGTGGTGGAGGCATCACCGTTTTGCTCAAAGCCTGGGTTACTTATTAAATTAGTGTATGTTAAGCCGTTGAGGTTAAGGATGGTGCCGTTTGAGTCGTTAACCTGCAGAGCCGACGAAGTGTTGTTTTGGATGGCTAGGCCGCCGGACTGGATGCTTTGGCCAACATTTAAGCCACCAACGATATTAAAGTCTCCGGCTACTTGGCCGTTGCCATCAACTTGCAAGGTGCCAGTCTCGGTACCGCCAGCTTCTAGCTGCTGGGTGTATTCCCCTCCTAGGTCAAAGACTTGGAGTTTATTAGCGTTGCCGTCTAACACGTATGCGTAGCGGCCAGAGACGGAAATCGCGATTGGGCCAGTATTCGTGGTTACGCCACCAGATGATACATCTACCGGACTGGCGGGGTTGCTGACGTCGAAGACCTGGAGCTTGCTTACGGTGCTAAGATTTGTTGAAACGAGATAGGTATAGCGACCTTGGACATAGAGTGCCTCTGCGAGCGTAGAAGCCGTATTTACACCACCAGATGATACATCTACCGGACTGGCGGGGTTGCTGACGTCGAAGATTTGAAATTTAGTTCCATCTAGCAAATAGACGTAGCGGCCAGAGACTGACAAAGCGTTTACGCCGTTGGAAGTGGATACACCACCTGAAGTTACATCTACCGGACTGGCGGGGTTGCTGACGTCGAAGATTTGAAGCCCATTGTTAAAACCTACGTAAGCATAGTGTCCTTGGACGTTGATAGCCGACGCATTGGCTCCAGTGGTTACACCACCTGAAGTTACATCTACCGGACTGGCGGGGTTGCTGACGTCGAAGATTTGAAGCTTGTAGGGCGCTCCGTTGCTTTCAAGTACGTACGCATAACGACCCTGTACGTACAAAGAATTTGGGATTGTAGCTGTGTTCACACCGCCGAATGAAACATCTACAGGAGTGTGAGGGTTAGAAATGTCAAATACCTGGAGTTTGTTTATGGTACTGGAATTTGACTCAGTTACATAAGCATAGCGGCCTTGGACATAGACATATTTTGGGTTAGTGGTGGTGTTAGCTCCTCCAGAGCTCACATCAACTGTGCTGGCCGGCTTGGAGATATCAAAGACCTGGAGTTTGTTGGAGTTAGTTTCGGCCACATAAGCATAGCGGCCTTGGATATATATGGAATTTGGTAGGCTCCCGGCGGCAATACCGCCGGAAGAAACGTCTACTGGCAGGGCGCCGCTTACATATAGTTGACCGGTAGCTGTGCCATTAGTGCCGACATCTACGCGGCTGTTGGTAGTGTCTACTGTCAGGAGACTTGTCCCTGCACTGTTCTGTACCTGGAAAGCAGCAGTGGAATTGGTGTTGTTCTTGAATAGGGCCGAGCCTTGTACGGTTAGCTGGCCGGTGGTGTCGGTGGTTGAAGCCGTGGCTGTCCCCAAGGCTATAGCACCGCTATCGTTAAAGCTGTTGGTAACTACAGTTGTCAGGTAAGTCTCGGTGCCGGTACCACCACCGGCGGTTGTGCGGTAAATTTTATAGCCACTAGCGCCAGATACCGCTGTCCAGGACAGATTGAGGTTTAGATTAGCGCCGGTGGTTGTACCGGTAGCTTCGTTAGAAATGGTAGTTTCGTCGCCGTAAGCATCTATGGCCGTAACTTCGTATTTATAGGTTCCGGCTGTTAGCGAACCTGTGCCGTTGTTGGGGTTGACGGCAGACAGGTTAGTTGGAGCGCCCAGCTGGTTCTTACCGCCGCTCAGGACTACCGGCCCTTGCAGCACTGAGCTGCCGTTTACGCCCAAGTTACCAGTAGTCTGCACGCTTTGGCCAACCTGCAGACCACCGTTAATGTTAAAGTCTCCGCCTACTTGACCATTGCTGTCTACCTGCAGGGTCCCGGTTTCGGTGCCGCCAGCTTCTAGCTGCTGGGCGTATTCGCCGCCTAGGTCAAAGACCTGAAACTTATTAGCACTATTTTCTGCCTCATAGGCATAGCGACCGGAGACAAAGAGACTTTGAGGAGCGTAAGCAACGCCGATAGAGCCTGTATTAGCTCCGCCGCTGGATACATCAGTTGGAGTGCCTGGGTTACTGATGTCAAATACCTGGAGTTTAGAATTTGACATGGTGGCGTATAAATAACGGCCCTGGACGTAGATAGACAACGGGTTGCCGGCAGGAGATACACTGCCGTTGGGTACGGCAGTAAGGCTTGTGGGGTTGCTGACGTCAAAGATTTGAATCTTGTCGCCACTAGAATCACCGACATAAGCATAGCGGCCCTGGACATAGATTGTATTTAGCTTACCATTAGCGGCTCCTCCCGCGATGCCACCGCTAGACACATCTGTCGGGTTAGCGGGGTTACTGATATCAAAGGCTTGGAGTTTGTTGATTGTGGAACCGTTGCTTGAGGTAACATATGCGTAGCGACCAGAGACGAATATTGCATTCCCTGTGCTGCCCACAAGGCTAACGCCGCCACTAGTAATGTCTTTTGGTGCGGCGGGGTTACTGATATCAAAGACTTGGAGTCTGCCACCGCTATCTACTACATAGTCGTAGCGGCCAGAGACATACTCAGAAGCTGGCACGCCGTTAGTAGACACCCCACCACTTGATATGTCGGTTGGGCTAGCGGGGTTGGAAACATCAAAGACTTGGAGTTTATACGAAGAAGTATTGAGCAAATACGCGTAGTGGCCGGAGATGAATATATAATTAGCGCCGCTAACAACTACTCCTCCGTTTGATATGTCGGTTGGGTTAGCGGGGTTGCTGACATCAAGCACTTGAAGTTTATTACTAGTAAGTGTGTAAGCATAGCGCCCGGAGACAAAGACACTGCTAGGGCTGACTAAACTTACTCCGCCGAGGGTTACATCCTGGGGCACAACACCACTCACATATACCTGCCCGGTTGGTGTGCCGAGACCGCCGACTGATAGCTGTAACAGGGAGTTGGAGCTAGTGATTGAGATATAAGCAGTAGTTGTGCCCGGGGGCGTGGCCGAACCGGGGGTAATAGAGCCACTATCTTGGTAAGGAGCACCAGATGAGTAGGGGCTTGTTACAGTGGTTAAGTAGACCTCCCCGCCCGGGTCACTGCCACAGGATGCGCCAGAGTTGATGCGGTATATCCTATAGCCGATAGCTCCGGCTGAAGGTGCCCAGTAAAGAGTTACTGTTTTATTGCCGCTTGTTGTAGCTATACATTGGTAGGGACTGGGTGTGGTCTCGCCGCCGGCTGAGTCTATAGCTGTAATCTTATAGTAGTAAGCGGTTGTAGCAGTTAAGCTGCCGCCACTGATAGTACCCAGATTTGGAGCGGTGGGGGTACTCATCGGGGCATAGGTTACGTCCACGCCCACACGCATGTTGGCGGTGTCGGCAGACAGTAAGTTTGTGGCGCTGGAGTTCTGAACCTGGAAAGCTGTGGTGGAGTTAGAATGGTTCTGGAAAGTAGTGGCGCCCTCGTCAGCTACTGTCAGAACATTGGATGGCGTACCGGAACCATCTTGCAACCTCAGGATATTGGCGGTACTGTTGTCGTTGCTGGCATAAAGGGCTGTGCCACCGTTACCAGATGATTGGAAGTAACCACCATAGCCGCTACTACTAGCCAATGTAGAACTACCGCAGACACCAATACTCAAGTTGCCCGTGGCCGTACCGCAACTTACGGTACCGCCAGCACCAGTGCTAGAGCCTTTTATAGCAACACCGTGATTGGCAGCAGCGTTAATCGCATACTGAATCTGAGACGCATTAGTCCCAGCAAGCGAAACATTAATACCCTGATTGGTGTTGCCTAAAGCTGTAGAATCAGTAAGAGCTATATTTATGCCGTTGGTAGTAGAGGCAGAGGATGTGTTGTTTACGGTAATGGTTTGGTTGTAGCCTTGGACTGTGCCGCCGGCGGAGGATGCATTGGTCAGAACCTGAGAGACGTTACTTTCTCCCGCCCCCAAGCTTGCTGCCGGTTGGATAGCTATATCTCCACCCACTAGCAGACTCTGGCCTATAGAGGCAGCGCCTTGTACATTGATGTTGTTACCAAAGGTGGAGCTTGCATCAACTTGCAGAGCCCCTGTTTGTATACCGCCAGTCTCTAGTTGTTGCGAATACGTTCCGCCAAGGTCAAATATTTCCATCGCTGAGCCGCTGAAGTCCTGCGAGGTATAGGCATAGCGGCCTTGAATTTGAACATCGTAAGTACCCAAGCTAGCATTTCCAGCTGTTGAGGCTACGACCGCCGGAGCAGCTGGATTACTAATGTCGATAGTTTTTATACCATTTGAGTCAGCAACATATGCATACCTACCCTGAACCTTTACGTTGTTTGTAGATGTTGTCATACCAGAAGTTAATATACTGACGGACACCGGAGTAGTAGATGATATGTCGAATATTTGAAGCCGATCGCCTTCAACAACATAAGCGTACCGCCCTACAACAGTTAGGCCTCTTGGTGTCGCGCTTGTTGCGGTAGCGCTGCCGACACTAACCGGTGCTGCGGGGTTTGATACATCAATTGTTTGGATTGTAGACCCGGTCTGGTTCAAAACATAAGCGTACTTGCCTTGTACGGCTACCGAGTTGGGGAACGTTCCAACAGTGACTATGCCTACTTGGGTAATGTTTGCTGGGTTAGATATGTCATATATGGTCAGTGAGTTGTTGCTTGTTGTGATGACATAGGCGTAGCGGCCAGAGACAGCCAAGTCAAAGCCGCCACTTACCGTTGAGGTAGAGCCGGCTAGAGTTGGACTTGTTGGGTTGCTAACGTCATATATTCTAAGGGTGTTAGCATCTCCCAGAGAATAGACGTATTTACCTTGAGCTACTGTGCTGTAAACATTCCCCAGACTATTAGAAGTGAAACCTACTAGCGATGGTGCAGCCGGGTTACTCACATCAAAAACTTTAAAGCTGCTGCCAGTGATGCAGCAACTGGATGTATAAGCGTATTTACCGGAAACAGCAAGCGAGAGTGTTGACGACCCGAGCAAAGTGGCGCTTATTGACTTAGGTGCGATACCGCCCACATATACTTGCCCGGCCGGTGTGCCCAAGCCGCCTACAGAGAGTTGAAGTAAGGAGCTAGAGGTATTGGCTGAGGTACGAGCCGTATTTGAACCTGGAGGCGTGGCGGAACCAGCGGTTATAGAATTGTCGTCCGTGTATTTGTTAGAACTACTGTAGTTAGACAATACGGTTGTTAGATAAACCTCTCCGCCTGGGTCAGTGCTACAGGAAGCACCTGAACCAATTCGGTAAATCTTGTAGCCAGAGGCTCCGGTTACAGCTGTCCAGTACATCTGGATAGCTTTGTTGCCGCTGGTGGTAGCCTGACAGGCTACAGTGCTAGGAGTAGTCTCGCCGCCGGCAGAGTCTATAGCCGTAATCTTATAGTAGTAAGCGGTTGTTGCGGTTAGGTTGTTGGCCCCGGCGTTGGCATTGTTAAGCGTTACACCGGATGGTACGGCCATGCTCGCGTAAGTGGAATCCACGGCAACTTTTCCTCCGCTGGCAACTGTCATGACATCCGTACTGTTGTCTTGCAGTTGAAGAATTTTTGCGCCGGTATTGCTGTTAGATGCGTATAGTGCGGCGCCGCTTGGAGGACTGGATGATAGTCCAAGCGTGAAATAACCACCGTAACCAATTCCAAGGTCTGTGCTTGAGGTTGAGCCATAAACGCCGATGGTTGTAGCTGTTTGACTACCACTGTTATTACCCGCCACCCCAACTACACCGGTATAGAATTTGGAGGCGCTCAGGCTAGTTACAGTATTGATGCCATATACTGCTGTCCCGACAGCCGAGCCCAGCGAGGAACCGCCAGCTTGAGTTTCAGCGTATAGGCCCGTTCCGGTGGTAGTCGTTCCTGACTGGGCGGCACAAACAGCCAATGATGTAAAGTTAGTTGAACCGCAAGTAATGTTACTGCCAGCTGCCCCAGTAGACACAAATCTGCCCCCGAGGCCATTGGTAGCAGAGGCATCAACAGCTACCTGTAGCTGAGCGGTGTTTGAACCAGATAACGCTGCTTTCACACCGACGTTGGTATTAGCTAGAGCAGTATTGTCGGTTAGAGCGATATTTATACCGTTGGTAGTAGAGACACTGGAGGTATTGGCCACAGTAATAGTCTCGCTGTGTCCATTGACTGTGCCGCCGGTAGAACTGCCGTTAGTAAAGGTTTGAGACAGTTCGGTTTGGCCAGAAGTTAGACTGGCGGCTGGCTGCATAGCAACTAGACCATTGTTATCTACGCTAAACATAGCCGTACCTAGGCCACTGGCTGTGCCGGCCCGAACGGCAAGCAGACTGCCAGTAACTGGCGAGCTGTTATTATTTTGGATGTCTATGCCGCCGGTATCGGTGCCGCCGTTGTTTAGGACTATTTCTGGAGTAGTTCCGCCGGTGCTGTAGTCATAGGCTTGTTGCAGGGTGGTGCTGCCACCTACGCCGGTGCCGCCTTCGCCTGGAGTAACATAGACCCAGATAAGGCCGCCGGTGTTAGAGGGTACGGTCTGCAGGGCTTGACCTATGGCTGTGCCGCTGGGTGGTACGCCGGAAGACTTGTCTACTTTACCGGCGGTGGTAGTAGATACTAGATAGTCGCCTGGAACAATGGCTTGGTTGGTAGCTATTAGGTTAACTTGGTAGGTACCACCTATGACTA
>Ga0335069_10001549_pt1 | contig 36836 bp, 32 predicted proteins | sample Lox_Sample_11_FD_206714 | JGI IMG/M metagenome (GOLD analysis project Ga0335069, IMG submission 206714) | Soil microbial communities from Loxahatchee National Wildlife Refuge, Florida, United States - Lox_Sample_1.1 | ecosystem: Environmental > Terrestrial > Soil > Wetlands | place: USA... | reverse complement strand
TTCCTGCCGCTACCCTGCGCCGCGATCCTTCCCTCTCGCGGCTCGTGGAAGCTGCCCTGGCCAGCGTCCGCGACGGCTCCGATCTCGAAGCCGCCAACCAATCCCTCGACCTGCGCGGAACCGTCTTCCAGCTTCGCGTGTGGCAGGCGTTGCGGCAGATCCCGCGCGGCCAAACCCGCACCTACAGCCAGCTCGCGCGCGACCTCGGTGACGCAAACGCGACCCGCGCCGTGGCGCGCGCCTGCGCCACCAATCGCGTGGCGCTGCTGGTGCCCTGCCACCGCGTGGTCGGCGCCGATGGCTCCCTGACCGGCTACCGCTGGGGTGTCGTCCGCAAGCAGCAACTGCTGGAGGCGGAAAGGGCTCATTAGGAAGAGGACTCGCGCGCTTGGTGCTGGGTGGGAGAGTGCCTGGGTACTGGGTGCCCCCCTCTAGCGGACGCGTAGGCGTCCGCTAGGGTGGGAAAGCACAAATCATCGAGGCCATTTACGATAAGGGCCCCATAAAATTCCTTTGTCCATCCCCCCATGTGTGGTCTTCTAAACCTACCCGCCTATGCTGCGAAAGCTCGAAAGCTATTTTGAGTTCCATCATCTGGAAACCAATTGGCGCACCGAAATCCTGGCCGGGATCACCACCTTCCTGACCATGGCCTACATCGTGCTCGTAAACCCCGCGATTCTGGCCGACGCCGGGGTGCCTCTGCCTGCCGTCACCGCCGCCACCTGTCTATCCGCGGCGTTCGGCTCCATCCTCATGGGCGTTGTCGCTCGTTATCCCATTGCGCTTGCGCCGGGCATGGGCCTCAACGCTTACTTCACCTACACGGTCTGCATCAAGATGCACATCCCCTGGCAGACTGCGCTGGGCGCGGTGTTCCTCTCCGGCGTGATTTTCCTCGCCCTCACCGGCGCCGGCATCCGCCAGATGATTCTGCGCGCCATCCCTCACGAACTCTATGCCGCCGTGGCCAGCGGCATCGGGCTCTTCATCGCCTTCATCGGGTTTCAGCATGCGGGCCTCGTCATTCGCGACCCCAATACCCTGGTCTCGCTCGGCAACATCCGCAACCCAACTGCATGGCTCTCTCTTGCCGGCCTCGTGATAATGGTCGCGCTCGAAATCCGCAAAGTGAAAGGCTCAATCCTCATCGGCGTCCTCAGCATTACCGGCGTCGCATGGGCGCTTGGCATGGTTCACTGGACACCCTCGAACGGCGGCTTCGCCGCTCTCACGCAAACCGCCTTCAAATTGAATATCGCGGGCGCTATCAATAAAGGCCTCCTCGAAATCATCTTCGTGTTCTTCTTCGTCGACCTCTTCGATAACCTTGGCACCCTGGTCGCCGTCACCAAGCGCGCCGGGCTCATCGCGCCCGATCACACCATTCCCCGCCTCAACCTCATTCTGCTCAGCGACGCTACCGCAACCGTCTTCGGCTCCCTCACCGGAACTTCAACTGTCACCAGCTATGTTGAATCCACAGCGGGCGTGGCCGCCGGCGGCCGCTCCGGCATCACCGCCATCGTCACTGGCCTGTTCTTCATCCTTGCCATCGTAGCCGCGCCCTTCATCGGCATCGTGCCCTCCGCCGCCACCGCGCCGGCGCTCATTCTTGTAGGCTCGCTCATGCTCGCCGCCATCGTCGAAATCGACTGGCACGATCCTCTGATCGCGGTTCCCGCCTTCCTCACGCTGGTCCTCATCCCGTTCACCTATTCCATCGCCAACGGCCTCGGCTTCGGCATCATTGCCTGGGCAGTTCTGCACCTCTTCGCCGGCAAGCTCCGCCGCGAAGACTGGCTCCTCTACATCCTCGCAGCCCTCTTCCTCGCGCGATTTATCTATCTTGGCGCCAGCTAGTCCCTGATCTCTGTTCCCTATTCCCGGTTCCCAGCTTCTGTTACGATGTTGCCCATTCTTGAGGAGCGGAACCAACCATGCCTTGGTACGACTATCTCGCCTACTTCTTCGGCGGCGCGTTCCTGGCCAATGCCGTGCCCCATCTCGTCACTGGAGTCTCCGGGCGCGCTTTTCAGAGCCCCTTTGCCAAGCCGCCCGGCCGGGGCCTGTCTTCATCGCCCACCAACGTCTTATGGGGCTTCTTCAACCTCGCCGTGGCCTATGTGCTCATCGTTGGTGTGGGCGCTTTCAGCATGCGCAATATCGGCCAGGTCGCCGCAGCAGCCACTGGTGCTCTCATCATGTCGCTCAGTTGCGCCTGGTCTTTCGGGCGCTATCACGGTGGCATCCGCAGGGACTGACCGCCCCCTCGACCCCGGCGTGACTCAGGTCACCCGAAAGTCGCCTTCCTTCCCTGTACTATGGGTGAAGGACTGTACCCTCCCCAAGATGCGCTCCACGGATACGAACCGGAATCGATGCTGGTCCATTCCGCAGGTCAACCGGCTGCGCGGATTCATCTTTGCCATCCCTGTCTCGCTCACCGTGGCCTTCGCTCTCTCCGCCTGCGAAAACGTGGCCGTCTATACTCAGCCCGCCGCTGTTCGCGTCATCGATGCCTCTTACATCGCGCCCGCGGCAAACTTCGTCGTCGATGGCCAGTTGCTCGCCGCCAACATCGGCTCGGGCACGATCACTCCTTACGGAACCCTCAAATCGAACGCGGCCGCTTCCATCGACATGAACGCCACCTCCGGCAACGTCCCTCTCCTCACCGCCAGTGGTCCGCTCGTAGCCGGCAACCAATACTCGGTCTTCGTCAGCGATTCGGTCGGAACCATCACCGCCTACGTTATGACCGTCCTTCAGGACCAGCAGATCCCCGCAGCCACCGGCCGCGCGGCATTCCGCTTCATCAACCAGGCGCAACAGACCGGCGGAATCGACATCTACATGGTGCCCAACGGGACTGCGGCCGCCAACGCCATCCCGCTCCTTATCAATCTCCCCGTCGGTGGGCCGCTCTCCTACGTCAGCTTCCCCGCGCAGACAGTGACCATGATCATCACCCCAACCGGCATGACCACTGCCGCCTTCACCTCCAATCCCATCCCGCTCATCGGCGGCGAGGCGCGCACTGTGCTCATCATGGACTCGAAACTGACCGCCAATCCGCCGGTAACGGTCACCATGGCCGACGACGCCGGTCCCTCCGACTAACTTCGAGATCGGACCACCGATCACCGATCACTGACCAGGACCCGTTCATCCATCACATCCCCATCCCCCCTTAGACCTCTATACTTTTCTGTCGATTTCCGAGCCACGCCATGGACTTCTCTTCCGTCTACGTTCCCAACTCCCTCCAGAACGCCGTCGTCCTCACGATCGTGCTGGCATTTGCCGGCTACCTGTTCACCTTCTGGAGCAATCGTGTCATGGCGCGCCGCGCCGACCGCCTCCGCCTCGTCAACCAGCGCCTCAACGAGTTCTACGGCCCGCTCTACGTGGCCACGGTAGCCGGCAACATCGCCTATAACTCGCTTCTTCAGAAGCAAGGCAAGACCCAATGCCACCCTATCCGTGACGAGGACCTGAAGGAATGGACGCTGTGGATGACCACCATCTTCATGCCGCTGAATGACACGCGCGAGAAGATCATCATCGAGAATGCGCACCTCATCGTCGAAGAGCAGATGCCGCAGTGCCTGCTCGACTTCGTCACCCACGTCGTTGGCTACAAGGCGCTGCTCTCGAAGTGGGCCGAGGGCGACTACACTGAACGCCGTTCCATGATCGGCTGGCCGCCTGAATTCGATCTCTACGTCGAGCGCTCCTACAAGGCGCTCAAAGCCGAGCAGACCCGCTTGCTCCATAACGCGCTCTGGCGCATCTGGCATCGCGCCAACGGCGGAAAACGAAACTAGCCGGAGGCCCGATACTCCCGATTCTCTTCTTCCTCTTGACAGTCGAGAGGTGTATTCCTATAACATCTTGAGCGTCAAGAGGAGCAAAAACGATGGGCGAGAGAGATGTCGTGCAGGGCACGCTGGAGATGCTGATTTTGAAGATTCTCGCGCTTGAGCCTCTCCACGGCTACGGCATGGCGGCGCGCATCGAGCAGGTCAGCCAGGGGGTCTTTCGTGTCAATCCCGGGTCGCTCCTGCCCGCGCTGGCGCGCATGGAACGCGCCGGTCGGATCCGGAGCGAGTGGCGCGCCAGCGACAACAACCGGCGGGCCAAATACTACATCCTCACTGCACGTGGTCGGAAGGCACTGCTGACAGAAACCGAAACCTGGAGCCGTCGCGTGTCTGCGATTGCCCGCATCATGGAGGCCTGAGCGACTCAGTTCGAGGGAGTCTGAAATGAATCTGCTGAACAACGTCGCGCTTGGGCTGCGTTCGCTTTTACGCAGCCGCGCCGTCGAGGACGATCTGGACGAAGAACTGCGCCGGTTTATTGAGGCATCTGCCGCAGACAAGATCCGTAACGGAATGCCGGCCCGCGAAGCGGCGCTGGCCGCCCGAGCGGAGATGGGAAGCTGCAATGCAGTCAAGCATCGCATCCGTTCAGCGGGATGGGAAAGCAGACTGGAAAGCTTTTGGAACGATCTCCGCTATACGGTTCGCAGATTGGGCCGTAGTCCCGGGTTCACGGTTGTCGCGGTGCTCTCCGTGGCCATCGGTATTGGCGCCAACACCGCGATCTTCAGCGTCGTCGAAGCGGTATTGCTCCGTCCCCTTCCCTTTCCCGACTCTCAGCGGCTTGTGTTTCTCACCGCCGACATGCGCGGAACCGCCATGCCCAACGTCGGCTTCTCCCTGCCCGAAATGGAGCAGATCCGCACCCAATCGGATGTCTTTGAGGACGTCAGCCCCACCTGGCCCATGGATGGCAATCTCACCGGAACCGATAGGCCTTCGCGCATCGAAGCTATCGCAGTTGGCAGCAGCTACTTCCGAATGTTGGGAACAAGACCGGCTCTGGGCCGCCTCTTTCTCCCCCAAGACGCCGTTCCCTGGATGTCGCAGTATACGGTGATCAGCTACGGGGCCTGGCAGCGCCTGTTCGCTTCCGATCCGCACGTCTTAGGCCGCAGGATTCACCTGGACTACGATCCATACATCGTCGTGGGCGTGCTTCCCCCCGGCTTTCACCACCCCGGCTTCACCTTGCAGGGTGAACCGGACTTCTACCTGACAGGCAGTTTCCGTGGCGGAGCCTTTCCTGAAAATCCGACCCAAACCGGGTGGCGGATGTTTCCTGGAGCCATCTGCCGTCTCAAGGCCGGCGTCGGCATCGAAGAGGGTCAGCAGCGATTGCAGGCATTTTCTGCGCAACTCCGGCGGCAATTCCCCGGCGAATACCCTACGCTCGCCGATTGGACGCCGCGCATTGAATCGCTGCGAGAACACCTCGCGGGAGACTCGCGGACGGTTCTACTCGTGATGCAAGGCGCGGTAATGCTGGTCCTGCTGCTTTGCTGCACCACGATTGCCAACTTGATGCTGGCGCGAGCTTCATTGCGGCGCAGAGAATTTGCGGTGCGCACGGCACTCGGCGCTACTCCTACAAACCTCGTCCGGCAGCTCCTCTTTGAAGCCTCGTTGATCTCGATTTTGGGAGCAGCCGGGGGTGTCCTGCTCGCCCTCTCGCTCACCCCGGTTTTAGCCGATTCAGCTCCGCTCACCCTGCCGCAGGTGAACCGTTTCGGGATCAACGGCGCTGTTCTGCTCTTTACGCTGGTGGCAGCGATGGGCACAGCACTTGTCTGCGGCCTCGTGCCGTCGATTCATGTATCGCGCTGCAACACGGTTCAGGCTCTGAAAGACGGTGGCATCGCGATCAAGGGCAAGAACTCCGGCACGCGCCTGAGAGCGGTCCTCGTCGCCGGTCAGTTTGCCGTCTCACTCGTCCTGCTGATCGCAGCGTCGCTGATGTGCCGAACGCTCTGGACGGTCTTGCACGTGGACATAGGATTCAACCCGCACCATGTGCTGACCGGGAGCATATGGCTGCCGCCGCCCGGTGATCCTTCAGCCAGGAAATACGCTGACCCAGAGGCCCGGAACGTCTTTGTCACCAGACTCCTCGATCAGATGAAAAGAATTCCGGGGGTCGATGCGGCGGCTGTTGCCACCGGAGATGCCATTCCCCTCGTAGGCTGGAATTCTTCTCCGTTTGCGTTAGAAGACAGGCCCGGTGGAAAAGGAGATCTGCTTTCCGCTCAGATCACCTCCGTCAGTCCGGACTATTTTCAGGCGCTCGGCGCCCATCTCGTTGCCGGCCGAGTCTTCTCCACTGCCGACGAGCGCGGAATGAGGGTCGCTCTGATCAACCAGACCATGGCAAACACTCTGTGGACGAATCAGAACCCCGTCGGCAGGCGCATTCGCACGGGAACCGCCGATTCTCCTCAATGGTGGGTTATCGTCGGCGTCGTCAACGACATCAAGGCCGACGGCGTTGATAAGCCGGCTCCGCCGCACATCTATTTCCCCATCTATCAGCAGTCAGACTACGCGCTCTCGGTATTCCTGCGGACAACGATGCGCCCCGAGTCGCAGGCGGTGGTTCTGGAGCGTGCGGTGCAGGCCGTGGATCCTGACCTCTCTGTCTTCGCCATTCGCAGCATGGACCAGGTGCTGGCGCGCGTCACCGGGACAAGGCGATTCATGCTCTATCTGCTGGCCGGCTTCGCGGTTGTCGCTCTTGCCTTAGCGTTGATGGGCGTCACCGCCATCACTATGTTCGTTGTTTCCGAGCGCACTCAGGAGATCGGAATTCGTATGGCTCTGGGCGCGAACCGGCCGCATGTGGTGGCTCTCGTTCTCAGGCAGGGACTGCAACCTACGCTCTGGGGAGCGGGGGCGGGAATGATAGGCGCCGTTCTGCTCACGCGCTTCTTGAAGAGCTTTCTGTACGGCACCGCCCCGATCGAACCGGCTATCTTCGCCTTCGCCGCCGCTTTACTCGTTTTCGGCTCTCTGCTGGCGTGTTATATGCCGGCGCGCAGAGCTGCCTGGGCGGATCCCGTCGCTGCTCTGCGCAAAGAGTAGCCAGCAGGTCCGGGCGTCAGTGTTCCTGGCGGCGGTGCAGCGTGTTAGACCCGCGCTTCAGCCTCGGGAACGTCTCTTTGCCAACTCTGTTAACCCGCTAAACTAGACCCGTGACCGAAATTCAGGACTTCATCCGCCGCCTTCCCAAAGCGGAGCTCCATCTTCATCTTGAGGGCACCATCCTGCCGGCCACCTTGGTTGAGCTCAGCGTCCGCCACGACGCGCACCCCATGACCTTGCCCGAGGCCGAGGCCCTCTATCGCTTCACCGACTTCACCGGCTTCATCGAGTCATTCAAGGCAGTCACGAGGCGGCTCAAAGATCCTGAAGACTACGAGCTAGCCGCCTGGCGCATGATGCAGCACCTCTCCGAGCAAGGCATCGTCCATGCGGAAGTCTTTATCTCCGTCGGTGTCGTTTATCTCTGGCGAAACTTCGATCCGTCGTGCTTCGAACCCATCTTCGCCGCGCTCGAGCGCGCCCGCGAGCGCGCCGCCGCTGAATTCGGCCTTTCTCTCTACTGGATCTTCGATGCCGTCCGCCATTTCACCGTCGAAGAAGCTGATCGTGTCTTTCGCAAAGCCGCCGAAATGCGCAGGCGATACCCCTCCATCATTGGCATCGGCCTCGGCGGCGACGAGCGCGTCACCGGCTCCCAGCCATTCCGCGCTCTTTATTCCGAGGCTGCGCGCGCCGGGCTCAGGCTCACCAATCACGCCGGCGAAACCACCGGCCCCGAGGCCATCTGGGAAGCGCTCTCCATTGGCTCCGAGCGCATCGGCCACGCTCTGTCGGCTATCGAGGACTCTGCTCTCCTCCAAGACCTGAAACGCCGGGAGGTGCCGGTGGAGTTGAATCCCACCTCCAACGTTCGTACCGGGGTCTGTCCCACTTTCGCGTTACACCCTCTTCGCCGCTACTTCGAAGAGGGTCTTCTGGTCACGCTCAACTCCGACGATCCCGCCTTCTTCGCCTCCGATCTCGCCAATGAATACCTGCTGGCCCATACCGAGCAAGGCTTTACGCACGACGAATTGCGGCAGCTCGCCGCCAACTCCATCCGCGCCAGCTTTCTTCCCGATTCCGCAAAATCTCACTGGCTGTCCCACATTGAAAACTAAAGTTTGATGAATCGTTTAGGCACCCGTTCTGCACCGCGACCCCATATTCTCAACTGAGCTATCATGTGGGTAGTTCTATATTTGGAGGCATAAATCGATGTCCCCCGAAGCAGAAACTCAGTTGCCTGTTGAAGAGACTCCATCGATTGAGAAGGCGGGATCCACCGCCCTGCGCGTCATTACATGGTTCTCGGTCGGAATGGCCGTGGCAGTTGTCGGCATCTACCTTGGCGCCGAACTGCGCAGCCGCTCCAAATTTAAGAAACGCACGCCCTACGACTTTTATTCCAACGCCGGCGAATACCAGGCCAGCGAATTTGGCGTAGGTATATAGACCGATCTCTGGCAGCCCGCAAATTTTCCCGTATCTCTGCGCTGTCGGGATTCGTGTGTCCGCTTTGAGTGGGATGGGACGGCCCCACCGGTCATCCTGAGTGTAGTCCCGCGCAAGCGGGGCACAGTCGAAGGATCTGCATTTCGCGAAGAGGGCCTAGATCGATAGAGCTTGGGGGCAGCCAGCCCCCCTTACCGCCGTAACCGCGCAATCACGTAAAGAATCGCCGAGAGAACAATACTGATCAGAATCGATGTCCCCATCGGAAAGTAGAACGAAAAGTTCTTGCCCCGGTACGCGAAATCTCCAGGCAATCTTCCCATGGGCAGGCCTAAGCGTGCCGCCAGCATCACCAGCGCCCCAACCACCACCAGCACCAGCCCAATCCCTGCAATCGCCTTCCCAATTTCACTCATCGTCCTTGTCCCTATTACCTGTTCCCCGGTCCCTGGCCCTTTCACTTCGTTTCAATCAGCCGGATACGCGCCGTGAACGCCCGCCCCTGTAGCACGCTGAATGTTCCGAACTCCGGCGAAACCACAACATTGTTCACGACCAGTGGATTTCCGCTGTTCGTCGCATTCTCCATCACGCCGCGCAGACCCCAATACTGCCCGCGAAAATGAAATTTCAACTCCAGCCCCGGACTGAAGTTCACGTACTCAGGGAATCTCTGCGCCCCCGCCTTGCCCACCACTTCTTCCGTGGCGTTGACCGCCGTGTAGGGGAATCCGCTGTGCACGTCGAGTAAATAGACGAAATCCCATCGCTTCCTGAGCTTTGCCATCGGTACCGGCAGCCATCCCCATGAGATCGAGCGGTTCGGCACGTCCCATGCCAGCGGTCCGCTCTGCTGCGTTCCCAGCGGCGACGGCGTCGGCAAATAGTCCAGCGCCGCATTGGTGCGCGACGAAGAATGCGTATACGCGATAAACATGGTGTACTCGCTCCCGAACTGTTTCCGCGCAGTGATCTCCTCGCTGCTGTAGTGATCTTCTCGCGCATTGCCCAGCAGATAATCTCCGGCCAGCCCGCCGGCCCCGCTCTGATTCGCGAAGCCGAACACATTCGAGGTCCGTTTCTCTATGAAATTCGCGCCAGCAAAAATATTCCATGGCAGCTGCCGCTCCACTCCCACGCTCCAGTTCAAGGCCCTCGGCGCGTGCAGCAGGCTCGTCTCGGCGGTAAACTCCGTCTCCTGCGCCGGCCCAGTCGGCGTCACGCCATCCGCCTCGTAAAAGGTGTCGTACCGCACCCCCGCGTACGTCTGCGCAAGATAATCCAGTTGCGTGTGCTCGTAATAGAGCCCGATCCCCGCCGAGATCTTCGTCTTGTTCCGATCCCCCGGCGGCGAATAGACACCGGCGACGCGCGGCGCCCATAACGGCCTGCGCACAATCTCGTCCCAGTCGAAGCGCACTCCGGGCTCGATAAGCCATCCCTTCGCCGGCGTCCATTTGTCTTCGATGTAGGCTGCGGTCTCCGCGTTATGCACTACGAACGCCGGCTCCGTCGCAAACATCGTCTGCCGCGCCGGCGTTCCATTCTCCCCCAGGTAGGTCACCGGCGCGAGCGTCTGTTTTTGGTTATAGGTAATGCGGTCCAGGGCCACTCCCGCTTTCAGATCGTGCCCCCCGCCCCAATGCATCGGTGAAAAATACAGAGTCGCTGTCCCCTCCAGCCGCTGCGAACGCCCAGTCAGATTCTCAAAGTAGCTGCCCTCCGCATTTTCCGGCGTAATCTCATACGGCGTGTCGCCGTGCGGTTCATATCCATCGCGAATGCGCACATAGCCCACTCCCACATCGAGCAACGCGCCTCCGGGCAGGCTCTGCTGGTCGCGAACGTAAGGAAACCACGCAAGCGTGTTGTCCTTTACCGTGCTTGAGCGCGGCATCAGCGGCGAAAGGCCGTCATAAGGTGAGTGATAGTTGTTGTAGAGTAGGCCCGCAGTGAGCATGTTGGCAGCGCTCAGATTTGTCAGCGCCTTCGCGAGGTTGCTGCCACGGATCAGCTCATCGGTGTTGGCGTTGGCCGGCAGTTCGGAGATGTAAATGTTGTCCCATTCCGTCTCCACGCCGTCGTACCACCACGCACGTCCCCGTTCGATCGGGCCTGAAAACGTGAACCGCGGAACAAACTGATCGAAGCGCAGGCCGTTCTGCGCTTTGAACGAGGGAATGAAATTCGTCATATTGAAGCGGAACTTGTCGTCGCCCATGCCCGTGTAAAACGCGATCACCCCGCCCGTCGCACGCCCGAATTCCACCGGGTAGCGCGTGCTCTCCTGATCGATAGACCGCACTGCATCGGTGCTTACACGCAGGCTCAGCGACCCTCCTTCGGGCGCGCGCATATCGAACCCGTCCATCGTGTCCAGCGTCTCCCAGGTCTCTGATCCGGCCACGTGTACCTGCCCGGCGGCGTCCTGCACCACACCCGGAGTAAACGGCAGCAGGTTGCGGATGTCGTGCGACGTCGGATAGGGAATATTGACAATCTCCGGCGTATTCATCGCGGTCTCGTCCGACACTTGCTCGATATCGATCCCTGGCGTCGAAGCGGTCACATTCACCTGCTGGCGCACGATCTGCTCGTGCGCCAACGCAATCCTGACGTCCGTCTCGTTCGCGTCAACACCGCTTTCAATGGCTTGGTAAAAGCCGGGCTTCTCCGCACGAATCTCGTAAGGCTTCTGCTGTTGCAGCAAAAACCTGCACTTCCCTGCGAAGTCGGTCCACTGCGCTGTCGGCGCCAGCCCGGGCTCATGAATCGTCACCTGTGCGCCGGGCACGGCCGCTCCGTTCTCGTCGACGACTGTGACTGTCCGCAACGTGCCGGAGGCAGGACTTTGCCCATACGCAAGGACTGCGCAAAACAAAAACAGCGGGCCAATGGAAGCCCGCTTGAAGAAAGAAATGCGCAGCATGAAGTCAAACCGGAACGCGCGTCGCGGGCTCCGCCTCGCGGTCAGTATATCGCTCTCTCACGATCCGAATTTCCCGCGGCCACCTCCGAGCCCATCGGCTACAATGTGTTGATCGCCGACTTGCTATTAGGAACATTCTCTCATGCTTTCGGTTTCCGTAGTGATTCCCGTCTATCGGGCCGAGCAGTCGCTGATTGATCTCTACCACCAGCTTTCTGCTGCGATGCCGAAGGTATCGTCGACTTTCGAGATAATCTTCGTCGAAGATGGGAGCGGCGACGGTTCCTGGCCGATCATTGCAAGCCTCGCACGCGCTGACCATCGGGTGCGCGGCATCCGCATGAGCCGAAATTACGGACAGCACAACGCGCTTCTTTGCGGCATACGGGCAGCAAAGCACGGCATCATCCTTACCATGGACGACGATCTACAGCATCCCGTTAGCGAGGTTGCGCTCATGCTGGCAGCGCTAACGCCGGAGTTTGATGTCGTCTATGGCGCGCCGCAGGAAGAGCAGCACGGCTTTCTGCGCGATCTCGCTTCGCGCATGACAAAGATAGCCCTTGCCAGTTCTATGGGCGCAGAAACCGCCCGCAACGTCAGCGCCTTCCGGGTTTTCCGCACCCGCCTGCGCGACGGCTTCGAGGCCTATCGCAGTCCTTCCGTGTCAATCGACGTGCTCCTCACCTGGACGACCACGCGTTTTACCGCTATCAAGGTCCGCCATGCTCCGCGCGCCAGAGGCGTGTCGGGTTACTCCCCAGGTAAACTCATCCGTCACGCCATCAACTTGATGACTGGCTTCAGCACCCTGCCGCTGCAGGTCGCCAGTGTGGTTGGCTTTGTATTCGTCTTCTTCGGATTCTCGGTCCTGACGTACGTCTTAGCCAATTACATGATTCGCGGCGGTGCAGTTCCCGGCTTCACGTTCCTCGCCTCGGTCATTGCCATTTTCTCCGGAGCACAGCTTTTCGCCCTCGGCATTTTCGGTGAATACCTCGCCCGCATGCATTTCCGCACCATGGACCGCCCACCCTATCTGGTGGGGGAGATAGCCGCTTCGCCCGCGCCCGACGCAATCGGCTCGGAGCCTGATGCAGACACGATTTAGCAGAATGGAGTTGTGTAGCAATAGAGCCGGTATCGCCTCGACCGATTTGCCAACGGAGAGAGAAACGGAAGCTACGTGAAGAGATCGATCCACATCCCTTTCAACAAACCGTGCATCGTCGGTTCCGAGCTCATCTACGTCGGGCAAGCTGTTGCCGGAGGGCATGCCAGCGGAGATGGACCGTTCACGCGCCGCGCACAGAAGCTGATGGAGGAGCGGTTCGGTGCGCGGCGGGTGTTGCTTACTACCTCGTGCACTGCCGCGCTGGAATTAGCGGCGCTGTTGTGCGACCTGGGTCCCGGTGATGAGGTGGTGCTTCCATCCTTCACGTTCGTCTCTACTGCCAATGCGATTGTGCTTCGCGGCGCCACACCAGTCTTCGTGGATATTCGGCCCGACACGCTCAACATCGACGAGCGGCTCATCGAAGGCGCAATTACGCCGCGCACGCGGGCAATCTTCCCGGTCCATTACGCTGGCGTCGGCTGCGAGATGGACGAGATCATGGCCATCGCCCGGCGCCATAGCTTGCTCGTTGTCGAAGATGCCGCACAAGGTGTCTCTGCCAAGTACAAGGGCCAATCACTTGGCGCCATCGGTCAATTGGGCTGCTACAGCTTTCACGAGACAAAGAACTTCTCCTGCGGAGAAGGCGGTGCGCTGGCGATCACCGATGCTGCGCTCGAAAAGCGCGCTGAAATCCTGCGCGAGAAAGGCACCAACCGTAGCCAGTTTATGCGGGGCCAGGTAGACAAATACACCTGGGTCGACATCGGCTCGTCCTATGTGCTCTCCGACATGCTGGCCGCCTTCCTGCTCGGCCAGCTCGAAAACATCGAGAAGATCACCGCTCGGCGCCGGGAAATCTTTCTTCGCTACGCCGCCATTCTCGCGCCCCTGGCCGAGAGCGGCCTGATACGCGTGCCGTCCACGCCTGAGCACTGCACCCCGAACTACCACCTGTTCTATGTGCTGGCAGCGGACCTCGCCGAGAGAACCGCGCTTATCGAGCATCTGCTCGCGGCCGGCATCCTCGCGGTTTTTCATTATGTGCCGCTCCACTCTTCGCCCTTCGCTCAATCTCTCGGCTTGCCAAGACTGGAGTTGCCCGTGACAGACAATATCAGCAGCCGGCTGCTCCGGCTTCCCATGTACTATGATCTCAGCGATCGCCAAGTAACCGAGGTTGCCGAGGCCGTACTCGGTTTCTACAAAGGTAGGAGGACCACAAACTAGTCCCGTGGATCTCTTCCGCCCGGAGTACGAATCTCTCTGTGCCTCATCGCCGGATTGGGGCAAGATAGCGTTGCTGCCGTGGGACGAAAAAGTCTTCGGCTTCCCGGTTGCCGATTTTCAACTGGGCCCGAACCCCCCTCGATTCCAGGACCTTCAATCGTTCGCAAGCGCCCTCGAAGATTTCAGCGCGCGGACAAAAGCAGAGTTGGTTTCAACGCATGCGCCCGGTCACAACATGTCCGTTACCGCTTTCCTCGAGCGCGCCCGCTTCTCGCTGGTCGAGGTCAGCTTAGTAGCCACTCTCCCTCGCATTAAGCCCGGATCGTTGCCTCCCCGCCGTATGACCCTTCGCAAAGCATTGCCGGTCGACCGCGCCGGGATTTGCGATATTGCCAGTCGCGCCTTTCAATTCGGCCGCTACCATACCGATCCCCAATTCCCACGTCAACTCGCGAATGAGCGGTACGTAAGCTGGATTGGAAATGCTCTCGGGCTCCTGAACCCGCACAATCTTGTCTTTGTTCTCGGACGGCCCGGGGAAGTACTCGGATTCATGGATGTCGTGATCTGCGATTCTCACGCGGACTTGCGTCTCGCTGCAGTGGACCCCAATAACAACCCTGGGATTGCCGGATTCTCGCTTTACGCCGAGACTCTGCGCGCCCTCCTCGATCAGGGGGTCAAGTCTGTCTCCGCAAAGCTTGCGGCGGCAAACACCCCGGCCATGAACATCTTTTCCATGCTCGGCTTTCACTTTTCAAATGCGGAAACCGTACTTCATTGGCACGCATCGCGCCCATCCAACCTTCGGTCATAACTCTTCTTGGCGGCTCGGTGAGTAACCCGCAGAAAGGATCTTAAGTCATGACCTACGATCAATGTGTAGACCTGATTATCGACGCGTACCGGCAATTTGTGCCTCAGGCAGGACAGGTCGCTCCCGTTGGAGGAAACACGCGTCTGTTCGGCGGTGACAGCCCGCTGGACTCTACAGCACTTGTCTCCCTGGTCATCGAAGTCGAACAGCAGATCAGTGAAACATACGGGATAGCGATCGTGATTGCGGATGATCGAGCCATGTCGCAGGAGCACAGCCCTTTCCGCACGGTTGGCAGCTTGACCGACTACATTCAGACTCTGCTGAAGGAGCCGCGAGAGGAGAAAAGTGGAGAAGTCTGAAAGTAGGGTTGCGTTGATAACCGGTTCCCGAAAGGGAATCGGTCGATTTCTGGTTGAGCATCTTGTCAAAGCCGGATACGTCGTCGAAGGCTGTAGCCGGTCTGCGCCTGAATGGATCCTGCCGAACTACACGCATCACCTCGTTGACGTGACGGATGAAGCTCAGGTGAAAGCCATGGTTCGCAATATCGCACAGCGGCATGCGCGTTTGGATGTAGCCATCAATAACGCGGGCATAGCGTCCATGAATCACTCGCTCCTGACGCCAGTCGCCACTCTCGATCGCATCATGGCCACCAACTTCCGTGGAACTTTTCTGGTCTGCCGAGAAAGCGCAAAACTGATGCAGAAAGGGAAATTTGGAAGAATCATCAATTTCGGCACGGTAGCGCTCCCCTTGCGACTGGAGGGTGAGGCAATGTATGCGGCGTCCAAGAGTGCGATTGTCGCCTTCACTCAGGTTCTTGCATTCGAATTGGGCGCCTTTGGAATTACCTGCAATGTTATCGGGCCCGCGCCGATCGATACGGACTTGATTCGCGGCGTGCCCAAAGCAAAGATTCAAAACATCGTCGGCAGGCTGGCTGTCAAGCGGCTCGGCAAGCCTGAAGACGTGGCGAATGTGGTCGATTTTCTGCTTAGGCCGGAAAGCGATTTCATTACTGGCCAGGTCATCTACCTCGGAGGCCTGTAGATGTTCATTGACTTTCTCCTCGAGCGCTTCGCAATCTTCGGACAAGACGATGCCATTATTTACAAAGATCAATGCGTCTCTTACCAGCGCCTCGCTGACGACGTTCGAGATTGGCAGGCTCGCCTCGAAGATACGCGCCTGCCGCACGGTGCAGTGGTTTCGATCGAGGCCGACTTTGCGCCTCAATCCATCGCGCTCTTGATCGCCCTGATTCATAGGTCCTGTGTTATTGTTCCTCTTTCCGCCACCCTTGGAGAGAAGAAGATCAGGTTCAAAAAAATCGCCGAGGTGGAATGGGAGATTGCTCTTACTGCCGACGGTGAATTTTCGATCGCGCAAACTGGAAATCATGTAAGTCACGCCATTCTTCGTGAGTTAAGGTCTAAGTCACACCCCGGTCTGATTTTGTTCTCCTCCGGAACCACGGGTGAGAGTAAGGCAGCGGTACATGACCTCGTCCCATTGCTCGAAAAGTTCAGGACGCAGCGTCCGGCGATGCGCTCCATTGCATTCCTGCTGTTCGACCACATTGGTGGCTTCAACACAATGATGCATATGCTCTCCAATCGAGGATGCTTGATCACCGTTCAAGATCGATCTCCTGATGCGGTTTGCAAATCCATAGCGCGCCACAAAGCAGAGGTGCTGCCGACGTCGCCGACCTTCATCAACCTCTTACTCCTCAGCGAGGCATATAAGCGTCACGACCTCGGCTCGTTGAAACTCGTAACTTATGGCACCGAGGTCATGCCGGAGAGCACGCTCCGGAGATTCCACGACCTGTTTCCCGGCGTTCGCCTGCAACAAACCTATGGCCTTTCAGAAGTAGGCATCCTGCGTTCCAAGTCTCTGTCGTCTGATTCTCTGTGGGTGAAGATCGGTGGAGAAGGTTTTCGGACCAGAGTGGTGAACGGACTGCTCGAGATTAAGGCCGAGAGCGCAATGCTGGGCTATCTCAATGCCCCCAGCCCGTTTACCGAGGATGGCTGGTTCAAAACAGGCGACTCGGTGCTGGTAGACGGCGAATTCGTTCGGATCATGGGGCGGGCCTCGGAACTCATCAACGTTGGCGGCCTGAAAGTTTATCCAGCCCAGGTTGAGAGCGTCATCCAACTGATGCCGGGTGTCGAAGAGGTTGTTGTCGCCGGCGCGCCGAATGCAATTACTGGCCAGATAGTGACCGCGAAGGTACTGCTTAGCACCGGAGAAGATCTGGTGGCCTTTCGAAAGAGGATGCGCGAGTTTTGCGCCGGCAAACTTGAACAATTCATGATCCCTCAGCGAGTTGTTTTTGCCGAAAGGGAATTGCATGGGAATCGTTTCAAAAAGCTGCGGGCAGGATTCTAGCGCCGTTGAGCGCTTGGTTGACTTCGGCAACTCGAACATGTGGCTCGGCGCTGACCGGCGATGAGAATGGGCAATCCAGTGGGCACAGCAATCAAGGAAGATGGCGCCGCACGGCAGGTAGTTTCGGCAGTCGCAGTGCTCACCTGCGCCTGGCCTGCATTGCTCGTCACCACCTTGTGCCTTGTGCCGTTCCTGAACAAGCCTTTTCTGAATGACGATCCATGGTTTCTCTTAATGGCTCGCCAAATTGTGGCGCACCCGGCGCATCCGATGGATTTCGAGATCTGCTGGAACAACGTGGGGCTCTTCGGCCAAATCAGAAAAGCCTCCTTCTTTGCGTCCGGAAATCCCCTACTGGGGCAGGTTGCGCAAGGTTATGTGCTTGTGCCGGCCGTTTTATTCGGCGCTCGCGAGTGGATCGCTCACTTGACGGAACTGGTTCTGGCTTGGCTGGCCGTTTTCGCCATGACCTCGTTGGTGCTTCGGCTCGGATGGAACCGCTGGCACGCGATCGCCGGCGCTCTGCTCTTGGTGGCCATCCCTCCGTTTCTCCCCATGGCCAGCACCGCCATGCCCGAGATCTTGGCGACGGCCATTGCTCTGATCGCAATCGAGCGCCTTGCTGCGTGGAAGGCCGAGGCAAGGCGGAGCCAGGCAGCGGGCGCCGCAATCGCCCTCGGGCTCGCCGGCTTTGCGCGCTCCCATCTCTTGCTGCTCTTGCCTCTCGGAGCATTCTTCTTGCTCGACAGCATCAACCCGCGAGACGTGTTGGCGCAGATTCGGCGGAAACTCTGGCTTTGGACTCCGGTCTTTGCAGGCGCCTGTCTATCAGCGCTGATTATGCTCCTCCTCCACGAGCACTACTCGGGCGCCAATACTCTGCCCCGCGACGCCAATGGGCACCACTGGGACCGCAACATCTTTGCCTATCTGGTGTATTTGGCGTTCCCTCTGCCCCTCGCAGCCTTTTGGGTCATCAATCGCCTGCGAACCCGTCGATGGATCACCATCGCCGTCATCACAGCTTTGGCCCTTGTGCCCTGGATCTTCCGATTGTCGGCGGGGCTCGCCTTCGCTTTCTCCGTTGCGCTCTTTGGCTCAGCTGCTTTGGTCGGCGTGGTTCTTGAGTCACTGGAAAAACGCGATCACACCGCGCTCTTCTTTATCCTTTGGCTCGCCATTCCTCTTTCCATCGTTTCCTATATACATCTGCCCATCAAGTACGTGCTTCCTTGCATCCCTGCGGCCATCTTCTTGGGCTTCCGGTTGATTGAAGGAGTACCGTTTCGGGTTGCCCGCATTGCATCCCTTGTGATGATCGTGGGCTACACGGGGTACTCCATACTGATCCTTCGCTCCGATCGGGAATTTGCCGAGTTTGGCCGGGACTCGATGTATCAATTGATTGCACCACACGTCGTTGCAGGCGAACATGTCTGGTTCCCCGCCGACTACTGCTCCTACTGGTATGCGCCCCTGGCTGGGGCGAAGCTCACTTATCCCGGAGGCCCCCAGCCAAAGCCTGGAGATCTCTTGGTCGTTGACATGCTCGAAGGAGGGGTCTACTCGCTGGCGCAATTCCCGCGTCGAACTTTAGTGGAATCGATCCAGCACAAGTATCGTTTTGGAAGAACAATGGGCGCCGGAATCGGCCTCTATTCCAATATGTTCGGATACTGGCTGTGGGGATTCGGAGAGAGCCCCGACGACCGATATGAGCTGTGGAGAATTGACTAGACCGAAAGAGTCTCTATCTCTCCCTGCGGAACTCTCTCTTATCGCCCCGCAACCTGCGAATAATACTGCTGCATGACTTTTCTTCCCGAAGCGTCGAACCGCGCCGAATGACGGATCCCCGATTTGTGCATGACAAAGCTCGCCGTGGTCTTCAGCACGCCCAGCCCGTACTTCACGCTGCGCCGGAAGTTGATCGACGAAGCCTCGGGAAAATACTTGGTCGGGCACGAGATCTCGCCGATCTTGAACCCGAACATCACCGCCTGCGCGATCATCTGATTGTCGAAGACAAAATCATCGGAGTTCTCCAAGAGCGGCAGCGTCTCCAGCAGTTGCCGGCTGAATGCACGAAACCCCGTGTGATACTCCGACAGCTTCACGCCCAGAAAGAGATTCTGAAACGCCGTCAGCATTCGGTTGAAGACGTACTTGTAGAGCGGCATTCCGCCCTTCAGCGCTCCCGCGCCCAGAATCCGCGACGCCAGCACCATATCGTAGACGCCGCTGGCCACCATGCCCGCCATCGCGGGAACCAGCAACGGCGTGTACTGGTAGTCGGGATGCACCATCACCACGATGTCCGCACCCGCCGCCAGCGCTTCGCGGTAGCAGGTCTGCTGATTGCGCCCGTACCCGTAGTTGGCGTCGTGGATGAAGGTCTGCACTCCCAGCCTGCGCGAAAGCTCCGCGGTGTTGTCCTTGCTCGAGTCGTCCACCAGGATCTTGATATCGACGACGTCCGATAGCTCCTGGACCGTCTTCTCCAGCGTCTTCTCGGCGTTGTAGGCCGGCATGACCACCGCGATGCGCTTCCCGTTAATCATGGCTCTCGACTCCTCGCGCTCCCCGATGCTTCCCTACGATAGACGCTCTGGCTCCAAACTGGCGCACAAACCCTTGTTTCCAAGCTTATTACCCCTATTTCGCCCTTGCCATGGCCTGAATGGGGTATTCCGACAGCCGCGCCGGCATAGCATCCGGCTCAGCCAGCCACACCTTTCGGCCGGCGTAGTAGCGGATCAGTTCCTCATTGGCCTCGGCGCCGGCATCCCTCGCCCAGATCACCTTGGCCTGTTCGATCTCCGCATCGTTATACACCCATTCATCCAGCGGATGGTGTTCCGGACCATAACGGACGATTACCAATTGCCCGCCTGGTTGCTGATCCAGATGCGCCAGGATATTGGCCCGCTCCGTTCCAAAATGCTGCGGCCCGTACCACACAAAGTTCCAATTGCTCGGCGGCCACTCGGCGGGAGCCATCTTCAGCGGTCCCGCAAACGCGCGAATCCCCGCCATCAGTACACAAATGGCCACACAGTACCGTAACATCGCCAGCCCCACGGGATTCCTGCCCATCCTCGCCACTCTCAGGTGACGCATGCACTGCAATCCGATCGCATAGAAAACCGCAGTGAATGGGGCTACATAGTGCGGCAGCAGAAAAATCTCGATCACCATGCCGCAGCACATCACGAGCGCGCAAACCACGAGAAAGTGAATACGCCGGTCCTTGAACGCCCTGCCAAGCATCACCAGCGGCGGCGCCAGCGCAAATCCCATGTAAAACAGCACTGAAAACAAAGCTTTGCCAATCGTGTAAGGAATGAAGCCCTTCCACGTATGGATCATGTTGAAGAAATTCATCTCTCCCTGGATGTAAAACTGCCGCATCTCCGCATACCGGTAGTGAGGCTCGGGCCGAGCTTGCTGCCAGATGTAGTAGGGAGCCATGGCGTATTGCTGGCGATCCACTGTATAAGGCAGTGTCGTGGCCTTGCCAAAGGCCTTCACGTCGTAATAGCCCAGCCATGCGATCGCCGCCAGAATCACCGCTAGCGGCACTGCCGCCAATCGCGCAGCCTGGCTTGCGCTTGGCCTGCGCTTGCCCTTCCACACCCAGCGCGCCAGCACAAACCCAACCGGCAGCGACATCAGAACGCCCTCGTACGGCCGCGTCAGCACCAGAATTGCAACCCCGATCCCCAGGATCAGCGCATCGCGCGCCCGCGACGTCTTCATCAATCGCGGCGTTGCTCCCAGAACCAGCGCTCCCCCCAGCGCGGTCAGTGATCCCGCTGCGTGATACGTGTCGGTGAAGTAACTGTAAAGGCCCAGCCGCATGACGGCGATCATCCCACCCAGAAATGCCCAGTTCGCCGGCAGCCAGGCTTGCAGCATCCAGGTAACGGCCGCACACATCAGCCCGCTTACGATCAAGAGTCCCCACCATGGATGACCGAATACCCAGGTGCTCGCCGCCATCACCAGTCCCTGCCCGGGAAAGTACATCGACGAGTAGGTGGGTTTCATCGTGATCTGGATGCTCTCGAAGTGCGTCCACATCGCAGGCGTTGGGTTCGCCAGCCGCCCGTGCGCCAACGTGTCGCCCGACAGCAGGAAGCCATAATCGTCCGGCACAATCGGCAGGGGAACCGGCAGCAACGGCAGCATCGCCAGGCGCAGCACGATCACGCTCAACCCCGCGATTGCCACCGCCAGCCATTTGCGCCGCGCCAACTGCGCAAGCAGCCGTTCAAAATGCGCGAAGAATCCCCCGCCCAACCGCGGCAACAGCAGAGCAACCAGAGCCGCCAGCAGGGTCATGCTGAACTCGGCTCCCAGTAGCAGATGATTCTGTTTTAGCTCGGAGGGCAGGACCATGGCAGATCGGAAGTTCCCTGCGCTGAGATAAGAAATGCGGAGCGGCCGCCTGATCTTACCCTGGCGTCAAATCCTCATTCCCGACGAGAGCGCGTCGGGCACAAGCACTCCGGATCACGGAACGCCTCTGCTTTGCCGCAATTATAGCCTCGCGTTGCATCGTTCCCAGGCTCGCATGGGTGCCGCTTTTGTGCTACGAACACTTATCGTTACTCAACGACCGCGCTCTGTCGAGGCCGCGACCATTGTGCGCCGGTAATAGATCCAGAGATACAAAATCCCAGTCGCCAGAAGGGCCATTGGCGCCGGGTGAAAGATCAAAGCGATCGACAGCCTGCCCCACATTCCGGCAGCGCTCACCTTCAGGTTATTCATCAGCACCAGCAAGATCGACGCGGGAACATCGGCTGTCGCCAGCAGTGCTAGTGTCGTCACCACGCCGGCAATCCTCTTCACAGGCCCACCCTCGCTCCAAAGCAAGGCGCAGCCGGGAATTGCCAGCAAAAGCAGCTTGGCGTCGTAGGCGCGGTGGTACACCGGCAGCATCGATAGCGCGGAAATCGCCGCCAGCGCCAGCCAGGCATTCAGCTTTGTGGAGGGCGACCTTAGCACTCGCACCGCTCCCGCAACCAACAGCGCTCCGCTTGCCAGATAACTGGCAAGGTTGTAAAAGCGCGGATCGTCGCGGACCAGGCTGAACAGAGCCTGCAGGCTGATCACGCTGTCGGCGGAGTGGAAGGTCAGTGAAGCTGGCCCCGGATCGTTGACGCTTCCGTGCGCCGCGAGCGTGTGGAGATTTGCCCGCATCTCCCCGAACCACTGCGGCGCCACATGATGAACCCACAGGATCGCCGGCAGCGTCAACGCCGCCGTCAACCCCAAAGTCTGCAAAGCCCGCTTCCGATTCGCGCCTCCCGCCAGGACGAAATAGAGCCACACAAAACCCGCATCGTGAGGCTTGAGGGCAAGGCTGACTGCCAGGCAAACGATCCCCGCCAAAACAAACCGCTCTTCAACAAAACACCACACTGCAATGACGCAGAGACCGACCACGATTCCGGCCAGGTTCTCCATCCCCAAAACCAGCTCGGTATTCGCCAGCAGCAGGCAGATCAGGGCGGTCGAAGGCTTGAGCGCCTCGGCGGCAGCGGCCTTCCAGATCAGTACGGCTGCCAGCAGCAAGGCCGAAGCCGTCACCACCATCCACAGCAGCGCGGCTACTCGCCACGGCAGCATCGCCAGCGGCGCGATCAGCAGCAGGGAGCCCGGAAGGTTCACGCAAGTCAGCATCGCCCGCCGAAACAGAAACTCCTCAGCGGGCTTCGGCGGGAATTTGCCTCCCTCCGACGTGTACTTCTGCTGCAGGTCGGCGACGTTGTAGGGGTCAATGTGCTCAATCAGGCAGCGGGCTGGATAATAGATCGCCTTGAAAGCACCCGCACCCGAAGGGGATGTCAATGCTATATACGAGCCCCATGCGATAGAGACGGCGCCGCTGAGCAGCAGGCAAAGCAAAGCCTTACGGTGTGGCAGCATCCTCGCCCCGTCGCATAGAAGTCATTGAAATTTTAGGGCAGGCCATCGCTCACCCATCGGCGCGATCGGCGGCAGCGAACCACCCTCGCCACCATGGATGGCCACAGGGAATCCCAACCAGGATCGAGGCTATGAGCAGTAAGAAGAAGACGTAGGGAAGCCCGGCCAGCCATAGACGATTCTGGCCGCCGGACTCTCCTGCGATGGATTGAAACATTGGCCGTCCCGGCGGAAATCGACCCACCGCCGCAAAATTGGACAGGGATTGCCCCTCGAAAGCCCTACGCGAGCGAAGTACTGACGTTCGTGAAGAACTGGATGAGCGTCTGCGCCAGATTGTTCAGGCTGGCGACTAACGTCAACGCGATCAACGAGACCAGAAGGCTATATTCGACCATATCCTGGCCCTCTTCGCTGTGCTGCAGAGAACGCAAGAAACCATAAACTCTCAGAATTGCCGATTGCATTCGATTCCTCCCACGGTTGGATTTTTCCGGCCCGCTGGGCTGGGCCGGTTCAGCTCGGCGACAAGCCGCCCGTTTGAGCGCACGGCTGCTGCTTCTGCTGCTTTCACTTTGCTACCGGGGGAGGTAGTTGAATTGATTGGCGCCCGATCTTAGCTCATCAAGCGCAAATTCCACAAAATTTACTGCGAATACTGGTTGGCCTCGCGCAGAAACCGCTAAGCCAGAGAAGTGCTCACATTCGAGAAAACGGTCGTGACCGCCGAGGCTATTCCGCTGATTGAAGTGATCAGGGCGAGCGAGATCATCGTCAGCAGCAGAGCGTACTCCACCAAATCCTGGCCGGCTTCGTCGAATCGCAAGCCAAGGAGCTTTAGATACAGTTGTTTAAGATGCGCGTCTCTCATCAGAACTCCCCTTCCGGCCTCGGCCGGTTGTGCGACGGGTCATCCACAAATCTCGTGTCTTTGAAGATACGCGAAAACAGACACGTTGAGACATGAATCTCAATGAGATCCATGTCTCCGTGGTGATTTACCGCCGGTTGTAGGGGGAGTGACTAAAGTTTCAGATCGCTTGCTTATCAGGCCCAGGTTCTTGGCTGCTGCGTTGAAATCGGATGACGCGTGATGAAAAACCTTCCGCAGCAAGTGTGTCCGGTTGTTTTCCGAGCGCACTTGCCGCCAAGACGCCGGCTCCGCGCCTGTTCGCGCGGACTGCCTTTATGCCAGCGAGCTGCTGATGTTCTGGAACACCGTGTTGACCGCGGTTGCCACATTGCTGACGCCGGTGACGCAAACGAGCGCGATCAAGGCAACCAGCAGTGCATATTCCACCAGATCCTGACCTTCCTCGCCGTTCTTCAGGCCCTGGAATTTCACGTACAGCTGCATGAGTGTGCTGTTCATATTTGTCTCCAATCAGTGATATTCCGGGCCCCCGTGGGGACCTGCCGGAGTCAGCGTCTCTGCTCCGATCCTGTTCACTGCCCTTATTTCAAGGAACTTGAATTGTTGCCTCGGGAGCTCAGGCTGTTCCTTAAAGCCTGCACTCTTGCCGTTGACCTGCTGTGAAGGCGATGTCCGGGGCGAAGTGCACACCGGCTTCTTGCCCGATGTGCACTTCCTCCCACGAACTGCTGAGGCCTTGGTCGCGCGTTCCGCGCGCCAGGGAAGCTTACGCCAGCGAGGAGCTGATGTTCGAGAAGACGGTCGTCACTGCCGACGCAACCTTCTGAACGCCAGTGATGGCAGCCAGTGCAATCAGAGCAACCAGCAGGGCGTACTCAACCAGGTCCTGACCTTCCTCGCGGGTCATCAGGTTCTGGAGCTTCACATACAGGGCCAGAATCATATTGTTCATTGTATTTTTCTCTCCGAGTTTGAATTCCCCAGCCTCAGCCGGGCACCCTTTCTACTGCACCTCGAGTGCCATTCCAAGAAAACATCAGCAAAGATTTAGAATCAATAACTTATGGAATTGGCGATTCATGCCATGATTTTGAGATGTGTACCCCCGTTTACAGCCCACCGTGTACAGACCAAACCCGTTTACATTACTTTCAGGGCATTCCCTGCAGAATCCCGCGCTTTCATCCGCCGTTTGCCGACTCTTGCTTGAGCTGTGTCGAGCGTGTCCGGTCCGGCTGTCGGCCCTGGCAACCCCTCCAAAAAGCACCTGGCCCTCACGCCGCCGACGCCCCTCCCGCCCCAGGATGCTGCCCCCAGCCCCTTCGGCCCAGTAGAAAGGCGCCCGCAAGCAGCGGCAGGCACATGAGAGTGAAGCCGGCCCCGGGCGGCGTCGGAGGGGCAAAGATCAGCAGGACGATCGGCAACCCCAGAATCACATCCCTGCATCGCGCCATAGCGCCGCCCACGGCTGAACCTAAGAACACCATCGCCGGCAGCAGCATCACCAGGTCATGCGGCTCGAAGTTGTAGCTCACCAGGACCGTCACAATAATCGAAAACCCGAAGGCCGTCGGCCCGGTAAGCCCCCGCACGACCGTCAGTCCCCAGACCAGCAGGCTCAACGAGACCAGGCAAACCACCCCGAAAAGAAGATGCGCAGAAACCATCGGTCCCAGAGTCAGCAGGAGAGCCCCCCGCAGGTTAGGCATCGCCCAGGAGTAGATCCCCATTGCCGCCTCCTGCGCTTCGTTATGCCCCCCGGCCAGGCTCAGTCCCGATATCACACCCAGCCAGCTTTTCAACCCGCCGTGGAGCAGGACGGGCAGACAGATCGTCAGCACCGCCACCGTTCCCGCGGCAAAGCCCGCAACGAAGCGCCACCCGAAGCGTACGGCGATGAGCAAAGCCAAAATCAGGGCGAGATGCGGCTTCAGCAGCATGTTCGCCAGCACGAGTCCGGCGGCAAATGGCTGGGAACGGTCCAGCAGCCGCCAACCCAGGCAAAGCACCAGCAGCAGCACCATCGAATCCTGCCCCTGCGCCAACGCGATCGTCGTGGGCATGAAGGTGAAGAAAATCAGCCCCGGGCGCGGCTGCCACATGGGAATCGTGACCGAAAACTCCTTGCGCGCCGCAAAAAAGCACAGCACGATCAGAACGGCGTTCGCCACCAGCATCAGCAGATACGCCTCGCGGTACTTCAGGAGCGAAAGCGGCACATAAAGCAACGCATCATAGGCCAGGTGCCCGAATGGGATCGACTGGGGGCGCTTCGAAACCAGTTCGTCCTGGACCTGCTTCTGGCGGGTCAGGTCGTAAAGATGCGATGGGTCAGTCCTGGCGAGAACTCCAGCCGCATACACCGACCGGAAGTCCATCTCCATATACAGTCCGCTCGGCAGCCAGACCGCCAATGCGACGGTAAGGAGCACGGCTGTGTACCCAAGCCACACCCAAAGAAACGGCCGCATCGAGGCGCGTGCCGAGGCGCGTTCTGACGTCATGGACTCTCCGGAAATCGGCCTGCTCCGCGGCCTCAATCGCCCTCATTTAAGGCTGGCTTCGCGGGGATTATATCCCTCCCCCGCTGTGCTGAAATATTCCCCGAAGGTGTCTGTCTTCAGGTCAGGCAGCCGGGTGGCTCACGCGGATTCGGCCGCTGCCACGTCTCGCCGGCCCAATCTTCCCGTCACGTAGAGGTACCAGACGAGCCATGCCGGCGCCGTCCAAAGATAGGCCGGCGAAACAATGGTCGCGCCCACTCCCAGTTCCAGAACCTCCGCCACCGCCAGCACACCGACCGGCCACAGCGGCAGCTTCAGCTCGCGTGATCGAAAGACACCGGCAAGAATTGCGGGAAGCAGAAGAGATTCATCGGGCAGGAATCCGTAGGGGGTGCAGACCGCGCCAACCAGCAACAGCAGCAGCCCGTGGTCCATCCAATTCCACTCCGCGCGCCGCGTCCAGAAGTACCAGGCCGCCCAGATACATGCCGCCATCTCAGGAACGAACTGGATCCAGACCGTGTTCGGACTGATCAGCAGCCTCAGCTCGGCGCCCAGCCTGGGCACAACCTCATTCAGCGCCCCGCCGTTACGCATCATCTCTGAGTACTGGGTCCATGCGTGCGGATCGAGCAGATAGGCGAACAGACAACTGGCGCCGACCGCAGCACAAGCGCCCGCCAGTATCCGATAGCCGGTCCGAAAACCCCTCTTCCCGGTCACGCACCACAGGATCAGTGCCACGCCGAACGGGGCGAAAAAATGAGGCTTCAACGCGCACAATAGCAGCGCTGTCCCGGCTAGAAATGGCCGATTCTTGTAAAGAAAAAGAAAGAGCGTGATTCCCACGAGCAGCAGAATGCCGCATTGACCGGCCATCAGGCAGGCGAGCGCAGGCGCATATCCGAAACCAAAGAAATTGAACAGGCTGTCCGGCCGCCCATTCAGCCGCCAGATCAGATAACTCGAAAAAGCCAGCATCGCAAGTAGCGCAAACATCCATGCGATCACACCGGCCTTTGGGCTCGACCATCCCAGCGGCAGAGCCATGAAGAACGCAAGCGGAGGATTGCGCATCATCAGCACCATCTCTCCCGGATTGCGTCCCGCCCCGGCCTCTAGCGCGCGCACGGCCCCAAAGTCGTATGGATTTTCTCCGCGCGCCAGCAGATGCCCCGCGGCCCAGTAGGAGATAAAATCGCTCTCCGCCGCGCTGCTGTCTGTAATGCCTGCAATATAGGCCGCGAGCACCACCGCCGCGGCCGCCAGAACGATCAACACCGCAAGCAGAACTCTGACGCCCTTCTTGAGTTGAGGCTTTTTCTCCTCGGCGATGCTTGGCTCCATTCGCTCCATCCAGAATTCGTATCGCGCAGATGAACCGCTCGCTTCAGCGCGTCACGGGACAATGCCCTTCACAGTATCCCTCAAACCCGCATGAACACCGGCTCTGCTCCACTATGCATGACCAAGGTTGTGTATCGACTTCACGATCGAAGTATATGAGAATAGCCACCATGGCCGGCAAGATCGTTCTCCCCTCCGCGTATCAGGGCAGCGATGTTGCTGAGTTTTCCATCGCCGCTGTCGCAGGCCTCGCCCTTGCCGTCGTCATTCTTTACATCTTCGCCGTTCCCGTAGCCGGCAAGCTCGGTGCATCGCGCGACTTCGTCTCCTACTGGGCCACCGGGCGCTTGCTTCTCCACCACGCCAACCCCTACGACCGCGCCGCCATAGCCGATCTCGAGCACGCCCAGGGTCTCGATACCCGGGCCGTCCTGGTGATGCGCAATCCGCCATGGGCCCTCCCGCTTACTCTGCCACTCGGCCTGGTGGGCCTCCGCATCGCCGGAATCTTCTGGACGTTGCTTCTTCTCGCCTGCCTCCTGCTTTCAGTCCGGCTCGTTCACCAACTCCACGGTTCGCCGCCCAATCGCATCCATTGGCTCGGCTTCGCCTTCACCCCCTGCCTGATCTGCATGACCATGGGCCAGACCGCGCTCCTGGCCCTGCTCGGCCTGGCTCTCTTCCTGCGTTTTCATCTCCGCCGGCCTTTTGCGGCGGGCGCCGCCCTTTGGCTCTGTGCTCTCAAGCCGCACCTCTTTCTTCCCTTCACGGCCGCCCTCATCGCCTGGATCGTCGTCACCCGCAGCTACAAACTCCTCGCCGGATCGCTCGCCGCCCTCCTGCTCAGCAGCCTCGCCGCCTCGTGGGTCGCTCCTGGCGCGTGGCACAACTATCTCGTCCTGCTGCATTCTCCCGCTGTCGAGAACGACTTCATTCCGTGTCCAGCCGATGCCTTGCGCCAATGGTTCTTTCCCCACGCCATCTGGGTCCAGTACCTCCCCGTCTTCATCTGCTCCATCTGGGCGCTCGTCTACTTCTGGCAGCGCCGCAACACTTGGGATTGGGCCGCAAACGCCGGCCCGCTCATGCTCGTGTCCATCGTCTTTGCTCCCTATTGCTGGTTTTACGATCAGAGCCTCGTCATGCCTGCCCTCCTCGATGGCGCCTACACCACTCGCTCCCGAAACCTTCTCGTTTGCCTCGCACTTCTTATCCTCGCTGCCGATCTCGAAATCTGCTTCGTGAAAGTGGTTTCTCCCGCCTGGCTCTGGACTGCGCCGGCATGGCTCGCCTGGTATCTTCTCGCTTGCCGACCCGGCCGCCGCACCGCCATCGCATCCGCTCAGACGCCTGCCTGATTCAATGCCCGACTCAAACTCGAAACCCCCTGCCACCAATTCGCCATATTCGCCAGCAACTGCATCGGTTTCAATCAATGAAGAGATGGCTGTGACGCTCGATACTCACAAGGCGCCGGGAGCGAAAGCTCAACAGGACATCGGCATGATCCTCATCGTGATTGCCTGCGCCCTGGCGATTCTCTTCACCACGCTCTTTCTCGGCCTGCTGCCCTTCGACGGCCAAATCGTTGCCCGCCGCGATTACATCGTCTACTGGGCCACCGGTCAGCAGCTTGTCCATCACCAGAACCCCTACGACCCCCCTGCGCTAGACCGGATCGAGCGCGACGCCGGATTCAAGGGCGGCACATCCTATTACATGCGCAACACGCCGTGGGCTCTGCCGCTCGCTTACCCCTTGGGCTACTTTGGTGCGCGGGCTGCCGCTCTTCCCTGGTCGCTCGCCATGCTCGCCTTGCTCATTGTCTCGGTGCGCTTGCTCTGGAAGCTTCTCGGCAAGCCGGGTACCCACCTCGACTGGCTCGGATACTGTTTCCCGCCCGCGCTCTTCTGCGTCATCCTCGGGCAAACCTCCGTCATCCTCCTCTTTGGTCTGGCCCTTTTTCTTCGCTACTACAAGCTCCGCCCGTTTGCCGCGGGAGCCGCGCTCTGGCTCTGTACCTTCAAGCCGCACCTCTTTCTGCCTTTCGCCCTGGTGCTGCTGATCTGGATCGTCGTCTCGCGCAGTTATCGCATCCTCGCCGGAGCGCTCGTGGCCATGGTAGTCGACGCAGCCATCACCGCTCTGATCGCGCCCACAGCCTGGACGCAGTACATCCACTACGTGCGCACTTCAACCATGACGCGCGAATTCACAGCCTGCTTCGGCGACGTATTGCGCGATGCCGTCAATCCCAGCGCCGAATGGCTCGCCTTCGTGCCCGCCATCCTCGGCTGTGCCTGGGCTGTTTTCTATTTCTGGCCGCGCCGTCGTACCTGGGACTGGCTCCGGGACGGCGGCCTGCTTGTCCTGGTTTCGCTTCTGGTCGCGCCCTTCGGATGGATCTTTGATCAGTCGGTAGCGCTGCCCGCGGTCCTGGCGGGAGCTGCGCAGACTCGCTCCAAGTGGCTGCTCTCGATCCTGGCCCTCATCTACATCGCGATCGAGATTGAGATCAATCGCTTTGACCTTCACTCCAGGGCTTATCTGTGGGCGGCGCCAGCCTGGCTCGCCTGGTACCTCTGTGCGCGTTTCATCGCGAACAAGAGCCTCGCCGACCCTGTCGAAGCCTCGACCTCTTTGTCATCCTGACTACCGATACTTCAGCCCCTTCCTCACCCTGTCATCCAGAGCGAAATCGCGTGTCTGTGCGATGAGCGAAGGACCCGCAGTCGTTCCTCGGGATTCTCACCCAGCACAAACTCCGGGCGCCCCAAGCCGGGATTTCGCACGGACAGGTCCCGATCGGCGGGGTGGATGCAAGCTCAGCTTGGGTGGGATAGCACGAACCCAACGCGACGGGCATTTGCCGCGCCTTTTTTAGAGCTCCCGATCGGTTGCGATTCTCACTCGCCCGCTGCCTGCGCGATCTCGATCTCGTCGCCGCATTCGGTCCGCGTCTCCTGAATCGTGCCCGCCGGCAGTTCCAGCACCGAACGCGCCACAAAACACGCCGACATGCGCCAAGGACCCAGGCTGCTCCTGACCTTCCTCACTCTGTTTTTGCGGTCCAGATAAACCAGGTCGATGGCAAAGCGCATGAAAAACGTGTGCACCGACTCGCAGGGTATGATCCACAGCCCTTCGCCGGGCAAAAGGCTCTCCCGCCCAAGGAGCCCTTTTTGGCGCGTTTTGCCGGTGCCGGCTAGCTGCAGTTTGTCGGCGAGAACCGTTCCCTTTGTAAGATTGACCGCTCGGCGGAGGCCCCAGACCGCCTCATGCGACTCGCGCATCATGGACTCCCGACGGCTCTCATCATCCCCATTGCAGGATTCATCCGCGCCGGGCTGCTTCGCTCCACGCTCTCCGGAGCCGGCAGCCCTTATTGCGTCGGTGTTGTAGTCGATGTGTTGCCGCCCGGGTTAATCGGCGCGCTCGAGGAACCGAATTGAACGGATCCGCCTTCAATCACCAGCGTCTTTTCCGGCTGCATGCTCCTGATCAGCGTCTCCACCGGAATCGTTGGCGGCGTCGGCGGCAGCGTGTTCTCTGCCGACTTCGCATCCGGCTGATGCATCGGAATGTTTGAGTTCGGCGGCAGATACTTGTCAGGCTGATGCAGCTCTGGCAGCGGCGCACCGGCCGGGATCGGAGCCACAATCTCTGGCGTGACGATCACAACCAGCTCTGTGTTGTTCTTCGTCTTCGATTCAGACTGGAACAGTTTACCGAGAATCGGAATATCGCCGATGAACGGAATCTTCTGGAACGTGTCCGTGATCGTGTTATCCAGCAAGCCCCCGATCATGAAGCTCTGACCGTCCTGCAACTCCACTTCGGTATTCACCCGGCGTGACGAAATACCCGGCACCTGGAATCCCGACAGCTCCACTCCGTTGGAGTAGTCAAGCGCGCTGACCTCCGGCGCAACCTGCAGCCGGATGGTATTCCTCGGTGTGATGGTCGGAATAAAGTTCAGACGGATGCCATATTCCTTGAACTGGATGTTCACCTGCGCCAGCCCGTTCGACGAACCCGATACTGTCGCGTACGGAAATTCTCCGCCTGCCAGGAAGCTCGCTTCTTTACCATTGGCTGCCATCAGGTTGGGTTGAGCCAGCGTCTGCGAGACTCCTTTGATCTCCATCGCCGTAAGCACGGCGCCGACGTTCAGGCCCGGGAAGAAGGCGACAATATTTCCCTCATTCGAAATCTGCGTGGTGCCGCTGCCTCCCGAGAACCCGCCGCTCGACGAAGATCCCGAGGTAGCAGTGGCCCCCGATCCGCCGGCAATCAGCGGCGGCGTAAACTGGCCCGTCGTCACTCCGCCAATCGCATTGGCCAGGCCGAGGTTGAACAGGTTGATCCCCATCTGTTGCTCTTTGTTGCGATCAACCGACTCGAACCGCACCTTCAGCAGAATCTGCGGATCTGACGTCGGCACTTCCACGCTCAGCAGGTTCACCACCTTGCCGGTCGAGGTCGCAGTGCCAGACGCTGACAACCCGGCTGCAGCGATCTTTTCGGCGCGCTCTGAACTGGTCAGATCCTTGACCGTGCCGCGCAGAAAGATGCTCCCGTTGTCGATGGTCACTTTGATGTTCTGGTTTGGAAGCTCAGTCCGCAGTTCGCGGCGAATCCCGTCCAGCGTATCGCCCGTCATCAGGTTGCTGGCGCGCACCGTCACATTGAAGAACTGCCGCCCGCCGCGGATATCCCAGATAATCAGGCTCGTCTCGCCAGGCGCCTTGCCGCTCAGCATGATCTCCGTCGGGCTCACGGCCATCGCTTCCACGATGTCGCCGACGCCCACCGCTACGCGCTGCACCGGCTGCGCGGTATCCACCAGCACAGCCTTGCCTACCGTCACCGACAACTCGTTTGTCGAGTCCTGAAACCTCACGCCCTCAGCAGGAGCAGCGGACGGCGCTGCAGGAGCCTGCGCGCTCGTCGTAACGCAAGGCAGCAATATCAGTACACTCAAGGATGAAAACGCAATGCCAGCCTTCGGTCTCACTTCGGCCCCCCGGTAGAAGGAAATTTTTCTTCGCTGGTCTTCGTGCCGTTGATCACCTGAACCGAGTAGGTATTCACTACCGGCTTAGGCGCGGCTTTCACCGGGTGCGGCGCCGTCTTGGGCGCGGGCGGCGCCCCGAAGAGGCTCCGCATGGAGTTTTCCGGCACCTCCGCAACCTTCGTGTCGAGCGGGTTGCGCAGTACCAGCTGAATCTTCAGCGAGTTGCTCGCCAGGCTCAGGATTTCAGCCTGTTCCGGTGTAACCAGCAGTGTCACCACCTGCACCTGCTGCGGTTTCCCCTGCGCGTCGCGTTGAATATCCGTGCCCGCGGAGAGAACCTGGATGTTCTGCAGAATCGTCTTTGTGATTACGCCATCTGTCGCCTGTGCCCCCGGCGGATTGCCGGAAACCAGAACGTCGACGCGCATGCCGGGGATGACGAAACCCGCCACGCCCACAACCTCGTCGACGCGGACGGCGCTGGCCCGCATGCCATCGGGAATTGTCGGAGCCAACCCGCCTCCCGATCCCAGCCCAGCCAATTGGCTGTCCAGAACCGGCAGGCCGGCATAGATCTCCGTCATCGCCCCGCGTCCGATCGCTAGCTTCGGATCGAAAATCGCGCCCTTCGGAGCAGCACCGGCAATCGTCATCGTGCTCAGATCGCTGGCCTGCACCACTGCGCCTAACGGAATATCCTTGGCCGCCGAGACCACGCGCGCTGTCGACAGCGGCTTTGAGGCCGCGATGCGCGCGTTAAAAACACGATAGACCAGGAAAGCGCAGATGCCGGCTATCGTAAACGCGACGAGGAGGATCGTAAGAAGTCTTCGATTCATCCCTACCCTGTGGGAGCCGGCCCTCGCGCCTGCTCCGCCTTTCTATACCTGCCCCGCTTGCCGTCCGGCAAATCCCCTCAAGTCGCACACCCGGAACTCTCCGGCTTATCGTACCTTTCGGCTTTTCAACGGGCAGCGCGGTTTCAGTTTATTCCCGGAAGACCTCGCTCAACCCAGAGGATTTACTCCGATCGAACGGTGGGGTACCAAAAGAGCCATGAGCCTGAGCATCTGAATGATCCCTGCTGAAAACGGCCGGTCAAGCGGTGCATTTCGGCACTCCGCCCGCCTTCAACTTCCTGTCCTCATTGCTCTCATCTGAGCATGCCCCAGTATGATTCCAGGGCCAATACCACCATTGCGCCATCACTCCCGCGTAAACCGGCGGCTGAAGCCAATACCACCATTGCGCCATCCACCTCATCCGGTTAACAGCTAGAATTGAGGTGCCAGATATACTCTTCGCATTGGAACCTGCGTCTCGTGCGACGCGATCGAACCGTAGATCGCAATCTGTAGGAGGCAAGATCTCCCCTTGATGCCACCTTCCGGCATGACCACGCTTTTCACGCAGGGCTCCAACCGGGGTCCGCGGCCGGTCTCTTTTGCGTTCTCAGTCGTTGTCCACTGTGTCGCCATCGCCATCGGCTGGTTCGCGATCGCCTACAAGCCGCCCTTTACCAAAGTGATTACCGAGCACTACACGGTGCGTAAGCTCGATCTGAACGTGCCAGATTTGCCCCAGCTCGCCTCCAACCCGCGCATTCCTTATCCCGCATCGCATGCCGTTCCCCACGCCCCCGCCCCACCGTCTTCTGCTGCCGCGGGCAGCAGCGCGCCCGCTCCTGCGCCTCCGCCACAAACCGCGCAGGCCAAGCTCGGCCCGCAAACTCTCGTGCAGCCCGATCTGCCCAAATCCATCCAGCTTTCGCAGGAGATCCCGCTGCCGCAAATCGTCATCTGGGCGCCCACTACCAAGGTCGAGCTCAAGCACGTGACACCGCCGTTGCCGCAGAAGCCCACCAGCGCCGAGGTCAAACCCTCCGTCGAGTCTCCCAATCAGGAGTTGAATCTCGCCAACGTCAACGTTGCTTCCAGCTTTCATCCTTCCCCGAAAAACATCGTTCCGCCCACCACCACTTCGCCCGTCACCGTGCACGCGCCGCAACCTCAGGTACAGATGCCGCCTGTCACCGCGTCCGTGTCAACCTTGCAGCCCACTCCGGTGCAGATTATGTCTCTCTCTGACCTCCGCGCTCGCGACCAGAGTGTCAACCTGCCACCGGTGAATGAGACCAAGGCCACGAACACGCAAGGCATGGGACAGGGACAAGCGCAGAATCCCCAGCCTGCGCAAAACAGCGCGAATGCTAAAGTGGAAACTCCTGGCACGGGTCAAAACCCGGCTGCGAAGGCCACCGATAAGGGGAGCGGGACCGGCCAGAGTCCCACATCGAAAAACAATAACGAGGGTGCGGGTCAGGGGCCGGTCGCCAAAGTCACCAACCCCGGCGGAGGCCCGGGACAAGGCTCCAACGCATCGGCAAACAATACTCCGGGCCCCGCTGGCCCCGCTGGCAACGGCGCCCCCAACCACGCCGGCTCGGGGTCGGACAATGGTTCAGACCAGGGCACCGTCGCCGGCGCTACCGTCATCGTGGTCCCCAAGGACGGCCACTTTAGCTCCGTCATCGTCGGCGATTCGCTTCAGGATCGCTACCCTGAGATCGGCGACGTTTGGTCCGGCAGGCTCACTTACACCGCGTATCTCCACGTCGGCCTCACCAAAAGCTGGATCCTTCAGTACTCGCTCCCCCGCACCATCGACGCATCTCATGCAGGCACTGTCGCACGCCTCGACGCGCCCTGGCCCTACAACATCGTTCGCCCCAATCTCGAAGCTGGATCGGTCGACGCCGATGCCCTCATGGTCCACGGCTTCGTCAACCAGGCCGGCCGGTTTGAGACCCTCTCCATTCTCTTTCCCGAAGATTTTCCCCGCGCCCAGTTCGTCCTCGCTGCGCTGCAGCAATGGCAGTTCAGGCCCGCCGCTCAGGATGGCCTGCCCGCCCGCGTCGAAGTCCTGCTGATCATCCCCGAAGAATACGAATAACCCCGATCACGCACCACAAAGACACCTCTGTCATCCGGGTCGCATTCTCTTGCGTTGTAGTCGCGCCGGGGTCCCCGGCGGCGGAAACGATCAACGGTCAAATCGCTGACAATACAGGGTTAAGCCCAAAACCCTAGGGGGCAATGAGGTACCAAAGGTAAACAACGCCGTGCCCCGACCGGTCACCTCTGATCACTGTTTCTCCATCGCCTTCAGCCGCATCTGCGCCAGCGTGTAAGTTGACGTGGGAATTGCCAGTACCTCGTCAGGCTTTTTCAGCTTGCGGTAATCGGCGACGGCTATCTCGCGCTCGCCGTACTGCTCGGCGATCCGGCCCAGCACATACCAGACCTCGTCGTTCGGCTCATCGAGATTCCAGTCGTCCATGGCGCGCAGCAGCACATCGTGCGCGTCCTTGGTGTTGCCGATCTCCGCATAAAGACACGCCAATGTGTGCAAGATACCCGGCGCGTCTTTTTGCATCTCCGTCGCACGAATCGCCTTGGCCACGTCGTCCTGCGTCACTTTGCCGGTGAAGAGCGCATCCCACGCGACGTTGTTCAGCAGCATGGCATCGGTTTTTCCCATGTCCGCAAGTTTCTGCGCCGTCGCGCGCGCGGCGTCGTAATTGCCGCGATTGGCCTCAATCTGGATCTTCATGGTCAGCGCATCGGCGTCGTTCTCGAGAAGCTTCAACCGGTCATCGGCGAGCGCAATCGCCTCATCGTTGCGCCCCAGGCCCATCAGCGCGAGAGCGTTGTCGATGAACGCCTGCTTCGATTCGGGAACTTGCTGGTGCAACGCCGAAGAAACTTCGAGCATCTTCGCGAAGTTCTGCAGGGTCCCATAACCCTCGGCCAGCGCCAGCTGGATGTTGGTGCGCTCGCGCTCGTTGGCTGCATCTTTCAGGCCTTCCTCGAGCACCGCGACGCCCTCAGCCGTCGTGGGCTTGGTATTCACCAGAATCGCCGCAGCGGCCAGCTTCATCTTGCGCGCATCCGCCGCTTCGCCCTTGATCCAGAAGCGCGGAAAAATCAGTCCTCCCAGCGGATCGTCGCCGCCTTCCAGGTGCTGATCTTCGCGCATCCAGTCGAGCAGCGCCTTCGCGCCCTTCAGGTCTCCCGCCTTGATGCGGTCCAGCGCCTCCAGGCCGATCGCGTTGGGTTTGTCAAGCGTGTCGAGCAGCTTGTATTGCCCGTCTTCTTTCACCACAAAGAGTGTGGTCGTCGTGCCGTTCAGGTTCTCCAGCTTTTCGCGGTAACCGGTCGCGTCGTCGCCTTCGCCCTTGG